>VFQS010002163.1_pt1 | contig 16658 bp, 13 predicted proteins | sample 3512361 | NCBI WGS metagenome assembly VFQS01 (sample SAMN10412375, study PRJNA504923) | tailings metagenome | isolation source: Relicate 1 Philex TSF3 active mining | place: Philippines
GACATTCAAAAGACTGCGTCCATTCAGCATCACGAACAGGTGCAGGCCTTTGCGCGTGGAAGCGACAGCCGATCAGCATGAGTTCAACCGTGCGCCGATCTTCGAAGGCAAATACATCTTGTTGAGAGACCGATAGCAATAAGAGAGCAAAGAAGAATAAGCGCTTCATTATTCAAACACTCCACAACCACTATCTACACTCGTCCACACGCACTTATCGCACATTTTATGTTACAAGTCATTCGGCAATTAATTTGATCCTGCCATCATGATCTGAGTTCTCCCTAACGAGATAGCCGATCGGGAGATCTGGTTACGAAGTGAAACGATCATGATCTCATTTCGCTTCGAAGCTATATCGAAACAAGACGGCTTCAAAATCAGGAAGCCGTTCTGAGACAATAAGAACCCCTTTCTAACATCAACTGGCAGTCCGACTTTGACCTCGATCAAATCGGGAATGAGGGCGGCTGTCCTAACAGCGGAGATCTTCTATGTCCCGGACGATTATATCCCGTTCTCACTTGGTTGCGGTCGGCACAGTTGCCGCATTGGCATTCGGCATCACGGCAGCATCGGCCAATGGTCTCAATATCAGCACGAGCTATGGCGGTGGTGATTCAGGCAACAAAACAAAAGCATGGACCCATGGATCGGGCAGCTCTGCCGGCGCATCTGCCGTAAGCGCAGGCGGTGGCCTCGGCTATTCACAAACTGGCTATGCTGCAGGTGTTTCTGGCGGCGGCGGTATGGTTGACACATCAGCTGGTAGCACTTCTGGCGGCAAGGCCGGTGCGAAAGCTGCTGCTGGCGGTGAAGGTTCGGCAGGTGGCACGAATGTGACGTCGCATAGTGCAAACGCTGCCGATACCAATGCCGGCGGGGGAGCAAAAGCTGAATCGAAGACCAGTGGCAATGCAGCGGCTGATGCAGGCGGTGCCGGCATGGGCATGGCCGGTGCGTCTTCGGGCGGTTATGGCACGATGACATTCGCCGGCGGTGGCGGCATGTCGGGGTCGTCAGCCTCTTCGGCAGATGGCGGTAAAGCATCAAGTTCAAGCAGCGCAGCCGGTGGCGGTGAAGCCGTCGCAGGCAAGCTCTGAGTCTTTGATCAAAGCGCTCCTGCATCATGTTTTTGCATGATGCAGGAGTGATGCTCACCCAATCCGAAATCTTTGTTCGGTTTGAATCTCGCCTTTTCAATGCGGAGCCGATCTCATGACACGTCATGTCAATCAGTTATCGATTGTTGCTCTTCTTCTTTTAACAACCACCGGCTTTAGTTTTGCGGCGTCATCAAAACCAAATTTTGCTGAGGCGACGGGCTATGGAACGGCAATCGGAGTATCATCAACGGGAACAACAGCCACGATGGCTGCTGGCGCTGCGGGCTCTTATGCAATTGCCGGTTCGACGGACACGACCGCAAGTTCGGCCGCAGGGGGAAGCGGTACGGGTCAGTCGGGTTCAGCAAGTTTCAGCAATCCAACAACAACATCTTTGGGTCGTGGGTCTTCAGCAGCATCAGGTAAATCAGGCGGTCAAAGCCTGGCAACAGGTGATGGCCAAGCTGCGTCTCTTTCCGGTGCGAATGCTAATGCTCATACGCAAATTAATTCCGCATCATCGAAGTCCGATGCGTCTGCGCTAACAGGCACAACAACAACGGCTTCAACACCCGGACAATCGGCACAAGGCACAGGCGGTGGTGGTGCAACAGCAACGGCAACAGCGTCTCCCTGATGCAATGATCACAAAATAATCGTCGGTCTTTTCAGGCCGACGACATCTTCTCTTTTTTTTAGGCAGTTCGATCGGGTGCACGCAATGCCGCGCGCGCCATCGGTAGAGTTTTGCCGAGTGTTCGCTTTGCCATCACCTCCAAAGGCTTTGCGATGTCTTACTCCTCATTTCGCGTTTCATGTCTTGCATTAACAAACATCACTGCAGCGCTGATCTTCTCGCCTGTTAATGGACATTCAAAACCACGTCTTGAATTGACCCCATGCAGGATTGATTTGACTCAGAATCAAATTGATCAGACACGAGAGACTCGGATCTGTGATGATCGCAAAACATCATCCTTAAATACGCGGACATTGAATCGTGGGGGTGATGGTTCATCAGGTGGTGGTTCATCAGGTGGTGGTTCATCAGGTGGTGGTTCATCAGGTGGTGGTGTTTCGCCGCCCCTGCCGCCTGAACTGCCCGGTCGGTTGATCGTTGAGCAGTTTTTTTCAGTGACCTATCGGATGAGTGTTATTGGATTTTCGTTTGGAAATTCAAACCCATCATCACACTCACATTCTCATCATCTCTCTGTGACCAATCCTCTTGCGGCTGCCGATGTCACTTATGGTATTGGCATTGGCGTTGCGACCAATGGCGAGACGACTCTTGTGGCGGTTGGCGGAGCTTTTGCAGCAACAGTTACATCAACAAATATGACTCAAGCCAGCGCCGTGTCTTCAGGGCAAGGACTTGGCATTACTTACGCCTTCACGGCGCCTTTGCCGACACCGACAGCCGGTGAAGTGATCAAAGTCAGTCAAATGTTTTCTGTCGTCGTTACAAACACGGTACCGATTGATACAAACACGCAAACAAATACAGTGAAACATGACGAGAAGAAAAACTCTCCTCATACTGTGACAGAGAGTCCGACTCCTGCACCCACAAAGGCCGTGGTTGCAACGGATCAAGCCGTATTGAGTGTCAATGCGACGCTTGGGCAAAATTCATCTGATGCTCTTGTCAGCGCTGTTGCCTTAACAGGTTCAACAACGGTCATTGCAGGTGCCGGCATCACACCCGTTACGGCTCACGCAGTCGGGACGGCAGGAGGGGCAGGACTCACAACGACGCAGGCACCTGGTTCGCTGGTGACGCCATCAAGTGCTGGTACGACACCGATTGAAATCAATCAGACGCTCACAGTGAAAGCCGAAACGGTTATCGCCGATACGGCAAAAATTCCACAACAACAAAATACGGCGGATAAAAAAATCGAACAACCGACACAGACTGTTGCTGTGTCTGCAGTTTCATCGCCAGTGCCTCCGCAAAATAGCAGTGTGACGCCTGTAACCACTCCACCGGTTCATGCTGAAACGGTTGCCCAAGGAACAAGCACAACGGACACAAAAGCTTCTTCAATTTCAAATCAATCAGTCGATCACGTTGAGAAAAATAAATCGACTCTGTCTGAGCAATCTCACCAAGGTGCAGATCAAAAGAAATCTGCAGACACCAAGCAAAATGGAGAGCCGTCTAAAGATGCTCATGGCAAAGAGCAGACTCACGAAATGCAAAAAGAAAAAGTAACACCAGCTTCGGCTGAGCCTGCAAAACAAACCATTTCACCCAGCGCTCTTGAAGCTTCCGTGCCAAATGGGAACACCGCAGCTTCATCAAATCCAAAAAATGCGCCTTCAACGCCATCAACCGCAGCAGCAACTGCAAGTGCGACTGGTGGGGCCGCGACAGGTTCTGGGACTTTGGCGGCCGGAGCGGGTGCTGAAGCACAATCGACCGCACAGTCTGCTGGCCCGTCGAAAAGCGCACCTGCTCAAGCCGCGGCTTCAGGTGACGCCGCGGCGGGCGCTGGCGCGTCATCCGTTTCGCCTTCGCAAACCGCGACGGCGAGTGGTGTTAGCCTCGCCAGCACGGGTGCGACACTTCAAAAGTCGCCCTGACGTTATGATGCGCATGATTGACAATTAAAGGAGCGCTCCGGCCCAATCCCTGTATCTTCGGTGACCTTTTTCCCTTCCGCTTCAAACTGGCACTCTTTATGCTGAGATTCGGATGAAATTCAGTTTTTAGGTTGCGTGGCGTGATGTTGAGATGGGTTTTAGTGGTGGTCTTTGTGGCGGGGCTCGGCTTTCTGCCGAATCTGGCGCGCTCGTCCGATGATCCGGTGGCGCGCCTAGATGAAATGATTCTTGCCAAAGACTTCGACAATGCGGTCAAAGTCGCGCGTGAGGCAGCGGAAGCCGGTAATGTTGAAGTGCAATTCCGCTTAGGGGTCTTCTTCTGGCATGGCGTCGGTTTGACGCAGAACTATCTTGAAGCCTTGCGGTGGACGACGCTTGCAGCCCTTTCAGGTCATGAAAAGGCCTTTGCCGCGCGAAAAATTATATTACCGACCGTCGACGCGCCAAATTGGCCCAAAGTTCTTGATTGGTCCCGTCAAAGACTCCAGAAAAATGCCGAATCTGGATTTAATCCTGCACTTTTTGCGATGGCAAAGAGCTATTCTCCGGACTTCGGATTTGAAAATCCGGTTGAAGAGTATTATTGGGCTAGTCTTGCGGTTGCAATTGGCGATACCTCTGCGCGCAAACGTCGCGATGAGTTAACCAAGAAGCTACCGATAACGGATGCCGCAAAAGCCCAAGATCGGGCTGCTGCGTGGATCGAGAAGTTTAGATCAGGGAAGCCGCCCGGCTAGGGCATTGTTCGGAATTTTGAATGGCGGCCGTCGGCAACACCCCTCCGCAATATGTTTTCGAACTGACTGCGGTGCAGGCGGTGAGAAAATTTTTGGCGATTGACGCGCAGGCCGAAGACATCGCGGCGATCTATGCCAACGCGCTTGATCCGCTCTACAACACCGCCGAACTGACCGAAGACATCATCCGTTACATCGAGAATACGCTTAAATTCATTGCGTCCGTTGAAATCTCGGATGTTGATTTGCTGCTCGAGTCCTATCAGTACTACATCTGTAACTATGAGAATTTGCAGACAAAGCGGAACAAGAAGCCGCTTTTCCGCAGCCTTCTCAAAGGTCAGGACTATGACAAGCTGCGCGTCTATAAAGCCTCCAAAGCGCTTTTGGTTTATGTCTATGGCATGCGCGCGAACACCTCGCCTTTGAAGCCTGAGACTTGGACGCCGGCCGAGGAAGAGGAATTCCAGCCTATTTTCGAGCTGATCATGCCGAAAGAGGCGCCTCCGGCGGTGTGATTGGGTCGAGACCCTCTGGTTTCTCGCCTGGCATGGACATGCTGGCGCTGGACTTATCACAATAATGGCATAATTCTTGTAAAGGTTGCGCTGGAGAAGTGCGTATGGCCTATGGTTGTGCGTCGGTTGGTCGGCAGGATTAACCTGTCGAAGTCAGTTTCCGGGTAAAGTGGGGCTCTATATGTTTAGTATTATTGGCCTTGTGGTCGTTATGGGCTGCGTGTTCGGCGTGTTCGTTCTTCACGGTGGTAATCTTGAGCCGGTTATACATGCTGCGCCAGCTGAATTGGCCACAATAGGTGGAGCTGCTGTCGGGGCAATGTTGGTGGGGAACGGCATCGATACCATCAAAGGTGTTGCTGGCGGTTTTGGTAAAGTGTTCAAGGGGCCGCAATACAAAAAGCAGGACTATCTCGATACGATCTTTCTTGTGTCTAAGCTTTTGAAGATCCTTCGTGTGGATGGCCCTGTTGCGCTCGAATCTCACGTGGAGAGCCCGGAAGGCAGTCCGATTTTTGGCGAATATCCGAAGCTTATGAAGGATCACACCCTGATCCATATGATTACGGATACGATCCGTTTGATGGTCATCTCATCGGGCAACCTTAATCCTTATGCGGTTGAAGAAGTGCTTGATACGGCGTTGAAAGCGCATCATCACCATGAAATGAAACCGGTTGAAGCGTTGGCCTCAACCGCAGGTGCTTGCCCGGCGCTCGGGATTGTTGCGTGCGTGTTGGGCGTCGTTAAAACCATGGGTGCGATCGATCAACCGCCCGCCGTTCTTGGCGCGCTCATCGGTTCAGCGCTCGTCGGTACATTTATGGGCGTGTTGTTGGCCTATGGCGTGATTGAGCCGCTTGGCAATCGTTTGAAACAAGTCATCGACGAGGATAGCGAGATCTATCTCGTCGTGAAGCAATTGATCGTTGCAACACTTCATGGTCACCCGCAGCCGCTCGTGATCGAAGCTGCACGCGCTGGTATTTCAAGCCACGCGAACAAGCCTGATTTCGGCGAAGTCTTCGACGGTCTGCGCGGCAAGTAATCAAAGGCGCATGAACAATGGCCGCCAAGAAGGAAGCCGATAAAGATAAAGAGAAGGAGTCGGCTGGCGAAAGCGAAAAGCCGGCTCCGATCATTATCAAAAAACATATTGGTGGACATGGCGGCGGACATGGCGGCGCATGGAAGATCGCGCTCGCGGATATGATGACCGCGATGATGGCGTTCTTTTTGTTGATGTGGTTGCTTGGATCAACAAACACAGACGCTCGTAAATCAATCGCCGATTATTTCAAGCAGACACCTCTTTTGAAGATGGGCAATAATGCCGGTTCAAACGGTATCTTTGGTGGCCGTTCGATGATCAGCCCGGAAGGTTTGCCGGACTCAGTTAATCAAACAAGTGCTGTGAACGTCATGCCGCCAACGCAAGCCACTGGCGGTAATGATCGCGACGAAGGTCCTGCCGGTTCGCAATCTCCTGATGGCAAAAGCAAAGAAGGTGAAGGCCGTTCCGGTATGGCGAAGGGGCCTGCCGAGGGCGGTGTGGTTGATGATGCTGAATTGGGCGCGCAGGGTTCTGATGCCACAGTTCAAGAAGGTCAACCCAAGCGTGGTGAAAGCGCATCCACAAAAAGTGCGGGCGGTGTTTCCGATGATGCCGCAAAGAAAGCCGCCGCTGAAGTTGATCAGAAAAATTTCGATGCTTTGCAAGCACAAGTCTCAGAAGCGCTTTCCAAAGACGCAACGCTTTCAAAAATTGCAGACCAGGTTCAATTCGTAAAAGTCAAAGATGGATTGCGCATCGAGATTGTCGATAAAGCGGATTTCTCGATGTTCTCTGTTGGCACAACACGTGTGTTGCCGCGCGCGTCTGCATTGATTGCGGAACTTGCAAAAGCGATTTCCGAGCTACCCAATCAAGTTGTTATTCGCGGCCACACCGATAGTCTTGCTTATGCGCTTGATAGCGAGATGAATAATTGGCTGCTTTCAGCAGAACGTGCCGAAAGCACGCGGCAATTGTTGGAAAAAGCAGGCGTCCCTGAAGGGCAGATCGCGCGCGTTGAAGGCGTTGCCGATACTGAGCCCTATAATCCGAAAGATGCGCTTGATATTCGTAACCGGCGTATCAGTATGACACTCTTATTCCGGGACGGCGAAAAAGCGGCTCCTAACCTTACGGGAGCGATACAGTGAGCGATAAGCCGGAAGGCGAACAGAAACCAGAAATCATCATCAAAAAGATTGCCGGCGGTCATGGCGGTGGTCACGGTGGTGCGTGGAAGATCGCGCTTGCAGACATGATGACTGCGATGATGGCGTTCTTTTTGTTGATGTGGTTGTTGGGTTCAACCAATGCCGAGCGTCGCAAAGGTATTGGTGAATATTTCAGACAGAAGACTAGTCTTTTGCAATTGAGCGACCAAACGGGTACCAGTGGATTTATGGCGGGTAAGGTTCCCAGCGAAAGAGATGGTTTTCCTGAAGTCGCTGTTTCGAACAGCACTTTGCAAACCGTCGTGCCTGTTGCTTCAACAGAATCAACTGATCGCAATAAAGCGCCCGAAGGAGTGCAAACGCGAACCGAACAAAATGATGAAGAGGTCGGTAAATCCGGTTCGACCGAAGGTAAAAAAGCGGGTGGCTCAACACAGGATGAAGGTTCAGGCGTAAAGACTGCTGAAAATCAAAATAAAGGGGGTCTTGCAAAGACCGGTGACGCTGAGGGAGACGGCAAAGCCGATAAACCAGCAGATGGAAAAGATACAAAAGCTGGTGACGGCAAAGAGATGAGTGAGGAGCAAAAGAAAGCCGCTGCTGCGCAGGCCGACGCTCAGACTTTTGAGAAGATTGAAAAAGATGTGAAAGCCGCTTTCGAGCAGAACCCTGATTTGAAGAAAATTGCGAGCCAGATGAAATTTGTGCGTGACAAAGAGGGCTTGCGCATTGAAATCATCGACCAGGCTGATTTTGCTATGTTTGCAATTGGCACAACTAATTTCTTGCCTAAGGCGCAAGAGTTGATGGCGGGCGTTGCGGCATCAATCAAAGATCTGCCGAATAAAGTGGCCATTCGCGGCCATACAGATGGCTTTGGTTATAACCAGAATGACAAAATGAATAATTGGCGCTTGTCAGCGCAACGTGCGGATTCAACACGCCGCTTTTTGATTGAACAAAGCATCGATGAAAAACGCTTTGTCAAAATTGAAGGCGTGGCCGACCGTGAAGCTTATTATCCCGACAATCCGCTTGATCCGCGTAATCGCCGCATCAGCATCACCGTGCTCGCGCAATGATCTGTGAAGGCGGTTAGACGCCTTCAACAACGCGCATATCGCGATTGACCGCATCAGGCCCCAAAGCGCGCAACGCTTCTTGGTAAGCGGGCGTGTCATAGACCGCCATCGCTTTTTCAAGCGACTCAAATTCAATGATGACGGTGCGGTCTTTGACGCCTTGTTCCATCGCTCGTGCTGCCGTGCCACGGGCGAGGAATGTACCGCCTCCCGCAATGATCGCGGGGCCCGCGAGTTTGGCATAGGCCTGAAGCCGCTCAGGATCTTTGACCTCGCGATAGCAAGAAATCACATAGGCTTTGGACATTGGCGGCTCCTTTCGATTTTTAATAAATTGGCGCCTATAAGAAGCCGAGCGCTGTCAAAAAGCAACCGCGGTTGGAAGCGCCGAAATGACAAAGGCGCGTTAGGCGGCGGATGTTTCAGCCTGTTGATTGAGTTCGAGATAGGCCATGGCGGTGTGCCGATGATAAGTCATTAAGACGACGCGGCTTCCAAGATAAACCACGTAATAAATGCGACCGCTACGACGACGTTTTTCAGAAACAGAATACATGGGCCAAACAAAAGATCGTGAGACCAAAACTTCAAGGAAGTTTATGCAGTAAATCCTGCCGATTTGTTAAGAGGCCAAGGAATGTTCACGACAATTTTTTTGTCGCACCCGACTGAGCCTGGGGATTGCGGGATTATTTCTTCGAACCCTGAAACCGGACGCTTTATTAGCCAGTCGTGCCATCCGCACTTTGCGAGGACGGCGTGAGCTTACCCGAGAGGTCGAGGACCGTGTCGGCCACTTCCGTAATCCGTGGCGCGCCTTCCGAGCGGATAAGCTCGCGTTGGAGTGCGCTGCGCTCTTTGCGGGCGGCTTCCAAAGCGCCTTCTGCGACAGCGCGCGCCATACGTTCGGTTTCAAGCGCGGCGGTCAATTCATCGATACGCGCTTGATAGGTAGCGCGATTTGATTCGGCCTGATTTTCAAGCTGATCGATGCGGCCCATCAGAACCGGAATACGATCATCAAGTTTGGCGAGCGCGGTGTCGCGCGCCTTCAAATTCTTGGTGAGCGAATTGGCGCGTTCGATCAACGTCACGCGTGATTGCTCAAGCTCGCGCACCTGACGCTCAAGCCCGTCGATGGTCGACTTCTGCTTGGCGAGGCGTTGTTCGAAACTTGAAACCGCAACATTGTGATCAACAATACGGCGCTCAGCCGTGCGCAATTCGTCTGTCTTTGCGATGAGAGCGTTTCGCGCTTCCGTAAGCAGGCGTTCACCCAATGTCGCACGCGATTGCAGTGCGTCGATTTTCATATTGAGTGAAATCTTTTCGGCTTGAGATTGCGACGTGATTTCGTCGATTTGGTCTGCAAGCGCCTTACGCTCGTTCTTCGTCTCATTGAGCAACTGTCGTGTATGATTGAGACGGTTTTTCGTCGCGTCCAATTCACTTTCGACTTCGGCCAAACGGCGAGCAGTGCGATTATAGTCGTCAACGCGCGAGGCGAGTGATTGGCTGAGATTGGTATTCTCGCCTTCAAGCATCGCGATCGATTCATTCAGGCGCGTGATATCAGCGTTGAACTGCGCGATCTGTGTGTCTTTGGTGACAATCATGTCACGCGCGACTTGTTGATCGGCTTCAAGCGAGCGTTGATATTCTTCCGCGTGCAACATCTGGCGCTCGAATTCGAGCAAGCGGCTGCGGGCTTCTGTGATTTCTTCTTCTTGCTCGGCGCGGGTCGTCTCTAGGCTTGAAATGGTTTCGCGTGCGAGGCGGATATCTTGCCCGAGCGAGAGCCGCTCATTTTGCAGCTCATCGACCCGACGCTCGAACGTCGCGATTTCGTTGCGCAGCAATGTGATGGTGTTGCGGGCCTCAGCGAGGCCGGAGCGGAAGCCCGCATTCTCAACCTTCAAGGATTCATGATTCAGAAGGCTGCGGCCAAGGGGCTCGCCAATGGCATAGAAGCTGGCTTTAAGCTTCTCGAGCTCGTCCACTTTCCGTTGCGCCTCGAGGAAGAGGAGGCGGAGTGATTCGTTTTCTTGACCAAGCTTCTGGACGGATTCGAGACCCGTGGGCAGATCAGCCAGCTGCTGATCTCCGGTGTCCAAGAGGGCGAAAGCGGCTTCGGCTGCCTCTCCGGCGGCCAAATTAGGCGCTTCAGCCTCGCGTTTCCACAGAATATCGATGATTTTCCGCATAAACGGGACCTTTTCAAGCCGGAGGGGTTGGTCGTCTTTTGCGCCGAAATCAGAAGACTTCAACAACTTTAAGCATAGGCAATTTCGCGGGACACGTCAAAGCTGGGTTTATATTTGGTTAACGAACATATCGATAGTGTTCACTGGCCCCGAGGGCTCAGGACTATTCCGGAAGCTTGAAGCTCTGGCTTCGTTTGTCCGAAACATTATCGATTTTGACCTTCCGCATGAAGGTTTGGCATGTGGTTTGCTTGTCCCGCGGCGTTGGAGAATCTGAATTTTCCCGAGGCGTTGCGTGACAGTAATTAACTCGAACATCAGTGCGTTGAAGGCTCAGTCGAGTCTCAGCAAAAACGCATCAAAGCTCGATACCGCGATGGAACGCCTTTCCACCGGTTATCGGATCAATTCGGCCAAAGATGACGCGGCCGGTCTTGCCATCACAAACCGCATGACCTCGCAGATCAACGGCCTCAACCAAGCCGTGCGCAATGCCAATGACGGCCTTGCCATGATTTCAACGATTGAAGGCGCGCTTGCCCAAACAACCAATGTCATGCAGCGTATGCGTGAACTCGCGGTTCAGGCAGCCAACGATTCAAACAGCACCGAAGACCGTCAGTATCTGCATGCGGAAATGGTCCAGCTCAATAACGAACTTGATCGTATCTCCTCGCAGGCACGCTTTAACGGCATTCGTATTCTTGACGGCACCTTCACCAATAAGCAGCTCCAAGTCGGCGCCAATGGCCATGAAACCATCGCCTTCTCCGTCGACAGCGCTGCCGCTGCAGATATTGGAATTTATGAGGCTGAAGCTTCGTCCTTCATCGGTGTTGTAGGCAATGCCTCGTCTGCAGCAGCGCCTTCATATCCAGTCTATAATGGTGCCGGTCTGACTGTTGCGACGCCTGCTGGTCCGTCTTTCCCTAATAGTGATTTTGAAACAACGACCGCGACAGTATCAGGATCAGAAGTTACGCTTTCTGGCTGGTCTGTTTTCAATCAGCAAGTCAAACTAGGTACAACTTCAATTGGGGGATTTGTAACACCTACAGATACGACGCCTATTCCTGCACTAGGAAGCGCCGGTGACATCAATACGCCGGCGAGCAGTTCCTTAAATTATGAATTTACCACCGCCTACTCGGCAACAGGTGAATATGATTTGCGTCTTTATTCCACAATGACGACGCAGGCAGGCGGAGACGTGGTTCATGGTCCCTATCTGATTTCAAAAAATCCTATTCAAATAAATGCAGGAGCGTCGATATCATTTGATTGGCGTGCTGTTGCCGGAGCAGACGCATATGACATTTATGCTTATCTTTTAAATACAGACACCGGCGCAACCATACCGCTGCTCAATCAAACCGGCTCTGGTGCTGGAGACACAGGATGGCAAACCGTTACCAACACTGTGAACACGAGCGGAAATTATAAATTCGTGTTTATTTCTGGAACATTTGACGAATCTTTTGGCCAAGCGGCCGGAGCGAGTCTCTTAGTTGATAATGTATCTGTGGCTAATAATGATGTAGAGCCGTCTGCGAGTGCTGCGGATAATGCGGCACAATTATCTTGGACCGATGGGACATTATCTGGAACAGCAAAAAATGTTTTCCGAATTTCCGCCGGCTCCGGTGGTGATGCGTATTCTGCATTTATAGGTCGCGCTACTTACATCTCTTTTGGAGGTAATGGCGCATCTACTCCCGCCGGTATGAGAGAATTGACAATCGGTACGATCGTCGCTCCCCTTGATTTACGAGAGAAGGGTTCTATCAGTTTTGATTTAATTAAAGGTAGCGATTCCAATGGGGGTGAATCGCCGGAAACTGGCGAAGATTTGTCTTTACTTTATTCAACCGATAATGGAGTGACTTTCAAGCTGTTAAATACGTTCTCCGTCGATGACCAAAGCTTGAGTGGATGGACAGAAAAAACGGTAACACTTCCGGAGGCGGCACAAAAAGCAAATGTTATATTAAAATTTCAGCAAGCAAGTACGAGCGGGGGCAGTTTCGACACGTGGGGATTGGCCAATATAACAATTGATCCCAAATTGGTTGGTTCTTCAACACTTCCTGCCAACCCAATTGTTTCAAATTCGATGACCATTTCGGGATCGCTGGGCACTGCAACGATAAACATTCAACCGCAGTCTTCGGCCCGTGAAGTAGCTGTCGATATAAATAGTATCTACTCGGATACGGGCGTGAGAGCGAGTGCCATTACAAAAGTAAAATTGTCAAATGTGGCCTCAGCCGGCACATTACAAATGGATCTTTATGGTAAAAATGCTGTGCCTCAACGAGTGTCAGCCACGATCGCAGATCCAAAGAACTTATCAGCTTTAGTGAATTCATTTAATTCTTTCTCAGCGATAACGGGCATTATTGCTGAATTGAGCAGCGATAAGACGGAAGTAGTTCTTACCAACGATGAGGGTTACGATATTGGAATTGAAAATTTCTCACATAATGGTGCGACGAAGACAATTGACGTTATCGGGTTGCGTGCCAATGGAAGCGATGATGGTGACATTTTAGTAAAGCTTACTGCGGACTCCGCGTCCGATTCAACACGTGTTTTGGGGACGATTAGCTTTTCGTCTTCTTCCGCTTTTACTGTGAAGGAGACGTCCGGAAACTCTAAAGACGATGCCTTCATTGGGGCAGATCTTTCCGCGTCTATATTAATGCCCGTATCGACCGTGAGCCTGCAAACTCAAGATCTTGCTGAGAAAGCTTTGTCGATTTTGGATGGCGGCTTGGCGCAAATTTCTGCTCAGCGCGCCTCATTGGGCGCAATTTCTTCTCGACTAGACAAAGTCATGGAGGCCGTAACAAGTTCATCTGTAAATACGGCCGCCGCGCGCTCACGCATCCTTGATACGGATTACGCTCAAGAGGCGAGCGCCTTGGCGAAAGCGCAAATTATCGCGCAAGCCTCTACAGCCATGCTCGCTCAAGCTAATCAGTCTCAAAGCCAAGTCATGCAACTCCTGAAATCATGATCAATTGATTGAGAGCTTTAGGCATCAAATTTTTTGTTTTGGCTTCGATTTGGAGTTTTTAGAATTGGGTATCCGACTGAGCCCATATTAATTTTTGAAAATCTCAAGAGCGGATAAAATTCATAATTTCAGAGTGTTAGACCGCTTTGGGTTCGTTCTGCCAAAATTGATTTCAGTTTCCATAATATGAATAATTTCCCATTTTTATTGATAGATTGTTCATGTGTGACTTCCGGGTATAGGGCACCTTGAGGGCGCTCGTGCGCCAAGATGGCGCGCCGTTATTTTTTAAGGCCGAAAGTGATTGAGGTCGTAGTTCAAATTCTGCCTCTCATGCTGCCTCTGGTTGCCAGGATTTTCTTGCAATCTCTAAATCGTAAGCGATTTGAATGTTCATCCAGAACTCTGCTTGGCCTCCGAAGCGGTGGGCAAGACGAAGCGCAGTGTCGGCCGTGATCGATCGCTCGCCATTGATAATCTCGGTAATACGATTGGCAGGCACGTGAAGGTCGCGGGCCAGTGCGCGCGCTGAAATACCAAGCGGTTTTAAGAATTCTTCTTGCAGGATCTCGCCTGGCGAGACCGCGGGGAGTGAGCCTACGATCTCAAGATCTGAGAAATCGATTTTTTTCTCATCCAGATCGGAACGAAGAATTTTTTTGGGCATATGTAAAACTCTCTAGTGATAGTCGACGATTTGAACATCAAAGGCATCATTTTGATCCCACCGAAAACAAAGGCGCCATTGGTCATTAATCCTGATGCTAAATTGGCCTATACGGTTGCCTTTTAAGGCTTCAAGACGATTTCCAGGAGGGATCTTTAAACTCTCCAAATTTGAGGTGGCATCCAATATCCTTAGCTTTCGGCGACAGACCGGAAGAATGTCAGTCGGGAACCCTTTTGGAGCAAAGCCCGAGAAGACGGCTGCCGTTTTCTTATCGCCGAACGACTTTATCATATGTGTTATGTAACAGATAACATCTAAGTGTCAAGGTTCATATTGTGCAGTCCACTGACAATTGCATTCACCGCCTCACCACGCTTCCATCCATTTTGCGCTTCCAGGGTGAGTGGCGACTCCCGGGGATGAGACGTGTTGAGGGCGCGCGTGCGCCGAGATGGCGCGCTTTGAGGCGCTTGGTTTTTGCGATTCGTGGGAAGTCGGAATGGAATGTTTTCGACCGGTGGCAAGGCCTGCAGAGGACCTGAAGGTTATGGGGTTCATTTGTGCCGCCAAGAGCCAGTGGCAGAATGTGATCAATGTCCCACGCCTTGCCAGCGTCGATCTTTTGAGTGCAGGCTGCGCATGTGCCTTTTCTTTTCAAGAACAGGTTTAGCCGGAAGGATGTTGAGAAGGTTTGGCGTCGAAGAGTTCGCGTTATAGTTTTTTCAGCCTGATCTATCCGCGCTTTGCTTTCCAATTCCCGCTTTTCACTCATCGGTCTCTTCCTCGGTCTTACGGAAGCGGGGCATGTATTTCAGGAGGTCGAGTTTGCGGCGGCCATTAAGCTCGGCGAGGGATAATCCTTTCCTCGGACGAATGGAGAAGCGACGCCTGCGGTGAGGGCTCAGTGTTTCCTTTCCAATCCGGCTTGTAGCGTTCGTTAGCAAATTGCTCTGCCTGTCTTCTAATTGGTCATCGGCCTTATCTTCGCTTTCATATTTTTCTGGGCGCAGTATTGATGGTTCACGAGCGATAGGTTCTTCAGACGGATCAGACCTCGTCTTATATTCCTCTTCCGTTGCCCTGATCCGCTTCTCGTGTCTGAGGAAGATCCGCCCAGCTTCTTGGAGGCTTCCGGAATCGAGACGATCAATCCGCTCATTGAACTCTTCGCGGATCTCTTCGAGCGTTTCTTCATCCTTGGCGCAGGCGAGCGCGCTGTCGAAGAGCTCGAGTGTATCGGATACGCTTTGATAAAGAGCCGCCTCTTCGCTTTCGGTTAGATCAGGACGTTCTTCGCTATTTTCCAAACCCTCAATTGAAGTCGTCGGTTGGTGCTCATGTCTAGAGGGAGCTTCAAGGTCAACCTCTATAGAAGGCGGCGGCGGCGCGCGCCGAAGGGGTTGTTCGATAGTGTTTGATCTATCGAGTTTGCGATCTCTCATCCCTCCAGCTTGATAGGGATGCCAAACTCCTTCGCGATCATTCGGACCTGATGCTCGGTGATCTCCATTAGAGCTGCCGGCTGTTGAGAACGTATTTATGTCGCTCTCGTTCCCTCCAGTTCGAGAGTTTGACGCATCATCCCAATTAGATTGGATCTTGTCCTGATTGATCGCATTCTGATCCCAATCAGATTGCATCTTGTCTTGATGATTGATTGAACCCTGATTGTTCGATCCCTCAAACTCTTCTCTGATGTAGAGACCCATGAGAACGTCCGGGAAGGCATCTCTAAGGGTAAAGGCGCGTGCACGCATCATGAGCATGCGGTCGGGGTAATCAGTCCAGGGCCCCGGCTTTTGCCAAAGACCTGCACGCTTGGCGTCTTCACTAGAGAAGGATCTGATGATCGGTTCAGATCGTCCTGATCTTAGAACCTGACAGATGGCGGATCTAGTTTTTGTATTCTGTCTCTCTTCAGATTGATCCGGTCTCAGCTTATCGCTTCGAGAGGTTTTGCCGTTACGTGACCGATCTGAAGATTGCTCAGCTGATTGAGACTCTAAGATCTCAATCCTCTCCTCGATCTTGATGAGAAGCCCACTGGCCTGAACAAGTGCGAGCGCTGCGTCGCCCCATATTGTGGGGCGTCCATCAATGATGGCCATGCGTTGGAGGGCGGCAATGGGTGAGAGGCCAACCTCCATCCCGTAGAGGATTCCTACAAGGCAGGCTTCAGGGTTCGCAAAGCCTTTGGGGACGAGCTTTGACTTTGAGAGAAGGGAAGCCAACTGCAAAGCTTCTTTGAGCGATCTTGGCAGAAGCGGCTTCGGCCCCCTTGCGGGCAAGACTGATCGGACTCGTCTTGGTGGCTTTGAGATGGGAAGGGGCGCTTCACGGCCTCGCTCATGCTCATGATCTGTTTTGAGAGAATGATGATCATTCAGTATATGAGGCCCATTCTCACGATCTAGCTGATGAGGATGATGATCATTCAATCTTTGAGGTTGTTGATGCTCGTAAATTGGCAAAGCGCTGCCATTGGC
>VFQS010002165.1_pt1 | contig 16651 bp, 6 predicted proteins | sample 3512361 | NCBI WGS metagenome assembly VFQS01 (sample SAMN10412375, study PRJNA504923) | tailings metagenome | isolation source: Relicate 1 Philex TSF3 active mining | place: Philippines
GGGTTGTCTCCAATTATTTTTCCTTTATTATTTCCGCCAATTATGAACATTGGAGCTGCTGTTCCATGATCTGTTCCGCTGCCGTTATCTTTTACTCTTCTTCCAAATTCAGAAAAGATTACAATAGTGGTAGCAGCTAATTTTCCTGATGCTTTTAAATCATCATAAAGCGCAGAAACTGCATCATTAAGTTCTGTGAAGTTTCTTTTTTGTGAAGGAATTTGATTATCGTGCGTATCGTATCCGTTTTGAGAGGTGTAATATACCGATGTGTTTAGACTTCCTTTAATTAATTGGGCAATCCATTCTAAGTTTTTACCCAATTTTGTGTTTGGATAGGTTAATGATTTAGATGAATTTGCCAAAGCTTTTTGAATTTCTTCTGAACCCTCTGAAATCGAATTAGCAATTTTTCTAACAAAATCCAATTGCGGATTATCAGTTAGTTTATCTGAATTCGATTTTGAGTTTGACTTATAACGATTAGGTTCTTTAACAGTTGTTGCATTAGGTTGTTTTCCCTTTAAGGCTAAATTTTCAATTGAATCTAAATTAACAGCACCAACAGGATTATGATCGTGATAATGAATGTCAAGATATCTTCCTAACCATCCCTCTGTTAGATATTCATTTGATGAAGAAGCGGTTTGCCAAATTTCCTGACTTCTGAAATGCGAACGATTAGGTTCTGGATAACCGACATTTTGAATCACAGACAAGTTTCCTTCTTGCATAATTCGAGCTAAATCTTTTAAAGCCGGATGAAATCCCATTCCTTTGCTTATGTTGAGAACTTCGTTTTTTGAAATGGCTATATTTTGTCGCGAATAATAATAGGCTTCATCTTGAAAAGGAATAAAAGTATTTAAACCATCATTACCACCATTTAATTGAATAAACAATACGCATTCATTACCAGTAATTAACGCATTTGAATTACCTAAAGCATGAAGAAAGTCAGGAAGGATTAACATTCCACCTGTGAATGTTCCTGTTAACGATAAAAAATTTCTTCTATTCATAATATCATTAATTAAATTAGTTGGTATTCAGGAGTTTTGGTCATAAAATTGAATAATCGTAAAACCGCTTCCTTTGCGTTTTGAGATTTTGGGTCAAAATCGTATTTTAATAGTGCTTCAAAGTCTTTTTGTAGTTCATTACTCACTTCAAATAAATTAGATTTACTTAAACTCGAAATAATTTGGTTTGGCGTTTTATTGGAATCAAAATCTATGGCAATTTTAATAGGCTCAACATTTATATTCCCTGTGTTGTTTAGTGCTTTTCGAGAAATAGTTCGTCCGCTACATAGTAAATCACTAACATTATTTCGCTGTAAATATATTTGTGAAGTTAGCCACGAATTTCCGCCATCCCAACCCTTTACATTAGGCTGGTCGTATAGGTCCATTCCTTGTTGTTTTAAGAAGAAATAAATTAATCCGCTATCCAAATTCTCTACGTTTAATGTATCGGTAAGTTGTAAAATATATTCTAATGGGTTTTTAATTTTAGTTCCTTTTGTGTTTTTTGAATATTCTTCAGTAAACATTTTGGTTAATAATGGCTGAATTTCAAAATCAACTTCTCTAAAATAGTCGCCATAATATTTTATAAGTTCTTCTTTAGGAGTATCATAAATAAACCATTTTAAGATTTTTCGAACGAGTAAATAAGGTGTTTGTTTTTGTTGAAAGATGATATCTACTAAATCATCAGATTTAAAATTCCCTTTTTGACCAAAATATTCAATTTCTTCTGTATTTTCAAAAACAGTTCTATATGTTCCTTCATCATCATTCGGCAATAATCCAGCTAAAGCTTTGGCTCCGTTTTTAATATCGTTTTCGGAGTAATTTCCAATTCCTATGGTAAATAGCTCTAATAATTCGCGACTTAAATTTTCATTTAGTTTGTTCTTTCGATTGTCTTGATTGTCTAAATAGGTAATTATGGCATTTGATTTTATTACTTTTTTAGTAAGTTCTCTAAAATTTCCGAATGCATTTTCTCTTAAAAGTTGGTTGTGTTGATATATCCACCAATTTACTTTTACTTTTTGAGAAGTGACTACAAAATGATTGTGCCAAAACAATACCATTTTTTCACGTAATGGAAAATTTTCATTACGAATGGAATTAATCCACCACTTCTTATATTCTATGGCATCAATAAGAGTTGTTTTTAGCAACTTTCTAGTTTCTTCGTCGGTACTATTTCGATATTTTTTTCTTAGTTCTTTAATATCATTTAATGATTTTGGTGAATCTTTTAAACAAGGAGGAATTTCTTTAGAGAATTTATGGTTAATAGCATTTTTTACGAATTGTTCTATTCCTAACTTTTCTATTGTATTTGATTGACGTATGGTAAACCCAAGACGTAAAGACCATAAAACTGAATTTTCCATTACTTGTTGTTTTAGATATAATTAAGACTCAAATATTTATAAAAGGTTTAAGTACTTGTAAATTTAATTAATAAACATTTCTTGAAATCTAAGGAATAATAATATTGACGATTATTGAACCATTATGGACAGAAGTGAAACATTATATTTTATATTGTATTTTATTTTTGTTGAAATAATTGTGGGCTATGTATAAAGTCTTATTTACATTGATTTGGGTTTTTAGTTGTTTTGGTTTTTCTCAAAACACTTATTTTGTTGATGTTAATGGGAATAACAATAATTCAGGTTCTATTTCAAGTCCATTTAAAACCATATTTAAAGCTTCACAAGTGGCACAACCAGGAGATATTGTGAATGTTAGAGGTGGAGTTTACAGAAATACAGATTTTAATGATAGCGATATTTGGAATGGTTCAAGTGCAGGAAAGATAACTTGTAACGGAACAGCCTTGCAATACATTACTTTTCAGCCCTATCAAAATGAAGAAGTCATTTTTGAATTTGATGCTAATTATGGTGTTCAAATTTTAAATTCTAGTTATATGATTTTTCAAGGATTTAAGATTAAAGGAATCGGAGAAAATATAACATATGCTGAAGCACAAGCTAATTGGGGTTTGTATAAATTGCCTGATGGTTCAATTCATGATATAACAGGAAACGAAAGTTTAATGCCTCTACCATCAGGAACAACAAAACCTTCCTACTACAATGGAAGGGGATTGGTAGCCAATGGATGTAATCATGTAAAATTAATAAATAATACTATTTACAATTGTCCTTCATCAGGAATTAGAGGAGACCAATCTGATTACATAGAAATAATAGGAAATACAGTATATAATAATACCTATTGGACCACACAAGGAGTAGGAGCTATAACAATTGCCGAGGCAACGAATATAGATAATTTGAATGAAATTAAAATCAAAATTGAACAGAATTTAGTCCATGATAATGAAAACAAAATGATTTCATGGAATCCTACCAAGAGCTTTATTACTTATGTGATTGATGAAGGTTCAGGAATTTTTCTTACACGAAATAAAGACACGTATTTATATGGAAAAATTAAAGTATCAAATAATATAGTCTATAAATCAGGTGCTAGTGGAATTATGAGTCATTTTACCGATAGAGCAATTATTGCTTTTAATACTTTGTATTATAACGGAGCAAATAATGATGGCTTTCCTGGTGGTATTGGAATAAATAATACAGATGAAGTTATAATTGCAAATAACATTATTTATGCAAGACCTACAAAATGGGCGATAGGGACAACAGCACAGCCAAACTCAAATTATGTTTTAGAAAACAACCTTGTTTATAATGAAAATAGTAGTCAATCTATCTATAATAATCTTTCGACTGGTTGGTTATATGCAGATCCTCTTTTTGTTAATTTATTTACTTATGATTTTAATATTCAATCTAACTCACAAGCCATAAATTCTGCATCGATTAATTATTCCGAAATTTTTGATTTTTTTAATAATCCTCGAATAGATGGGAATAATGACATAGGGGCAGTTGAATATATTTCATCTTTACACAATCAAACCTTTTCTAATGTTGAAATTCAAGTATTTCCAAATCCAACAACTAATTTAATTACAATTTTAGGTAATGAAAACCTTAAAATTTTAGGAATATATAATTTAATTGGACAAGAACAACTAAATTGGAAGATTATAAATAATACCAATTTTGAAGTTGATTTAGATGTAAGTGATTTTGAGATAAACGTTTATCTCATTAAAACAAATTTAGGTTCTAAGTTTTTTTTAAAAAAATAATTCAATTTTTAAAAGGTTAAATTTTATAAATTATTAAAAGTTAAATACTTAAATAAATTATTTATAAACTTTTATCTTGATTTGTATATTTAATTTTATATCAATAATATATAATACTAAATGAGGAAAACATCGAAACTAATTCTCTATTTTATCATAGTAATTAACTTTATAAATCTATTATTGCTAACTAATATTTCTAAAATAATTATAAATAATGAGTTCTATTTTTATTCTTATATTATAGAATTTATTATTTCTATAATCGTATTAATTTATTTTACTGCTAAGTTTTTGAAAAAATCACAATAACTTAATAGCTTATGAAGGCAATCTTAAAAATTACCTTTTTTATTTCTTCAACATATCTAATGTTGCTATAGTTCTAAAACCTACATGGTCAGAACTTGAATCTTCAGTCATACCCATTCTGGCAGAAATTCTAAAACTTGAACAATAGTTTTCATTGCATAAAAACGAACCTCCTTTGATGATTCTTTCTGCTTGATAAGGATTGTTTGGATTTTTTGCCGTTGTTGCTCCAATAGGATTTTTAGTAACCTTGCCTGAATTTAGTAATTCTTGATAATAGTCAGTATTGTACCAATCTGATGTATATTCCCATACATTTCCAGCTATTTCATATAATCCAATACTATTTGATGGAAAAGATTTTACAGGTGATAATAACGTAAAACCATCTTTTTTAACATTTTTTATAGGAAATGCACCTTGCCATGTATTAGCGTTTTTATCTAGTTTATTTTTATCATTTCCCCAACTGTAAATGGAATTTTTTAAATTCCCCATTGCTGCCAATTCCCACTGCGCCTCAGTTGGAAGTTTTCTATTGGCCCATTTGCAATAAGCTAAAGCATCTTCATAAGAAATATGAACAACAGGATAATTATCTTTTCCAATGATGTTAGATTTTGGTCCATAAGGATGTTTCCAATTTGCACCCAATGTCCATTTCCACCATTGTTGCCAGTTGTTTAATCCATTCACTTCTTTAATGTCTTCATAGAAAACAAGTGAACCAGGGGCTAGTACAGAATCATGAGGTTTTGGTGTACCTTCGGGTAGTGTTTTTTTCATTTCTTCCCAGTCAATTTTTCTTTCAGCTGTTGTTACATATCCTGTGGCATCAACAAATTTTTTAAATTGAGCATTTGTAACTTCAGTTGCATCCATAAAAAAACCATCGACAGCTACAGCATGTGCTGGTTTTTCGTGAGGTAATGCTAAATTGTCATCGTTTTTAGCCCCCATCGTAAATGTATTTCCAGGAATCCAAACCATTCCTTCAGGTACGTTTAAGTTTCTTGGATAAGTAGTTATTAATTCTTCATTAGCATTATTTTGGCAAGAAAAAAAGACTAAAGAAATGATTGTGATTAAGAATTTTTGCATTGGATTTATGTATAACTAAGTATGTACAAAAATACTTAAAAATAAATTTTATTTATAAAAAGTTTGATTATTTTTACACCTATAATATCATAAATTTTGAGTAAAACTACTTTCAGTCGTCTGTTACCTATTTTAATTTTTCTTACAATTTTAAATTCATTTAAAATTGTAGGACAGCAGTCTATAGTTTTTGAAAAATTGAATTTTGAAAATAATGATATTCAAAGTATTGTTTATGCGGTTACAGAGGATTTTTATGGAAATGTTTGGTTTGCTACCGAAGAAGGCGTAATTCGTTATAACTCAAAAGAAACTTATTTATATGATTTAAATAAGGGATTGCCAAAAAACTTGAGCAACCGTGTATATTCGATAATTAGAGACAATAATAATACTATTTGGATTGGATCTACTAGTGGAATAGCTTACTATAATAATAAAAAAGATCTTTTTGAAAATGTTTTAAATAATGAAATCAAAATAGATAGAACAAACGCACTTACTTCTGATAAAAAAAATAATATTTGGATTGCAACTGATAATGGATTGTGGATTTGTGATCAAAATAAAAAAATAAAAAATATAATTTCAAACATTAGAGTATTTTATCTTTTTTATTACAAAGATGCAATTTATTATTCTTCAACTTTAGGAGTTTTTAAGGTTGAATTTAATAATGGCAAATTTAAAAATATTAAGATACATGATAAAATAAAAGATGCAAGTGTTCTAAAAATTTTCAATTCTGAGTTATATGTAGGAACAAAAAATGGTCGTCTTTATAAATCTAGTATTACTAACTTTAAATTTAAAGAATTTAAAGTTTCAAATAAGATTGATGGACAAAGAATTAAAGATATTGAATTTAACGATAATAAGTTTTACTTTGCTACTGATGGAGCAGGTATTTTTATCACAAACAATAATTTAGAATACGTAAATCAGCTTTTTTTTGATAATGATAGGCAAAATTCTTTGACGAGTAATGGAGTTTATGATATTTTCTTTTCTAATGATTTAACATGGATTGCTACTTATGGAGGAGGAGTAAATTATTACTCTAGAAATAAGCAATTATTTACCATTTTAAAACATCAGATAAATAATTCTAATAGTCTGGCAAATAATACAGTAAGGTCAATTTTAGAAGTAGGAGATCAATTATGGTTTGGAACAAAAAATGGAATTAGCATTTATAATTCTAATACTAAACAGTGGAAACATTTGTTTAATGGTGAAGATGAGATCATCTTATCATTAGACCAAAATAAGGAATATGTTTATGCAGCAAGTTATAATAATGGATTGTATAAAATAAATAAATCTAATTATAATGTTGAATGTGTTTATAATCCAAAGAAACATTATAATGGAGTTCAAAATATTTTTAAAGTATTTATTGATAAAAATAAGAATATTTGGATTGGAGGAATAGAAGGAGATTTGGTAGTAATTCAAAACGACAATTCAATTGTAACATATCCAATACGTGATATTAGAGATATTAACTTATACCAAAATAAAATTATTACTGTAGGGAGAAGTGGAGTACATTTGGTTAATCCTATTAGTAAGACAATTTCTAAAATTCCTATTTTTGATAAAGAACAAAAAAAATATAATTTCAATACTATCAATACACTATTAGTTGATAATGATAATATTATTATTGGGACTAATGGAGCTGGTTTATTATTTTATAACAGTTCAAAAAACAATATTTTTAAAATAGATGCAAACAATGAATTAAGTTCTAATGTTGTTCAAGGAATTATAAAATTAGAAGCTAATAATTATTGGATTAGTACTACAAAAGGTTTGTCAAATTTGATAATCAAGTCTAATGATACGCTTATTAAAAATTATAATAAAACCGATGGTGTTTCTAGTAATGAATTTAATTATAGCGCATATAAAAAGTTTAGAAATGGTAACATTGCATTTGGAGGTATTGAAGGAGTAACAATTTTTGACCCTACATTAATTAAACCGAGAAAAATTCTGCCTAAAATAGTTTTTGAAGATTTCTTAATTGATAATGAAGTTGTAAAATTAGAAGAAGTTTTGTCTTCTCATATTAATCAATTAGAAGAACTATCCTTATCATATAAACAAAATTCTTTTGGTTTTAAATTTGTAGGAGTATTACAAGGATATGCTTCAAAGGTAAAATATTCTTACATACTTGAAGGATTTGATGAAAACTGGTCAAAACCGTCTTCTAAGAATTTTGCTAATTATACCAATTTAAATTCTGGTGATTATGTTTTTAAAGTTAGAGCTACGAATGAGCAAGGTAACTTTGGGCCAATAAAAACTATTAATGTTTCTATTTCAAGACCTTGGTATGGTAGTATTATTGCTTACATTATTTACTTTTTTATATTGTTAGGAGCAATCTATATTTTAGTTGAGATAATTAAAATATATGAACTTAAAAAGAATAAAGAAGAACAGATTGATTTTTTTAATAATATTACTCATGAAATAAAAACACCCCTTGCTATTTTATTATCTACAATTGAAGAAACAAAAAGTGAAGAAAATTTAAGAGTAAAATCAAGTATTGAGAGAATTAATAATTTGATTAATCAAATGCTTAATTTTCAAAGATTTAGTATTGAATCATCTGATGTTCAAATTTCAAAAATCAAATTAAATGATTTTATTTCAAATTTGATTCAAGATTTTAAGCCTCTGTTAAATGATAAAAAGTTGAAAATCAAATATGAAAATAATTTTAAAAATGAAATATTCTATTTTAATGAAGATTATTTAACAAAGATCTTGTTCAACTTAATATCTAACGCAATTAAATATTCACATCAGGATTCTGATATTATAATAAGTCTATCTACATTAGAACAAAATAAATTAGGAATTAAAGTAAAAGATTTTGGTATTGGCATCCCTAAAAGTGCTCAAAAAAATATCCTCACAAAGTTTTTTAGAGCTAATAATGTTGCAAATAATCAATTTTCTGGAACTGGATTAGGATTAATGATTGTAAAACAAATTATTGATAAAACGAAAGGAAAAATATCATTTAAAAGTTCAGATGAGGGAACAACTTTTAAAGTTAGTCTTCCAGATTACATAAAGAAATATACCGAAAGTGCTATAAATGAAAATGAGTATATTGATGTTGAGGTGTCAGATGAAATTGAGAAATTTAGTGAAAAGAAAATTTTATTGGTTGAAGATAATGAAGAGCTAAGAAATTATTTAGTAAAAACATTAGAAAATTACTTTTTAGTTTATGAGGCTAAAAATGGTCAAGAAGCATATGATTTAGCATTAAAAGTTTTTCCAGATTTAATAATTACTGATTTTATGATGCCAATTATGGATGGTATTCAATTTAGTAAGAAAATTTTAGAAGATATTAATCTGAATCATATTCCAATTTTTATGTTAACGGCTTTGCATAATTCTCTTCATAAAAAAGAAAGTACAGAAATTGGTATTACTGAGTATATAGAAAAGCCAATTAGTATTTCCTTTTTGTTAGCAAAGATAGTAAGTACATTTTTGTGGCAAGAGAAATTGCGTGAACACTTTATACATCAAAATGATATTACAATTGCTGGTAAAAATAAAAATGAGAATGAGAACGAATTTTTATTAAAATTAGAAGGTATCATATTAGAAAAGATAAAAGATGAAAACTTCTCTTTGCAAGATGTTTGTAATATTATAGGGATGAGTAGAACATCACTATATATGAAATTAAAAAATCTTATCGATTTGTCTCCTCAAGATTTTATTATTCATACCAAATTAAAATACGCTAAACGTCTTCTTTTGGAAGGAAATTCTAATATCAAAGAAATTGCTTATGCTTCTGGATTTTCTAATCCTAAATATTTTAGTACTTCATTTAAAAAAGCATTTGGATTAAGTCCAACAGATTTTATTAAAAGCATTCAAAAGTAAATTTTTATAAAAAATAACATCAGATAAATCAGAGATTGCTATTTTATTAGCATCTCAAACGTTTTCATGATGATTTTTATACCCTTTCTGACTAATTCTTAACTACTTTTATTGTTAAGCTGAATAAATTTGGTAAAATTTCTAATTAATAAATATGAAAAATGTAATTATTTACCTTTTTATTTTTTCCTTGTTTAGTTTTAATTCATTTGCTCAAGGGAAAACTATTAAAGGATTGGTTTTAGATGAGGCAAATCAACCACTTGCTGGAGCTAATATTAAAGAAAAAAATACGTCTAACGGAGTAGTTACCGATTTTGATGGAAAATTTTTGATCAATTTAAAACAGAAAAATTCAGTTTTAGTTGTTAGCTATATGGGATATAAAACCCAAGAATTTACAATTACAAATCAATCAGAAATAACCATTATTTTATTACCTGAAATATCAGAACTTAAAGATGTTGTAGTAATTGGGTATGGAGAAGTAAAAAAAGAAGATATAACGGGAGCAATAACTTCAGTTAAACCTTCAGATGTTACTAAAAATCAATCGCAAGGGATAGAAAATATTTTACAAGGAAGATCTGCGGGGGTAGTGGTAACCCAAAATGGGTTTGAACCAACATCTCCCATTAGTATCCAAATTAGAGGAATTAATAGTCTTGGAATGGGGACGCAGCCACTTTATGTAGTTGACGGAATTATTATTAATTCTGCAGGAGAAGAAAATGTAGATCCATTAGAAGGAGGAAATTCTTATTTATCAACTCAAAATGGATTAGTAGGTATCAACCCAAAAGATATTGAAAGTGTTGAAATATTGAAAGATGCATCTGCAACTGCAATATACGGTTCAAGAGGTTCTAATGGTGTTGTATTAATTACTACAAAAAAAGGAAAAGAAGGTAAGACTGTTTTTTCATATTCTGGATCAACACGAGTGGGGGAAATTGTAAGACCAATCGATGTTCTTGATGGTTATGGTTATGCAAAATACAATAATGAATCAAGAATTTTAAAAAGTTTAACTCCAAATTATATCGTTGATGATGCTACTAGAGAAGTAACCGATTTAGTAGGAAGTGTTTTAACACCTATTAATTGGAGCGATGCAATTTATAAAAACTCTTATAGTCAATCGCATAGATTTTCAGCTTCAGGCGGTAAGGATAATAATAAATTTTATTATGCTATTGGTTATACAGAAAATCAAGGTATTATACCTAGAGCATTCTCTAAAGTTACAGACTTTAATGTGACTAATTCTAAAAAAATAACCAATAAATTAACTTTAGATACTAAAGCTACTTTTAGTTTAATAAGAAATTCTGCATCTAAAGGTACAGAATTTTTAGGCGGCTCTGATAATAATATGGTGAGACAAATTATTGGAGCTATTCCTTTTGAAAATCTTCCTATTAACATTCCTTCAGGCGTAGATCCTGCAGATGTAATTGATGGTCCACGAGCATGGATTGTAGACTATGATGATTTGGCTGAGGAAATTAGAGGTTTGGGATCTATAAAGTTAGAATATGAAATTAATGATGTTTTTAAATATAGAATATTAGGAGGTGTAGATTTTAGAAAGAAAGAAAGAAAAATCTGGTACGGTACTTCTTTATATAGAGGAGCACAAGTTAACGGAGAAGCTGGAATTAGTGATTTAGAAAGATTTAGGTACAATCTTGATAACACATTAATGTTTAACAAGAAGTTTAATAAAAATCACAGAATAAACGGAACTGTAGGTTTTGTTATTGATGAATTAATGCTAAAAACTAAAGCTGTAACTGCTTCAGATTTTCCAATAAAAGATTTAAGAGCAGATGGTATAAGAAATGCACAAGTTATTTCACCTTACAGATATTCTGAAAGTCAAGAGGCAATAGCATCTTTTATAGGTCGTGTTAATTATACTTTAGCCAATAAATATAATTTTACTGCTACTCTTAGAGCAGATGGCTCAAGTAAATTTGCACCCGAAGATCGTTGGGGGTACTTTCCTTCATTAGCTTTTGCTTGGCAAATGCATAGAGAGAAATTTTTAGACGATTTTTCAAAATTAAGTGAGATGAAGTTAAGATTGGGTTGGGGTACAACAGGTAATCAAAATACACCACCTTATCAATATGTTGGCTCATACGTTGCTAATCCAAATCCTTATCCAGGAAATAATGGAGCAGAAATAGCTATGGTACCAGTAAATGTAGCAAATAAATTATTAACATGGGAAACTACTTATCAAACCAATGCAGGTTTAGATTTAGGATTTTTTAATAATAGATTAACTGCTTCAATAGATGTTTATAGAAAGCAAACTGAAGATTTACTTCAAAGAATGCCATTGGCACCATCTGATGGTTATGATTTTATTTTAGCTAATATTGGATCCTTAGAGAATAAAGGATTTGAAATTAATTTAAATGCTGATATTATTAAAAATGATAATTTAAAATGGAATGTTTATGCTAATTATTCTATGTTTAGAAATAAGATTACAAAATTAGGACTTTCCCCTTCTCAATGGGGCGATCAAACCTTAATTGCTTTCCAAGGTAATCAGATTTCTGGCGGAAATTATTTTAAAACATTTGCAAATATTTATGCAGAAGGTTTACCAGCGGGATCATTTTTTGGATATGAAACAAATGGAATTATCACAACTCCAGAGCAATTAGCTTTAGCAGGAACAATTAATGGTATTGCACCACAATTAGGTGATGTATTAATAGTAGATCAAGATGAAGATGGATTAATTACTGATAGAGACAAAACGATTATTGGTAATCCTAATCCTGATTTTACTTATGGTTTTGGTTCTACTTTAGAATACAAAAACTTTAATATTAGTCTAGCGTTTAATGGTGTTTATGGTAATGATATTGCTAATGGTAATTTGGCTAGAGAGGATTATGCTGATGGTACAACCCAAAATATTAGAGCTGCAGCTTACTATGATGCTTGGAATGCAACTACTAATCCAAACGGAACTAGACCTAGAGTAAATTACGATTTAAATGATGATTTAGGATTTACAGATAGAATGTTAGAAGATGGAAGCTTTTTACGTTTACAATATGTAAGTTTTGGTTATAAGATTCCACTTTCATCAAAATCGATATTTAGTTCTGCCGACATTTCAATTGCGGGTAATAATTTATTATTATTCACTAAATATTCAGGATATGATCCAGAAGTAAATAGTTTTAGTGGAGATCCACTTAGAACTGGAGTTGATTGGATGTCTTTTCCAAATCAAAGAAGTTATTCTATCAATTTAAACTTAACTTTTTAATTTTCACGACATGAGAAATAGATTTATAAAAATAATAACATGTTTCCTAATGCTAGGATTTGTATTGATAAGTTGTGATGATTTTTTAGATAAACAACCTATTACAGAATATAATAATGACCAATTATTTGCAACAGAAGAAGGAGCAGAAACCGTTTTAAATGGTTTATATGCTAGAATGGCTGGCCCCGGTTATTATGGGTCAAGTTGGCATGGATTAGTCAATCCTCATTCAGGTAGAATGTTCTCTAATCAATCTGTTACAGCTGATGCTACAGGATTAAATTGTTCTACAAGTAATAGATGGTTAGAAGATTTATGGCCAGCAATGTACAGTACTATAGAACAAGCAAACATTGTTATTTACAATATGGAAAATAGCAATTTGGCTAATAAAGATGTTGTTTTAGGACAAGCTTATTTAATTCGTGGTATTGTTTATTTCGATTTAGTTAGATTGTTTGGTGGGGTACCCATTAAAAATGCACCAACTACATTAGAAAATATGAATAAGCCTAAATCATCTAAAGCAGAGGTTTATAACTTAATTTTAAGTGATTTGGATAGAGCAAAAGATCTTTTACCTGAGGATTTTACAAATTATCGAAATGATAGACCATTAAAATGGGCTGCATATGGTTATAAAGCAAAAGTTTATATGCAATTAGCTGGTGAAGATGGTGGGAATTCCGCTTTATGGCAAAACGCTTATGATGAGGCTATCCAAGTGTACACAAAGTATACTTTAAACCCTAATTATGGAAGCATGTTTTTATCTTCTGGATGGATAGAAAATACTCCTGAGGCAATTTTTGAATTACAATATGACCATTTTGGAAACATAAGAAATAGTGATAGAATTAGAATGTATACGCCTTCAAATAGTACCTATAATATTGGATTTAATACTTTTGGTTGGGTACGTCCTAATAAAGAAATTTATGACCAACACAATACTCAATATCCAGGAGATCCTAGAATTGCTGCAACATTTATTTTTGGAAGCTATCCGAAAGCAACAGGTGGAAATCAAAATATCTATCCTACTACAAGAAATGGGTCTAATGGTTTTACAGTGATAAAAAAATGGTTTGATACTTCATATAATGGAACTACTACAGCAAAGAATTTTACTCTTTTCCGTTATGCTGATTTGTTATTAATGTTAGCTGAAATCGAAAATGAACTAAACGGACCAGACAATGCATATCAATATGTTAACCAAGTTTTAACTCGTGCTCGAAATTCTGCAACACCTGCAGCTGCTCAACCTGCAAACTGGGTTGGTATGACACAAGATGTATTTAGAAACCGAATTATGAAGGAACGTCAGTATGAATTATTAAGTGAAGGTCAAGATTGGTTTGATGCCAGAAGAAGAGGATTTAGCTATTTCTTGAATAATACTATTTTACCTCATAATAATCACTCTACAATTAATGTTGGAAATTCTGATTATTTGTATCCAACAACAGAAAGAGCAATGTTATTACCAATTTTAAATAGAGAAATTGCAAATAACAATAACATGTCGCCATCAGATCAAAATCCAGGTTATTAATATATTTTAATATGAAAAAGAAAACATTAAATTTTGGCTTATTTTTTATAGCTATAATTTTATTATCGTTTAATTCAAACGATCAAAAACTTCCTTATTTAAATCCTAAACTTTCAGTTGATGAAAGAGTAAAGGATTTAATGAGTAGAATGACTTTAGAAGAAAAGATTGCTCAAATGTGTCAATACGTTGGTTTAGAACACATAAAAGAGAATGAAAAAAAATTAACTGCTGAACAGATTAAGAAAATGGACGACCGTGGATTTTATCCAGGGAAAACCGTTCAAGATATTGAAAACTTAATTAAGGAAGGTAAAGTAGGTTCTATGCTTCATGTAGTTACAGCTGAAGAAGCAAATTACATTCAAGGATTAGCAATGAAATCTCGATTGAAAATTCCGGTATTAATTGGTATTGATGCCATTCATGGAAATGGATTATATAGAGGAGCTACTATTTACCCAACACCAATTTCGATGGCAGCAACTTTTGAAGACCAATTAAATTATGATTGTGGTAAACAATCCGCAAAAGAAATGCGTGCAACGGGTTCACATTGGGCTTTTACTCCAAATATTGATGTTTTAAGAGAACCAAGATGGGGAAGAAGTGGTGAAACTTATGGTGAAGATCCCTTTTTAGTTGGGAATATGGGAACCGAAATGATAAAAGGCTTTCAACAAGGAGATTTTACAGGAAAAGATAAAGTAATTGCTTGTGCGAAACACCTTATTGGTGGGGGAGAATCTAGTAATGGATTAAACTTGGCACCAACTGATATTTCTGAAAGAACACTATTAGAAATGCACTTACCGCCATATAAAAAAGCAGTTCAAGAAGGAAAAGTATTTTCAATCATGACGGCTCATAATGAAATTAATGGGGTTCCTTGCCATATGGATAAACATTTAATGACTGATGTTTTAAGAAATCAATGGGGTTTTGATGGATTTTATGTAAGTGATTGGAATGATGTTGAACGCATTTATTCTGTTCATAAAGTGGCAGAAAACTTTAAAGAAGCTACAATGTTATCTGTAAATGCAGGATTAGATATGCACATGCACGGACCTCAGTTTGGAGATTATGTTTTAGAATTAGTAAAAGAAGGTAAAATTTCTGAAGAGCGAGTAAATTATGCTTGTGCTAAAATTTTAGAAGTAAAATTTAGATTAGGATTGTTTGAAAATCCTATGGTTGATTTAAAAAATAAAGAGAAATTTGTTTTTACTAAAGAACATCAACAAACAGCTTTGGTTTCTGCAAGAAAATCAATTACTTTATTGAAAAATGAAGGTTTTTTACCCCTAAGTAACGTAAAGAAAATCTTTATATCGGGATCAAATGCAAACAATCAAACAACATTGGGTGATTGGGCAGCACCACAACCAGAAGATAAAACAATTACTGCTTTAGAAGGAATTCAAACGTTATCAAAAACAAAAGGTGTTGAAGTAACTTACAGTCCAGTTGCAGAAAATTCTAAAAATATTACTGACGATGAAATTAATAAAGCTGTTGAAGGGGCAAAAAATGCTGATGTTGCAGTTTTGGTCTTAGGAGAAAATTCATTCCGTCATGATTGGAAAAACAAAACAACAGGAGAAAATATAGACCGTTCAACCTTGCAATTGTCAGGTAGACAACTAGAATTATTTAACAAAGTTAAAAACACAGGAAAGCCAGTTGTAGTGGTATATATCAGTGGAAGTTTAATTTCGGAACCGAATATAGAAAAAAATGCCGCAGCAACCATTTTTGCATGGGAACCTGGAAGTTTTGGTGGTCAAGCTATTGCTGAAGTATTATTTGGAGATTATAACCCAGGAGGAAAATTACCAGTTACTTTTCCTAGAAATGTAGGTCAATTACAAATGGTATACAATCACAAGCCTTCACAATTTTTCCACAAATATCATGATGTCCAAAAAACACCTTTATACCCTTTTGGATATGGATTAAGTTATACAAAATTTAATTTTGGAAAACCATCAGTTACAGGTGCAATAAATGCTGCTAATGATGAAGTAAAAGTTACAGTTGAAGTTACTAATACAGGAAAAGTTGCTGGAGAAGAGGTAGTACAATTGTATGTGAGAGATAACTTTAGTTCTGTTACAAGACCAGTAAAAGAATTAAAAGGGTATAAAAGAGTTTATTTAAATGCAGGGGAAACAAAAACGGTAACATTAACATTAAATGCCGAAAGTTTTGCTTTTTATGAT
>VFQS010002166.1_pt1 | contig 16651 bp, 16 predicted proteins | sample 3512361 | NCBI WGS metagenome assembly VFQS01 (sample SAMN10412375, study PRJNA504923) | tailings metagenome | isolation source: Relicate 1 Philex TSF3 active mining | place: Philippines
ATCGCCGACCAGGCCGACCTCGAGCGGCTGCGGCAGCGGATCGCGGCGGTGGTGGCGGCAACGGCCGAACGGCTGCAGCAGGACACCGCCAGCCGCGCCACCGCCCAGGCGGCCCTCACCCAGACCGAACGGCTGGCCGAGCGCTGGGAGCGCCGCACGGCGGCCGCCACCAGGCTGGCGGAGCTGGAGGGCAAGACCGACACCGTGGAGGACTACCGCCGGCGGCTGCAGCGGGCCGAGCGGGCCGAGGCCCTGCGGCCGAGCCTGGAGGCCGAGGCGGCGGCCCGGGCCGAGCTGGAGCGGCTGCGGGAGCAGACCCTGGCCCGGCTGGCCGGCGCCCGGCGCGCCCGCGACGCCGCCCCGGCCCTGCCGGCGTCGCTGCAACAACTCAAGCTCACCCAGCTGCCGGGCCTGGAAGCCCTGGCCCAGGCCCGCAATGCCCTGGCGGCCCGGCGGGCCGAGCTGGCGGCCCTGGCACGCAAGGGGGAGGAGGCGGCCCGGGCCGCCGCCGCCGCGGGCCAGGCCGGGCGCCTGGCGGAGGCGGCCCGGCAACGGGGTGCGGAGGCCACCGCGACGGAAGCCGAGCGGCGGCGCCTGCGCGAGGGCGACGCCGCGGCCCTGCAGGCCGCCACCACCGCCCGCGACCAGCTCGATGGCCTGGCGCAGGCCGCCCGGGAGGCGCGCGAGCGGGCCACCGCCAGCGCGGCCCTCGCCACCGCCGCCGCCCGGGAGCAGGCGGCGCTCACCGCCAGCAATGCGGCCGATGCGGCCCTGAACCGCAGCCAGGCCGCCCTGCTGGAGCTGCGCGAACGCCAGCTGGCCGGCATGGCCGCGCGGCTGGCGGGGGGTCTCAGCGCCGGCAGCCCCTGCCCCGTCTGCGGCTCGCCCCGGCACCCGGCCCCCGCCCGCTCCACGGCCGATGCGGTGGGCGACGAGGCGATCGCCGCCGCCGAGGCCGGCTGCAACAGCGCCGGGGCCGCGGCCCGCGCGGCGGCGGCGGCCCTGGCCACCGCCACGGCGGAGGCCGCGGCCCTGCAGGAGAAGGCGGGGGCGGCCGGCCCGCCGGACAGCGCCGAGGCCGCGGCGCGGCAGGCCGAGGAGGCCCTGGCCGCGGCCGGCCGACGGGCCGCCGAGCTCGAGCCGCTCACCCAGGCGATCGAGGGCCACGACCGGGCGCTGCAGGCGCTGCTGCGGGAGCTCCAGGCCGCGGCCACGGAGGAGGCCCTGCAGCGGCAGAGCGCCGCCGAGGCCCGCGGCCGGGCGGAGGCCCTGCGCAGCGAGATCGCGGCGGAGCTGGGGGCCGGGGTGGAGCCGGCGGCGGCGCTGGCCGCCCTGCCGCCGCTCGAGGAGGCCCTGCGCGCGCTGGCCGGCTGCGCCGAAGCGGGCGGCAGCGCCGCCGCCCGGCTGGAACAGGCCGCCGGCCGGCTGGCGGCGGAGCTGGCCGGCACGGACTTCGCCGACGGCGCCGCGCTGCAGGCGGCCCTGGCGGAGGAGGGCTGGCGCCGCCGGCTGGCCGATCGCATCGAGGCCTACGGCCGCGAGCTGATCGAGGTGCGCGCCCTGCTGGCCGAGCCCGATCTGCAGGAGCTGCCCGCAGCCAGGCCCGATGCGGAGGCGGCGCGGCTGGCCCTGGCCGGCGCCGACGCGGCCCGCACCGCGGCGGTGGAGGCCCACACCGAGGCCCGCGGCGCCAGGGCCGAGATCGATCGGCTGGCCGCCGACCACCGGCGCCAGGCGGAGGCCCAGGCGGCCGTGGAGGCCCGGGCCCAGCGGCTCTCGGCGGTGGCGGATCGCTGCACGGGCCGGGCGGCGCCCTACATCTCCCTGCAGCGCTGGGTGCTCTCCACCCACCTCGAGGAGATCTGCCGCTACGCCAACCAGCGGCTGGAGCTGATGACCTCCGGCCGCTATCAGCTCCGCCTCAGCGCCGAGGGCGGCCGCGGCGGCCGCAATGCCGGCCTGGGCCTGCGGGTGCTCGACGCCTACACGGGCGAGGAGCGGGAGGTGAGCAGCCTCTCCGGCGGCGAGACCTTCCAGGCCTCCCTGGCCCTGGCCCTCGGCGTGGCCGACACGGTGCAGGCCCATGCCGGTGGTGTACGGCTCGAGGCCCTGTTCATCGACGAGGGCTTCGGCACACTTGACCCCGACAATCTGCAGCTGGCGATGGATGAACTCGACCGGCTGCGGGAGGGCGGCCGCATGATCGGCGTGATCAGCCATGTGGCCGCCCTGCGGGAGAGGATCCGGGCCGGCATCGCCATCCAGTCAGGCGAATCGGGCTCCACCGCCACGCTCTGCCGCACACCGCTGAACTGAAGCTGGGGGCCTGCATTTGCGCGTCGACGCGCCGCTGGGTAGGGTTCGCCGACCACTTCCAGGGCGCCGGTGCCCCGTGCCATGCAGAGCCGGCTTCACGGGTGGATCGCCTTCATCCGCGAAATCCTGCACGACGCGCCCGGGGAAGAGGGGCCCCCTGCGTTTGTGATCAACCGCCCGGGCCAGGTGGCCATGGGCGTGGTGCTCACCGTTCTGGCCCTGATGGGCTACAGCATGGCCTGGTTTTCCAGCCAGCACCTGGGCCACCGCTGGCAGATCTGCCTCACCCTTGATGGGCAGGGATTGCTGCGGCAGAACCACACGGAAACCATGGCGTTGATCAAGGCGCTGGATGGGGCCACCCCCGGCCAGCAGCTGCGCCTGCGCCAGCAGACCACCTGGCTGGTTCAGCAGATGGATGGGCTCTGCAAGGTGAGCATCTGGTACCGCAGCCAGGGCACCGCCCTGATGACCGTGGGCACCGGGGCCGCCGCGCTGCTGATGGTGTCGATCGCGCTGGGGCTGCCCAAGGGCCTGGCCGGCAGCAACCGCATCCTGCAGGCGATCATGCTCACGGCCACCGTCCAGCTGGTGCTGGTGATGAGCTTTCTGCAGCTGGGGGAGCAGAGCCTCAACGGCTCGCGCAACCTCACCTCCTACCGCGCCCACCGCCAGCTGCTGCAGTGGCTCCAGAGCAGCCTGGCCAACCAGGAGGTGCTGGATCCACAGGGCCAGGCCCCGATGCAGGCGCAGACCCAGGGTCAGGCACCGGCCCAGACCACGTCCCCGACGATCACCGAGCTCAACGCCAGGGTGCGGGTGGCCCAGCTGATCCGGGCGATGGACAACCGGATCCAGGCCCTCCCCGCGATCACGATCGGCCTCGACGACGGCCTCGCCGACCAGATGTACGGCCGGATCAGCAGCGAGGCGAATCCGTCGGATGGCGGCACCTCCGGCTCCGGCGGCGCACCCGACGCCCGCTTGCCGGCCGCGGCCGGAACGGCGGCCGAAGCGGGAGCCGGCCGAAGCCTGGAACCCGGCCGGGCCCTGCCGCCGGCGCGGCCGGTGCCGCCGGCCGCACCCACCACCCTCGAGTGAATCAGAGCCCCCATGCGCGCCAACCTGCGCCGCCAGCTGCTGCATCTCGCCACCGATCTGGCGGCGCTGGTGGAGGACCCGGCGGATCTGCACCACGGCTTCGACCTGCTCACCCGCAGCTACGCCACCCCCGCCGCCGACGCGGCACGGGCCTCCCTGCGCCGCGATCCGGCGATCGCACCGCTGATCGCGGAGCGCTACTGGGGGGTGTGGCCATCGCTGGACGCGCTGCTGGCCATGCCCAGAGGCAGCCTGGGCCAGGCCTACGCCAGCGCCATCGTGGCCGCCGGCCTCGGCGCCCTGCCCGATCCCCAGCTGGCCACCGGCAGCGATGCGGAGGATGCCTGGCTCCATCTGCGGGTGCGCCACACCCACGACCTCTGGCACGTGGTGACCGGCTGCCCGACCACCGCCGCCGGTGAGGCCGCCATCAACGGCTTCAACGTGATGCAGCTGCGCTGGCCAGGCGCCGCCATGCTGATCGGCGCCGACCTGATGCACCGCTGCCTGAAGGGCACCAGCCCCGGCGAACCGGATGTGGGCGCCGCGGTGGCCTTCGGCCTGCAGCTCGGCCAGGCCTGCGCGCCACTGCTGGCCCAGCGCTGGGAGGAGGGATGGGAGCGTCCACTCAGCCAGTGGCGCGAGGAGCTGGGCCTGGCCGCCCTGCTCAGCCAGAGCCCCTTCCGTTGATCCCATCCCCGCCGGCAGTGCCCGCACCGGCCGCACCATTACCCACCATGACCCAGCCCTTCCTCTCCCATGGCTCCGCCGCCCCGCTGCCCGGGGAGCACGCCGGCGGCGACCCGAGGCTGCAGCAGATCCGGGCCGAGCTCGAAGCCTTCGAGCTGGGTCGCTTCCTGCTGGCCAACCGCGGCCTCAACGGCGCCTGGACCTCCTGGCTGCTGCTGCACCCGGAGCGGCAGGGCGAGGCCGCCGGCCTCAGCAGCGATGGCACACCGCTGACCGCCCTGGAAACCTGGCTGCTGGAGCGCTGCCCGATCGTGCTGGCCACCCAGGAGCGCTTTCGCCAGTTCCGCGCGATCACCCAGGCGCTGCTGCGGCCGGGCATGGCGCTGGCCTCGATTCCCTGCGGCCTGCTCGACGACCTGCTGACGCTCGACTACAGCGGCCTCGACGGCATCACGATCACCGGCGTCGACCTCGACGCCGAATCCCTGGCGGGCGCGGAGGAGAACCGCAGGCGGCGCCAACCGGCGGCCCGGGTGAGCGTCGAGCAGCGCGATGCCTGGGCCCTGGGCTCGCGCGAGCGGTGGGACCTGATCACCAGCAACGGGCTCAACATCTACGTGGAGGACGACGACCGGTGCGTGGCCCTCTACCGCAGCCTGGCCGGCGCCCTGCGGCCGGGGGGCCACCTGCTGATGAGCTGGATCACCCCACCGGCCGACTGGCGCCCCCACGCGCTGGAGGATCTCGAGCAGCAGGGGCGTCTCTTCTCGGAGGTGGTGGGGGCCCGCTGGCAGTGCGTGCGCAGCGAGGCGCTCACCCGCGCCCAGCTGGCGGCGGCGGGCCTGGAGACCCTCCGGGTGGTGCATGACAGCCAGCGGATGTTCCCGGCCGTGCTGGCCCGGCGGCCCTGAAGGGCGCCAGGCTGGGGGCAGCGGCAGGCGAGGGGATGGACGCAGGCACCATGCAGCAGCTGATGGCGGCCGCCCGCGCCGAAGCCGAATGCAGCTGGCGCGAGGGCGGCATCCCGGTGGGCGCGGTGCTCGCCCGGGAGGACGGCACGATCGTGGCCCGCGGCCACAACCGGCGCCTGCAGAACGGCGACCCCACCAGCCACGGGGAAACCCAGTGCATCCGCAACGCCGGCCGGCGGCGCGACTGGCGGGATCTCACCCTCGTGACCACCCTCTCCCCCTGCCCGATGTGCGCGGGCACGGCGGTGCTGCTCGGCTTCCGGCGGGTGCTGATCGGCGAGCGGCGCAGCTACCAGGGCGCTGAAGACTGGCTGCTGCAGGCCGGCATCGCGGTGGACTGCCTCGACGACCCGGGCTGCCTGGCCCTGATGGAGCGGCTGCAGCGCGAGAAGCCGGAGATCTGGCGGGAAGACATCGGCCTGCCGCCGGCCTGAGCCGCCCTCAGGGCCGGCGGCAGCCAACACGCCGGCGCAGCCTGCGGGCCCAGCCCCAGGCACCGGCTGCACCGAGCAGGGGCAGCGGACCGGGCACGGCCACGCGCTCGAGCTGCACCGAGGCGATGAACGTCGACCAGTTGGCGCTGGGCTCGCTGACCCCTGTGCTGGGCATCACCGCCCACTCGGCGGCGTATTCGCCGATCAGCCAGAAGCGGCGGGGATCGGCAGGGTCGATGCTCACGGCGGCGTAGTCGCCCCAGCGCTGACGGCAGCTGGTGTCGATGCTGGTGCGGGGCCCGCAGCGGTAGTCATTCACCTCACTGCGGCGCAGCAACAGGCTCTCGCCGTAGGGATCCAGGCCGCCGAGCGCATCGCTCACGAACCCCTGGGCCATGATGCTGATGCGGCCGTCGATCCCTGTCGCAACACCACCGGATCGGTTGTACGAGATCACGGCATCACCCATTGCGTTCACGGCGATGGCGGGCTGGTAGTAATCAAACGGATCGCCCCCAATCAGCCCCTCCTCCACCATGGCCTTGCTGATGGCATCCACCACAAACCAGCGCACCTGGGTGTAATCATGGCCAGCAACCGTTACGGTCTGAGCACCGTAGATCTTCCCGTTGGCCTCATACACATTGGCAGAGATTCGATCATCCAGGGTGTCGACCAATCGGGTGCCATCGGGCTGCCGACCCGGCTGGTTGTCAAGGTCTGAAGGATGGGTGGTCACCGCCTGGGGCGACGAGAAGCCGGGCGTTGCGCCCTGCAACCCCTGCACATCCATGGCGTAGAGGCGCCCCGCCCTGCTCGCATCCACGGCCAGCACCGCCGCCTTGCCATCGGCTCCGCCCCACCAATCCACAACCCCTTGAAGGGTGAACAAACCGTTCGGCAGGGTGGAGCCGAAAGGTGAGTTGAACGTGGCACGGTTCGCGGCAGTAGGGATTCCGCCCGACGGCGAAAACAGATCTGCCCTGGGGATTGCAAACAGGCTAGCACCAGAGTAGCTGTAGCTGGGTGGAGTTCCAGCATTGAGCTGGAAGTTGTTGGTGCCGATGTAAACAGCTTGTGCATCAATCCCGAGGGTCGGGTAGTCGGCGATGCCGCCCGCAAAGCCGGTAAATACCGTTCCCTTCCAGCTCCCCAAGGCATCGGAGCTGTCGGAGATTGCGATGTTCACATCTGAGGTTGCTGATCCGAAGCCAATCACGACCCAGCGGTTCGTGTACAGATCAAACAGGATCCGCTGATCACCGGCCGAACCCGTGAAGGCACCGCCGAGCTTGCTTGTCCAGAAGCTGCCGGCCCCCTTCATCGGCCAGCGCTGCAGCACGGCGCCGCTGCTGCGGTCGTAGACGCTGATGCTGCCATTCGTGGTCTCCACGAACTGGCTCGGGCCGATCGCGCCCATCGTGTCGGGGGGGCGAAAGCACTGGGCCAGCTGACAGTTCAGGAGCTGGGTGGTGCCCTCAAAGCTCGACAGCCGGGTAAGCCCGGCGGCTTCCGCAGGCGCCGGCGGCAGCAGCGACAGGCCCAGGCCCAAGCCCAGGCCAAGGCCAAGCCCGCTACCCATCAGCGAGGCCGTCCGGGGAGAAGGCCACCTGCCCTTCTCGAGCTGCCGACGCTGATCCATTCAGCCCCCTTGCATGGGCGTTTGCGGGCCCATTGAAGGGATGGATCCAGCCACAGCCAGAGCGGGCCAGGGGTTCGAAACATTTCAGCCGCGATCTGCGGCCAGCTTCAGGCCACAAACCGGCCGTAGAGCCAGCGCACGAAGCCGCCGATCACCGGCACCGGCCCGAAGGTGGGCCCCACGAAATCGAAGTAGTCGCGGTGATCGCTGATGCGCCCCTCCGCGTTGAAGCGCAGCCGGGTGGCGCCGGGGTAGGTGAACTCCAGCCCCTGGATGCGCAGGCCCATCTGCCACTCCACGAAGGCGGTGTCGCCCTCGATCGCCACGGCCAGCGGCGCCAGATACACCGCCTCGCAGCGGCGCAGCAGACCCTCCTGGGCGGCGATGTAGGCCGCCAGGCCGTGGTGCTCCTGGGTGGGGTCCTGAAAGTGCACGTCCTCGGCATAGGCCGCCCGCCACTGCTCGTGGGTGGGCGGCGGCGCACCCCAGGGCTTGGTGAACAGGGCGCGCAGGCTGGCGGCGTCCATGGCGGCAGGGTGCGGCGGCGCCGTCACCGTATCGGGCCCGCCGGCAGCGGCGGTGGCCTGAGCGGCAGCGGCGATGGCCTCAGGCGGGATCGAGCCGGTACACATCGGCGCGCCGCTGCAGGCCGGTGGGGATCGCCCGGCGGGCCAGGGCCACCTGGGCCAGATCCAGCTCGGCGTGCAGCACCTGCTCACCGATGCCGGCCTCGGCGATCACCGCGCCCCAGGGATCCACCACGAGCGAATGGCCGTAGCTGGGATAGGCCTCGCCCTCGGCGGGCCGGGCACTGGAGCAGGCCAGCAGGAAGGTCTGGGTGTCGAGGGCGCGGGCGCGCATCACCAGATGCCAGTGGCGCGGGCCGGTGGTGGTGTTGAAGGCCGCCGGGCAGGCCAGCAGGCTGCAGCCGTGGCGCTGCTGCATCAGCAGCGCCAGCTCCGGAAAGCGGATGTCGTAGCAGATGAGCATCCCCAGGCTGGGGGCGGGATCGAGGCCGAGGCCCAGGGGATCGCCGGCTCCGGGCAGCACGGTCAGCCCGGAGCCGGCCGTGAGCGTGTCGGATTCGCGGAAGCGGATCCCGCCGGGCACGTCCACATCGAAGAGATGCAGCTTGCGGTGCTTGGCCCGCAGCACGCCCGCCGGATCGATCACGGTGGCCGTGTTGTAGGTGCGGCCATCGGCCCCGCGCTCCGGAATCGAACCGGCGATCACCGCCACCCCATGGCGCCGCGCCAGCCGCGCCACCAGCGCCAGCGAGGGCGACGGCCCCTCCAGCAGCGAGCAGCCCGGCTCCGGGATCGGCTCCGCGAACTGGGGGAAGCGTGCCGCCGCATAGGGGGCGTTCCACACCTCAGGCAGCATCAGCAGCCGGGGCGCGGGGCCCGATGGGGGCCGCAGGGCCTCCTCAAGCCAGCGCTCCGCCCGCAGGCGGTTGGCCGCGCCATCCTCACCGGCCTGCAGCTGCACCAGCGCCACCGGCAACCGGGCGGTTCCGCTGCTCCTGCGGCTCATGCGGCATGCCTCCCCGGCTGGCGCAGCCCCACCAGGGCCGCCCCCAGGGCCAGCGCCAGCAGGGCCAGCCCCAGCAGCGGCAGATCCGACTGCAGCAGCGAAGCGAGGTAGGCCACCAGCACGGCGGCGATCACCACCAGGCAGGCCGCCGCCACCGTGGTGCGGCGGCCGCTGGCCATGCCAGGCAGCGGGCGGCGCAGGGCGGCGATGGCCACCAGGCCGTACACCAGCAGGAAGGCCAGCACCGCGAAGCCGCCGAAGCGCTCGTAGAGGTGCTGGGGCGGCTGGCCGGCCAGCTGCAGCCCGGCCCCCAGGGCCACCCCCGCGGCAGCAGAGGCGCCCAGGGCGAGGGCAGGGGTGCGGAAACGGGGATGCACGGCCGCCAGGGCGGGCGGCAGCACCCGCATGCAGGAGAGGCCGTAGGCGAGCCGGCCCATGGCCGTGAGCCCACCCAGGCTGGTGGCGAACAGGCTCAGGGTGGCCCCCAGATCCACCAGGGTTCCGGCCAGGGGCCAGCGCAGCTGGCGGGAGAGGGCCGCCACCGGATCCACGCCATCGCGCAGGGCGGCCGGCAGACCGAGCAGGCCCTGGGTGAGCACCACGGCCCAGAAGAGGAAGATCACCCCCGCCAGCAGCACACTGCTGCGCAGGGCCAGGGGAATGGCCCGCTCCGGGGCCCGCACCTCCTCGCCCAGGTTGGCGGCGCTCTCGAAGCCCACGAAGCTGAACACCGCCGCCATCAGCCCGGCCCCCACGGCGGCCTGCAGCGGCGACCCGCCCGGGAGGGCCACAAGTGGCTGCGCCTCCGCGGGTCGGCTGAGCACGAGCCCGCACAGCGCCATCACCAGCAGCACCGACACCGCTTCGCTGAGCAGCATGGCGCCGGCGGAGAGGCTGAGATCGCAGCAGGCCAGCAGCACGCAGCCCGCCCCGCCGAGCAGGAAGGCCAGCAGGGCGGGCAGCGGCAGGCCGAGGGGCTGGAGCAACCCCACCAGGTAGGCCCCGAAGAAACTCAGGCACGACACGAACACCGCGCCATAGCCGAGAAACAGCGCCCAGCTGGCCAGGGCCGTGGCGCGGCTGCCCAGGCCGGCGGCCACATAGCCGGCGATGCCGCTGGCGCGGGCGGGATGGTGGCGGAAGAGCACCAGGGTCTCGGCCACCAGGGCGATCACCAGCAGGGCAATCAGATAACAGAGCCAGGTGGCCCGGCCCGAGCCCGCCGCCAGGGCCGCCGGGATGTTGATCACGGCGGTGAGGGTGAGCCCCACGGTGGCCAGGGCCTGGGCTGTGGTGGGCAGGGCTCCCAGGCTCCGGCGCAGCTGGGGTGGCGCGTCGTGCACGGGAACCCTCAGGCGGGTGTTCACGCTACGGCGCCGGATCCGCCCCCGGGCCGCGGAGGCCCGCCGTAGCCCTCCACAGCAGGGATAGTCTGCAGAGCAGTGCAGGTCCGCGATGCCTGTCAGCGACGTTGAGCGGCGGGCGTTCCAGCAGGACCCCTGCCTGCCAGGCCACCCGGATCCCTACCCCATCTACGCGGCCCTCCGCGAGGAATGCCCGGTGCAGTGGTGTGCCGGACCGGAGCTCTGGATCGTGCTCGGCCACCCCGAGTGCGAGGCGCACATGCGCGATCCGCGCTGCTTCCGGGAGGACCACCTCGACAAGCTGATCGCACGCTTCGGCGACGAGCGCATCTTCCGGCGCCAGAAGGTCGACCTGCCCTATCAGGACGGCGAGCGCCACGCCCGTGTGCGCCAGCACGTGATGGCCGCCTTCCGAGGCATCGACCTGCAGGATCTCGAGCGCTTCTGCCTCGATGTGCTGCGGCGCCAGCTGGATGCTGTGGAGCCGCACGCCTGGTTCGATCTGATGCCGGTGTTGGCGAACCCGCTGCCGGTGCTGGTCACGGGGCATCTGATGGGGGTGCCGGAGCATCAGCAGGCGGAGGTGCTGAAGCACGTGGGGGGCTTCGTGCGGGCGCGCGGCCTCAGCCAGACGGAGGCCACCGCCAGCGGTGGCGATCAGGCCATGGGGGTGTACCGCCGCTTCTTCGAACCGCTGCTGGCGGAACGCCGGCGCGATCCCGGCAACGACGTGCTCAGCCGGCTGATCGGCGATCCCCGCAACGGCATCGCCCTCAGCGATGAGCAGTTGCTGCTGATCGTCTCCAGCAACTTCTATTCGGCCAGCATCTACACGGTGCCGCTGCTGATCAGCAATGCGGCGCTGCTGCTGGCCCGCCAGCCGGAGGTGCTGGAGCGCCTCCACCGCGACCGCTCGCTGCTGGACAGCACGGTGGAGGAGCTGCTGCGCTTCGACCCGCCGGCCCAGGCGCTCAACGCCAGCGCCGTGCGCGAAGCGATCGAGCTCGGCGGCCGCACCATTCCAGCCGGCGCTTCCCTCACCGCCCTGGTGGGGGCGGCCAACCGCGACCCGCGCGTGTTCGACGCCCCCGATGCGTTCCTGCCCGACCGCAATCCCAACCCGCACCTGAGCTTCGCCCCGGGCCTGCACCAGTGCCTCGGCCTGCACCTGGCGCGGCTGGAGCTGCGGGCGGTGCTGCGGGTGTGGCTGGAGCGGTTCACGGCGATCGAGATCGACCCAGCCGCTTCAAGCCGGCTGCTGGGCGATCGCTTCCGCGGGTTCGAGCGCCTGATGGTCCGCTTCCTCTGAATCAGCCCGCGCATGCAGATTCCCCAAGCCCTGGCGGAGCGCTTCCGCCGCCTGTTCCGCTTCTACGACCGTGATCGCAACGGCGTTCATACGCTGGAAGGCGACTTCACGGCGGTGGCGCACAGGATCCATGCCCGCTGGGGCAACCGCCCCACCCCCGTGCCGGATCTGCTGAAGCTGCTGCTCGACACCTACAGCCACGAGAACCGTCGCCGCGACCGGGATGGCAGTGGCAGCGTGGACCTGGAGGAGTTCGTTGCTTCGCACGCCCGCGTGATCGCCGCCTTCCAGGCCCAGCCCGAGGAGTCGCGCCGCTTCATCGCAGTGGCCGCGGGCGGCTTTTTCGACCTGCTCGATCTCGACGGCGACGGCGTGCTGCTGCCCGCAGACCTGGAGGCCTTCGCCGCCGCCTACGACCACCCGCCTGAGGGCATCACCGCCAACCTCAACACCATGCTGGCGGACCTCCACCTGCCCCCGGGCCGCCTGCCCCGGCAGGCCTTCCTGCTGCTGGTGGAGCAGTTCTGGTTCGACCCCTCGCCCACCACCCCAGGCCGCCGCCTCTTCGACGGCGTGCCCCTGGCACTGTGACGCCGAAACCCCTGCCGGGCCTCACCTGGCTGAGCGTGGCGATGGGGATCGGCGTGGCCAACCTCTACTACTGCCAGGCCCTCCTCCCGGCGATGGCCGCCGACTGGGGCATCAGCGCCGCACGGGTGGTGCTGCTGCCGGCCATGGGCCAGTGGGGCCTGGCCGCCGGGCTGCTGCTGCTGCTGCCGCTCGGCGACACCCTCGAACGGCGCGGATTGCTCGTGGCCACAGCGGCGGGAAGTGGCCTCGCCTGCGGCTTTCTCGCCCTGGCCCCCACCTTCCCAGCGGCGCTGATCAGCTCCGCGCTGCTGGGGGTGTGCAGCCTCGTCACCTACCTGCTGCCGCCGTTCGTGGCCCGGCTCACGCCAACCGAACAGCTCGGCGGCGCCCTCGGCACCCTGCTCGCGGGCCAGTTCGCGGGGGTGCTGCTCTCCCGCACGGTCGGTGGGTCGATTGCCCAGCTGCAGTCGTGGCGGCTGGTGTATCTGCTGGCGGCCCCGCTGATGCTGGCCATGGCCCTCGCCTTTCAACACGGCCTGCCCCGCCAAGCGGCGGAGCGGCCGCTTCCCTACCTGCAGCTGCAGGCCTCGCAGCTCCGGCTCTGGCGCGCCCAGCCGGAGCTGAGGCTCGCCTGCCTGCGCCAGGGGCTGCTGTTCGGCACCTTTCTGGCGATCTGGAGCGCCCTGGCCCTGCATCTGGCGGCTCCCCCCTGGGGCTTCGCCCCCGGCCAGATCGGGCTGTTCGGGCTGGTGGGGCTGCTCAGCATCGCCCTGGCCCGACCGATCGGTCGCCTGGTCGACCGCCAGGGGGCCCGACCGGTGCTGCGCCAGGCGGCGGCCCTGGCGGTTCTGGCCCTGGCACTGCTGGCCGCCGCTCCGGGCTCCCTGCCGCTGCTGGCGGTGGGCATGGCGGCCATGGATCTGGCCGTGCAGGGCTCCTTCGTGGCCCATCAGACCCTGCTGCTCTCCCTCGACCCGGGGGCCCGCAGCCGCATGCTCACCTGGCTCGTGTTCAGCGCCTACGTGGGGGCGGGTGTCTGCTCGCTGCTGCTCAATGCGGTGTGGCGGCAGTGGGAGTGGGCAGGGGCCACGGGCATCGGCCTGGCGCTCACGCTGGTGTCGCTGCTGCTGTCATGGCAGGGCGCGCAGGGAGGGAGGCCCGCATGAAGATCCGCCGCAGCCTGCGGCTGCACACCCTCCGCGCCAGCGAGGTGCTGCCCTTCTACGACAGCGTGTTTGCGGTGGCCTTCACGCTGCTGGCCTACAACCTGCCGGACCGCCTGATGGCGATGGCGGCCGGAGCGCAGCTGCTGCACAGCATGAGCGTGTATGCGCTGGCCGGTGTGGCCGTGTTCCTCTACTGGTTCAGGCTGCGCCGGCTGATTGAGGTGGATCGCTACCTCCAACCCCTCCAGCTCGGCCTGCTGGCCCTGGCCCTGATGGTGGTGGTCGTGCTGCCCAAGCTGGCCAGCCTGGTGCTCAGCCATGGGGCCGGCTCCGGCAGCATCGTGAACTGGAGCCAGGCCCAGGTGGTGAACACGCTGTGCCTGGGATTCCTGGTGTCGCTCAATCTGATCTGCCTGCTGTATGCGAGGAGCCTGCAGCAGCAGCGCATCCACAGCAGGGGGAACGGCCGTTTTCTGAAGGGCGTGATTCGCACCCAGACCGTGGGCCTCTATCTGAACCTGGTGCTGATCATGTTCGAACTCAGCTTCACCTGGTTCGACACCCAGTATCTCTATCTCCTGCCGCTCACCCTGATCGCCGAGGAGATCGTGATCGCCCGCTGGATCCGCAGATCTGTGTCCTGAAGATCCATGTCCTGATGAACCACCAGACCACCCCACGAGCCCGGCGGCACCTCAGCATCGAGAGCCACAACGTGCTGCCCTTCTTCGATGGGATCTTCGCGGTGGCCTTCACCCTGATTGCCTACAGCGTCCCCGAGGAGCTGAAACCTGGCAATGAAGGGATGAGGGATCTGATGCTGGCGATCGTGGGCTTTCTGCTCAGCAGGCTCACCGTTCTTCTCTACTGGGTGAAGCTGCGGCGCCTGATCCAGATGGCTCGCCGCCTGCAACGCATCCAGCTGGTGCTTGGCTTTCTCAGCCTGCTCACGGTGGTGGCTCTGCCGAAGATGTGTGCCCTCGCGATCCACTACAGCGGCGGCCAGGGGAATCTGAGGCACTGGAGCGACACCCAGACGGCCAACACCCTGTTTCTGGGCGCGCTGTTTCTGGTGAATCTGCTGGTGCTGCTGTTCGCCTTCAGCCTGGTGCGCCACGGGCCGCGCCCGGCAAGCGCCCAACGAACCCTGCACGCCATGATCCGCAGCCAGTCGGCCGGGTTCATCGTGTTCCTCGGGCTCGGCATCCTGGAGCTGGCCGCCACCTGGTTCAACGCCCAGTACGTGGTGATGATCCCCCTGGTGCTGCTCGTGGAGGAAGCGGTGCTGGCCTGGCGACTCACCGGGATCCCGGCCACCAGGCCGGCAGCCTCGCCGCCACAGCCCTGACGCGCTGCTTCCGCTGCATCTCTCCCGGCTGGCGGGAGCCCATCCATAGGGTTCGCCGGTCACCCCCTGGCCGCAAAGGCTGTCGTTGGTTGGGCTTGCAGAACGGAGTGCCGCGGCAGTGCTGAGCCTGGTGCTGCAGGCCCCGGAGGGGGCAACGCAGCCTCAGTTCGCCCCGTTCGAGAGCACGGTGAAGGGCTGGGCGATCGAGAGGCCGGTGCGCTGGGCCATCCTCGACGACCCGGGCGGCCCCACCCTGCTGATCGCCCCGGGGGAGACGGCCATCTGCGGCATCCACACCGCCACCGATGCCGGCCCTGACCTGGCCAGCCTCAGCGAGCGCTTCCTCCGCTCCAGTGAGCGCTACCTGCGCCAGAAGCACGGCCTCACATCCAGGGTGGTGGCCCGGCGGCCGCGGCGGCTGGGCAGCGGCGAGCCGGCCGTGGATGTGATCGTGGAGCTCACCCCCGGGGGGCGGGCGCGGAGGCTGTTCACCCTGGCGCCCAACGGCTGGGGCCATGTGGTCGACTGCGAAACCTCCACCGAGCTCTGGCCCAGCCATGAGGCGGTCTTCGAGCGGCTGTTCCGCTCCTTCCGGCTGGTGGGAGCTCCAGCGGCTCAGGCCGCAGAAGCCGGCGCACCGTAGGGCCCGAAGTGGGTGGCGCAGGCCGCCCCCAGGTGGCAGCCGAGGCTGATCGCCTGCTCCGCAGACCAGCCTGCCGCCAACCCGACGGTCACGCCGGCGGCGAAGCTGTCGCCACAGCCGTAGGCATCGAGCAGGGGCCCGGGGAGCGTTGGCGCCGGAAAGCGCCCGCCGGGTTCCGCCACCCCGCCGGCCGCCCCCTCCGTGGCGATGCGCAGCCGGGGCGGCGGCTGCAGCGCGCCCGGCGGCACGGCTTCGCCCGGATCCAGGCCGCTGCCGATCAGGGCATCCAGCTGCACCGCCGCCTCCTGCAACACCGGCAGGCTGAGGCGCGGCGTGGCGGCCAACAGCCGCGCGGCACGGCAGGCGCTCAGCCCGGCGGCATCGGTCGCCGTCACGAACAGGCCATCGCAGCCGGCCAAGCGCTCCCAGGGCAAGGGGTCCGCGGCCCGGGCACTGAGCCGTTCACCGATCACCGTGATGGCCCGATCCCCCTGGCGATCCACCAGGCTGATGGCCCGCCGGGTGGGCACATCCCGCCAGGCCACGTGCAGCTCCAGTCCAAGGGCAGTCAGGCGTTCCGCCGCCCGGGTTCCGAGGGCATCACGCCCGAGGGCGGTGAAGAAGGGGATCGGTCGGCCCAGCAGCTGGGCCAGCTGCACCGCCACCACCGCGCCACCGCCGCCGGGCTCCTCCAGAAAGGCCGTGGCATGGCCCACCAGCCCCGGCCGGGGCAGGGCCTCCACCGCCACGGCGCTGAGCCACTCCACATGGCCCACCACGGCCAGCCGCAGTGGCGGCAACGGCGGCAGGGCCTCACGGGACCAGAGGCGCATGGCGTGCCTGGGGAGTGAACCTGCCGCAGTCTGCAGGGTGCACCCCAGCCATCAGCCGATCCCGTGTGCCCAGCCGCGATCAGTCCATGGCCCGCCGATTCGCTGTCCATCGGCTGTTCGTTGGTTGCCCGTTGGCTGCCCAGCGACAGGTCCTTTGCGAGGATCGGGATCGGTGCTTCTCAGGAGCTCAGTCGATGACAGACAGCAGCCGGGACACGGAGATCCTGCAGCTCAACCAGGCGCTGCTCGAGAGCGTCGTGCGGGGCGATTGGAACCAGTACGCCAGCCTCTGCAGCGATGACATCACCTGCTTCGAGGCCGAAACCAACGGCGTGCTGGCCGAGGGCCTGCCGTTCCACCGCTTCTATTTCGAGCTGCCCGCCTCCGAGCCCCCGGCCGGCGCGCCCACCATGGCGCCGCAGGTGAGCATGGCCCGGCCCCACCTGCGCTGGCTGAGCGACGACGCCGTGGTGGTCAGCTACACCCGCCTCACCCAGCGCCTCGGCGCCGACGGCCCCGTCACCCACAGCTGCTGCGAAACCCGCCTCTGGCAGCGCCGCAACGGCCGCTGGCAGCAGGTGCACATCCACCGCTCCTGAACCCGCGCGCAAGCCGCAACAGGGCAACAGGGGCCCAAAGGCCGGGCCAGCCCCAGCCAAACGCAAGAAAGCGGGGCCCGGCATCCGGTCCCCGCTTCCCATCCCGCTGCC
>VFQS010002167.1_pt1 | contig 16650 bp, 15 predicted proteins | sample 3512361 | NCBI WGS metagenome assembly VFQS01 (sample SAMN10412375, study PRJNA504923) | tailings metagenome | isolation source: Relicate 1 Philex TSF3 active mining | place: Philippines
TACACAAGCATCTGAAACACCCAGCAATACAAAATCTTTTGGTAATGAGATACATTCGCAATGATCTTCCATCATTTCAACTTCAGTAGGCATTTTGTCAAATAACGGGTGATCCTCAAGTGTTTCTATCACTTGCCAATCTCTATCCTCTTTTTGTCTTGATGGTAAAGCACCATGCATCAATCCTATCATTTGATGACCAAAACAAATTCCAAGAACTGGTATATTAACTTCCTTTATAAAAGTAAGTTTATCAAGGTATTTTGAATAATCAATTTCCGTAATTAAAATTGGGGCACCTGAAATAATAATTCCTAATTTATCAACAGCATGCGCTTTTGTGACCTCATCTAAACCAATGGTAAGGAAATCCATTTGTAAATCAACCGCTTCCTCAATAAACGGAGTTTTTTGACTACCACAATCTATAATTAAAATCATATTATTTCGCTAATACCTTAAACTCAGTTCTTCGATTTAATTGTCTTCCTTCATCAGTGTCATTGGTTGCAATTGGTTTTTCTTCACCATAACCAATAAAAGTCAATCGGGACGCATCGATACCTTTTTCAATTAATCGGTTATAAACTGCTTTAGCACGTTGATTTGAAAGATTTTTATTGTACTCATCCGAACCTCTGTTATCTGTATGACCAGAAATTTCAATTTTCATGGTTGGTACATCTGTTAATAATTTCGTCAACTGTTGAATTTCATTTTCTGATTCGTTTCGTAAGGTTGATTTATTAAAGTCGAAGAAAATATTCTTCAAAACAATGGAATTACCAACCGCTATATTTTTAAGCTTTATATCTTTCGTTACTTCTTGGAATTCAGCAGACTTTGGTAAATCAAAATTTTCTGAGTGAAATAAATAATCTTCTTTATGAACCGAAATACCATAATTTTTTCCAGCAGGCATGGAAACTAAATATTTTCCCGTTACACTATTCGATTTAAAAGAAGCAATAACTTCATTTTTAGTATTATCAATGATTTCTATTGTAGCAGAAATAGGTTTGTTTGTTTTATCATCCAAGATAACCCCTTTTAAAAGAGTTAATTGAGCATCTTTGATTTCTAATTTTTGAGCAGATAAATCTTCTTTAATTGATTCTGACAAACTAGCAATCAAATTATCTTCTGTTACAGTAAGCATTCTTTTTTCTTCTCCAAGAAAAGTAATTCGATACACATCTTTTTCTCCATATCCACCAGGTCGTATTGACGAATAATAAGCATGCTTACCACTTGCTGAAACTGAGAAGAAAACGTCATCATCCGTTGTATTGATTGGGTACCCGATATTTTGTGGCGTAGACCAAATTTGAGTTTGCTCGTCAAAAACAGATTTAAACACGTCATACCCACCCATTGATGTATGCCCTTTTGAACTAAAATACAAAGTTTTACCATCTGGATGTAAAAAAACACCTTCTTCATCAAGCACAGTATTTATTACCGACCCTAAATTTACCGATTCACCCCATCGCCCCTTTGCATCCTTTGTTGATTTATAAATATCTCTACCTCCTAAACCACCTTCTGGCTTATCAGAAACAAAGTAAATTGTATTTCCATCTGGTGAAAAACAAGATGAAGATTCATGATAATCAGTATTAATGTTTTTATTTAACCTATCTGGTTTTGACCATTCTGTCCCCTCTAGTTCACTAATAAAAACATCTCCTCTATTAACATCTTTATATATCAAAAACTTTTGTCCATCAGCAGACAAACCACAATTAGAATCGTGTCCATCTGTGTTCACATTGGTGCCCATATTTTTAGCTTGCCCCCAAACCCCATTCAATCGCTCTGCAATATAAATATCCTCAAATGGTTCATTTATAAATGGATCCATCCCACCTCCGGTAGTTTCTGGTCTACGTGAAGTCAAAAGCATGACAGATTCATCTGCTGAAATAACAGGACTATAATCAGGGTAAGGAGAATTAACTCCAGCACCCACGTTATCAATCTTAACTCTTACAGGATGATCTACGATATCTTTTCCATGACTACACTGTTTCAATGCGATTTCAATATCCTCTCTAACCCCCGAATCATCTTTGGGGTGTAAAACAGCTAAATGTTTGTTGTAAGCATCAATAGCTTTATCCCATTGCATATCAATATGGTATCCCATACCTAAAAACAAATTAATATCAGGTGCTACTTGCGGATTCAACTGAACAGCTTTAACCAAATAATCAATTGCCTTATCTTTAAAATTGGAATATAGATATGCTTTACCAAGGTGGTAATTCAAAACATCATTGTTTGGATTTAATTTATAAGCATTTACATAATAAGGAATAGCATTTTTAAAGTAATACGTTTCCAAATGCATAAATTCATCCCCCTTTTCGATATCCTTCAATGCAGCCTTGAGTTCATCTTTTCTATCTTTGAAATTTTCTTTTGAAAATTCTACATTCTGAGAAAAATAAGAATTAATCGATAATCCAATTAAGACTATAAGTAGTTTGTTTTTTAAACACATAACAGAATAAATTAATGACAATATTCTAAAAATGATTTTGCTTGATCAACACCTAATTCCAATGCTTTTTGCCAATCTTCACATGCATCTGTAAGTTTGTTCATATTTTCTTTAGCAATGCCACGATTTAAAAATGCGGTTCCAAATTTCGGATCTATTTCAATTGCTTTCGAACAATCAATAATTGCACCTTGATAATCTTTCAATTTATTTTTAGCATTGGCACGATTGTTAATTGCAAAGGTATATTTTGGATCTAAAGCCAAAGCCTTATTAAAATCATCAATTGCAGCTTGAAAATCACCTTTATCAATTTTAGCAACCCCACGGTTATTATATGCTAGAGTGTAGTCTGTTTTTAATGTGATTGCTTTATCATAACATAAAATGGCATCTAAATATCTACCTTTTTTTCGGTATGCACTCCCCAAGTTGTTATGAATTACTGCCGACTCACCATTGATTTTAATTGCATTTTTATAATCTTCAATTGCCAGATCCAATTTTCCCAATTCAAGATTTGAACTTGCTCTATCATTGTAGGCAAAACCAAAAGTTGAATTATATAAAATCGTAGAATCGAAAGATTTTATTGCTGATTCATAGTCTTTCTGCTGAAATTGAATTACACCTTTAGAATAGTATGCATTAGAATAATCTTTTTTAAGAGCGATGGATTTTGTCAATAAATTCAATGCGTCTTCCCATTTTTTATCTTTCATTTGAATTTGAGCTAAATAGTAAAAAGCATCAAAAGTTGGTAATAATTTGATTGATTGATTGAAAGATTCAGACGCTTCTTTGTGTTTATTTAAATTATATAACGTAACCCCTTTCAAAAAATAACCTCTTTCAAAATCTAGTTTCATATTTACTGCCTGCTCAAACAAACCTAGCGCAACATCGTATTTCTTGTTTTCTAATTGTGTTACCCCATCGTTATAAAACACTTGATATGTAGGTTCTTTTTCAACCTTAGCATTAATAATAGAATCTTGTTGTGCCGAAACTTGATTCGTTCCAATAACCAACAACGACGTAATAAACCATGTAAACTTCATTGACTCGAAGATTTTGAATAAGTTATAAATTTAGGAAAAAATAATAGATTTATAGATTACAGAATACAGATTATAAGATTAAAGATTACAAATTATAAGATTAAAGATTACAAATTACAAATGTAGGTTGCAGATTAAAGATTTATATGTTTGAAATATGAAAAGAATACATTTTATATTAATTTTCATCAGCATTGTTAGTCTAATAGAGAATGTATTTAGTCAAAACACTGAAAAAGACACCTTATTTCTTCTAAAAGACTTGAAAGAAGGTTCAAAACAATCTATTTTCATAGATAAAAATCCAAAAAGCAACTATTTTGAAGAACTTTCAAATTTCAATTTTAGTATTTCTCAAAATAAAATGAAATCGGTTCCGATTATTGTGAATCGTTGTGATTATCATAAACAGCATGAGTATTTTTTTGAGGAACCTGATTATGAGATGTTGGGGAGAAAGTTTAAATAAGCCTTTCTTTCTTTTTTCCGCAAAAAAGAAAGAAAAAACTCGTCGCTGTATTTTTATCAATTAATTTCAATTCTGAAATTTCGACCACTTCGGTGATCACTATCGTGCTTCCTCGTGGTGCCCAAATTTCAGTGCTTTTCATTCTTTCAAAAAATAAGGCGACATTGGATTTCGCTTCGGGATTAGGATTATGGTAAATGATATATTTATTCTGTGTAATATGAATATTTAGGAAAAAGTTCTTTTGAGTTTGAATTACTATTTTTCTTTATCCAATGTCTCTCATTTAAATGCTTCAAAGGATGTTGAATCAAATTATCTACAATCCAAATTTTAACCATTGACAACTGACATTTTGAAAGACTTTTATTGGTTAATTTATTTATAACATAAAGACTAGCGTTAGCATCATAAATTTCAACTAATTCACCATTTAAAAGAATTATTCTATCTGAAAAATGACTGTTTTTTGATTTTAATACAAATAAAGAATCCTTCAAAAAAGTTCGATTTTCAGACTCACAAAAATCATAATTAGAAACAATCTCATCTAGACTTTTAATATCATTAATTGTATAAACGGAATCAACATCCTCGAAACTATTAATAAATTTTATACAATCGTTTTTCCAATTTGCTTGAGATAGAATTAAATTCGAAAATAAACTACAAATAAAAACAAATAGACATCTATAAATCATATCATAAAGGTAGATTTATTTGTTTAAACAAAAAAAGGTGCGATTGCTCACACCTTATCTCTTTGAATTCGGTAAAGGATTAAAATCCGTTAACTCCGTTTACAGTAGTATATTTTAATACGTTTTTCTTATCTGGATGAATGCGAGCAAAAGCTGATTGTAAAGCAATTGTACCTTCGTGGAAACCACATAAGATTAATTTCAATTTACCTTCATATGTATTTACGTCACCAATAGCGTAAATTCCCGGAATATTTGTTGAATAATCTAAGGTATCTACTTTGATAGCGTTCTTTTCTATTTCTAACCCCCAGTTTGCAATCGGACCTAAACTTGGTTTTAAACCAAATAATGGAACAAAGTGATCGGCTTCTTTCACTATTTCACCATCTTTTGCATGGGTAATATGTACTTTATCTAATTTTCCATCACCTGATAAACCTGTAACTTCCGCTTCAGTCACTAAAGTAATTTTACCAGCTTCGGCATAATCAATTACTTTTTGAACTGAATCCAAGTGACCACGGAAAGAACTACTTCTGTGTACTAAAATTACTTCACTTGCAATTCGATTTTCTGTTAAGTAGATAGACCAATCCAATGCTGAGTCACCTCCACCAGCAATTACCACACGTTTACCACGGTAAAACTCGGGGTCTTTGATAATGTATTCAACTCCTTTATCTTCAAAATCAACGATATTTTCAATAGGTGGTTTTCTAGGTTCAAATACCCCTAAACCTCCAGCAATCATTACGATTGGTGCGTGGTGTTGTGTTCCTTTTGCTGTAGTTACGATAAACGTACCATCCTCTTGCTTTTCGATATCTTGTGCTGCTTCACCTAACGTAAACCCAGGTTTGAAAGGCGCTGCCTGAGCCATTAAATTATCCACTAATTCACCCGCTAAAACAGATGGAAATCCTGGTATATCGTATATCGGTTTTTTAGGATAAATTTCCGAACATTGTCCTCCTGGTTGAGGTAAAGAGTCTATTAAATGACATCTCAATTTTAATAATCCTGCTTCAAATACAGCAAACAACCCTACTGGTCCTGCTCCAATAATAATGATGTCTGTTTTAATCATTGTTTTATTTTTTACGTTGTAAAATTAATAATTTATGTTTTGTTTTATTCCCCTTTTTTTCTTCGACAAGCTCAGAACGACAAAGGGGAGAAATTTAATCAAATAAGTCGGTGGATAGATATTTATCTCCACGGTCACATATGATACAAACAACTGTACCTTCTGAAAGTTCAGGTATGATTTTCAAAGCCGTTGCAACAGAACCACCACTACTCATTCCTGCAAATACACCCTCTTCTCGAGCTAATCGTTTGGTCATTTCTTTTGCTTCTTCTTCCGAAACCTCGACTACTCTATCTACCCTTGATCGATCAAATATTTTCGGTAAATATTCTTCTGGCCATTTGCGAATACCTGGAATTTTAGCTCCATCTGCAGGTTGCGCCCCTATAATTTGAACATTAGGATTTTGTTCTTTTAAAAAGCGAGAAACCCCCATTATTGTACCTGTAGTTCCCATGGCAGAAACAAAATGTGTTACTTCACCATTGGTATCTCTCCAGATTTCTGGACCCGTAGTTTTGTAGTGCATATTCGGATTATTTTGATTACCAAACTGATCCAACATAATATACCCTTCGTTTTCCACTTTGGCACGCGCATAATCAATTGCTGCCTCCATACTTCCTTCTGCAGGTGTCAAAGTAACCACAGCTCCGAACGCTCGCATACTCAATACACGTTCTCTCGTAGAATTTTCTGGCATTACTAATTCGATATGTAAATTATGTAATCGAGCAATCATTGCTAAAGCTATCCCTGTATTTCCACTTGTTGCTTCAATCAATTTGCTGTCAGGTTTTATCAAACCGCTATCAATTCCACCTTGAATCAAACCAAAAGCAGCCCTGTCTTTTACACTACCACCTGGATTGTGACCTTCCAACTTTGCTAACAATCTTACTTTCGGGTTCGGATTTATATGATTCAATTCAACCAAAGGTGTGTTTCCGATAAATTCTATTAGTTTCATTTAGTCATTAGTTTTTAGTCATTAGTTTTTAGTCATTAGTTTTTTCTATTAATCACTATTGACTTAAGTTTTATTTTTAATTATTAATTCTGGTTGATGATATACCATTGAATTAGAGTCTATACTTTCAGTTATCCAAGTATTACCACCAATAATTGTATTTTCCCCGATTACTGTATTCCCACCTAGAATAGTAGCTCCTGCATAAATCACTACATTATCTTCAATGGTAGGGTGACGTTTTGTTTCAGCCATTTGTTTTTTCACACTCAACGCTCCCAAAGTAACTCCTTGATAAATCTTTACATTATTCCCAATGACCGTTGTTTCACCAATTACAATACCAGTTCCGTGATCGATGAAAAAATACTCCCCGATTGTAGCTCCTGGATGTATATCTATACCTGTCTTACTATGTGCTAGTTCTGTAAAAATGCGCGGAATAAAAGGCACATTTAATTTAAACAAAGCATTGGCAATTCGGAAAATAGAAATTGCATAAAAACCTGGATAACTACGCATCACTTCTTCAATTCCTCTCGCTGCTGGATCTCCTTTTTCTAATGCTTCAGCATCTTTCAATAATAAATCATAAATTGCTGGTAATTCATCATAAAATTGATTTGTTATTTCAGATGGAGAAAGAGTCAAATCTGCTTCAATATGCAAAAGCAATACTTCTAACTGCTTTTTATTTTTCTCAATCTCTTCCTCTAATTGTTCTTTTGAAACAATTTTTTTAACACTATAAGCTGGAAACAATATTGCTAATAATGTCTCTACAAAAGCTTCCACCAACTGTGGTGCTGGCAGTACTTTTTTATTCGAGTGTGCTTGAAAAAGTTTTGTTAGTAGGTTTTGCATTTAATTAATTATGACTTATGAATTATGAATTAAATTTCTATCACCCCTGCTGCGACCGTATTGTTTGTGTTTTCGTTAATTAAAATGAATGAACCAGTTTTACGATTTTGTTTGTAAGTATCAAATGCTAATGGTTCAGCGGTTTTGATCGTTACTTTACAAAAATCATTCAAATGAAGCGTTCCATCACTTTCCTCGCTTTGGTAATTATAGATATTAATTTTATTATCAACTTCTTTAATTACCGCTTTTGTTCTAAAACTATTTTGCTGTAAAAGTAATTTTTGTCCAGGTTGAAATGATTTGTTATCCATCCAACAAACAACAGCCTCAAACGAATTTTCTGCTTGGATTTGATTTTGTACAGGAACAATCGTTGATCCACGTGAAATATCAATTTCATCTTCCAAATGAATAATTACTGGTTCTCCTGCGTATGCCTCTTCAACCTCAGTTTCAAATTTCTCAATTTTAGCAATTTTCGAACTTAAATCTACCGGATAAATATGCACTTTTTCTCCTTTTTTAAACGAACCACTTAGCACACTTCCTGCATACCCTCTGTAATCGTGTAATTCTTCTGTTTGCGGTCTAACCACATATTGCACTTGAAATCTAGGCTCATTTGAATTTTTGGCTGATTCGATTTCAACTGTTTCTAAAAACTCAAATAAAGTTGGTCCTTGGTACCAATCCATTTTACCCGTTTTGTTCACCACATTTTCACCGGTAAAGGCGCTTGCAGGTAAAAACGAAACTTTTGGTAATCCTAATTGTTGCGCAAACTTTTGGTAATCTGCAACTATATTTTGAAACACTTCCTCCTTATAATCGACCAAGTCCATTTTATTGATACATACCAAAATATGAGGTAGTCCAACGATTGATGAAATGATACTGTGTCTACGTGTTTGCTCTGTGATACCATTTCTAGCATCGACTAAAATAATTGCTAAATCTGAGTTTGACGACCCTGTAAACATATTACGCGTATACTGAACATGACCAGGGGTATCGGCTATGATAAACTTTCTTTTCTCTGTAGAAAAATATTTATAAGCTACATCAATTGTAATCCCTTGCTCTCTTTCTGCACGTAAACCATCAGTCAGTAAAGCTAAATCAATCTCCGTATTTTCGCCCGTCGTCTTACTTTGACGAGTAAGCGTTTCTAAAATATCTGTTGATACAGATTTGCTATCGTATAATAATCGTCCAATTAGGGTGCTTTTCCCATCATCAACGTTTCCTGCTGTAAAAAATCTTAAAATTTCCACTTTATTAATTATGAATTATGGATTATGAGTTATGAATGAAATTAAACCACATAAACATCATTTTTCCTATTTATAAATACTCTTTGTTTTTCATTTTTGACTTTGTCGTGACTATTGCACTGCGTATTAATTTTAACAACGAACTTGCCTCAAAATGTAAATTCTTGTAAACTAAATCATCAATCATATTCGTTTTATTTAAAATTTCTAACCAATAACAACTTTCATCACATTCTTTTTGAGATATTGCTAATTTGTGAATGAAATCAGCTTTACTCTCTGCATTCTGTGCTTCCCTTATTAAAGCTCCAACAGCTGTACCACTTCTTAATAATTGTTTATTCAAGATATTTTGCTGGTAATTATTATTTGATGAATTACAAAAACGAACAATATTCACAGCGAAATTGAATGATTTTTGGATAAAAATATTTTCTGATTGCATAATAAAATTATTAGTTAACTCTATTTAATTTAATCAAAAAAATCATTTCAATTCAAATTCAAACAATTAAAATATCATTCATAATTCAACAATATTAATTCATAATTAAAAATATCCTCCTTTTTTTCTGTCTTCCATTGCTGCTTCGCTGATGCGGTCATCCATTCGGGTTGCACCTCTTTCAGAAATTCGTGTTTCTTTGAGTTCAGCAATGATGTCATCAACTGTATAAGCTTCACTTTCAACAGCAGCGGTACAGGTCATATCACCTACCGTTCTGTAGCGTACTTTTACATTTTCAATTTTATCGGAAGGTTCAAGAGTTACAAATTCATTGACATTCATCCATTGTCCGTGTTCCGTTTTAATACATTCACGTTCGTGCGTAAAATAGATGGGAGGCAGTTCAATATTTTCACGCTTGATATAGTTCCAAACATCTAATTCTGTCCAGTTTGAAATTGGGAAAACACGTACATTTTCTCCTTTATCAATCTTACCATTGTATATGTTCCACAATTCTGGTCGTTGTTTCTTTGGATCCCATTGTCCAAATTCATCACGTACAGAGAAAATACGCTCTTTTGCTCTCGCTTTTTCTTCGTCTCTTCTTGCTCCACCTATACAAGCATCAAATTCAAACTCGTTAATTACATCTAACAACGTGTACGTTTGTAAGGCATTACGACTAGGAAACTTTCCTTTACCATCTTGTAAATTTTTCTCTTTAATTGTATCTGCCACATAGCGTACAATTAACTTCTCACCTAATTTCGCAGCAAGATTGTCTCTGTATTCAATCGCTTCTAGGAAATTGTGTCCTGTGTCAACGTGCACTAACGGAAATGGAAATTTTCCAGGACGAAACGCTTTCAATGCTAAATGCACTAAACAAATACTATCTTTTCCACCACTAAATAAAAGCGCTGGTCTTTCAAATTGTCCTGCGACTTCTCTTAAAATGTAAATCGCTTCTGCTTCTAATTGATCTAAATAATCCACCTTTTTTTTAATTATGATTTATGGATTATAAATTATGGATTACGATCACTCATAATTCCTAATTCATAATTCCTAACTATGTAATCCGCATTCTTTTTTATCATTGTTTTCCCACCACCATCTGCCAGCTCGGAAATCTTCTCCTTCTCGAATGGCACGTGTACAAGGCTGACAACCAATACTCACAAATCCTCTATCATGTAACACATTGTAGGGTATATTGTGTTTTGCAATTTCTGCTTTTACTTCTTCTGTTGACCAAGTTGTCAAAGGATGAACTTTGGTAATTCCTCTGCTTTCATCTAACTCAACCATTGGCATTGCTTTTCTGTTTTCAGAATGTTCAGCTCTCAATCCAGTAATCCAATATTCAACACCTTGTAAAGCTCGATTTAACGATTCGACTTTACGTATAAAACAACATTCTTTTCTGTTTTTAAGACTTTCGTAAAAACTAATTGGGCCTTTTTCAGTGACCATTTTTTCAACCGCTTCATGATTTGGAAAAAACACCTCAATTGGTTGGTTATAACGTTCTCTTGTAGCGTTTAATACAGAATATGTTTCAGGAAATAAACGACCTGTATCTAAAGTAAATACACGAATTGGTAATTTATTTGCAAAAATATAATGTGTGATCACCTGATCCTCTGCACTTAAACTTGTTGAAAAAGCTATTTTCCCAGGATATTTATTGGCTAATAAAGTCAATAATTCTGGCAAAGGGAGTTTTTCTATTTCTTGAACAGATAAAGACATAATTATGAATTTATTGATTTAATCGTTTCGTGAATTTGGTGCCAATCTTGGTAAGACAATTGAATATCCCCAGCTGTGGCAGCATTGTGTATACGTTCTTTTGATAAACTTCCAATAATAGGTAATGCTCCTAATTTATGAATCCACGCAACAGCAATTTGCTCGATATTAGATTGATATTTTTCAGTCAATGATGACAAAACCTTACGAATTGCTATTGCTTTAGCATCTTGACCTTGTAATATTCGACCATCTGCTAAAGGACCGAAAGCCATTGGTTTACTGTATTGTTCTTTGATAAAATCTAAACGACCATCTTCCAATGCTTTTGTTTGTAACAAATTCAATTCAAAATGATTGGTAACTACTTCCTCTGATAGACGGGAAGCAAATAATTTATGTTGTTGAACATTGAAATTAGATACCCCAACATGTTTGATTTTCCCTCTCAATTGAAGTGAAGTCAATACAGAAGCGACTACATCTACGTTCATCAATGGATCAAAATCTTCAATCAACAAAACATCAATATAATCCGTTTTCAAACTTGAAAGTAAGGTATCAACTTGTTTCAAAATACTTTTTTCAGTTAGTGGCTCATATTGATAGTTTCCATCTAATTGAGGTTGTTTATTACTAATTTTTGAAAACAAGACTAATTCCTCTCTTTTTACAGTAAGATTAGCAAGTGCATCTCCAAGTAACTCTTGTATTTTTCCGTTACCGTAAATAGAAGAAACATCTAATGCATTTATCCCAAGGCTTATTACATATTCTAAAACCTCTTGAATTTTTACTGGATTCAAATCTTCATTATTGTTCCATCTCCAGAAACTATAAATCGCTTCTGATGTTTCTGGTCCTGAATCGCTTAAAAGTACTTTTTTCATTATAGTCAATAGTTTTTAGTTTTTAGTCATTAGTTTATTGGCACAAGGCAATAGCCATTAGTTATTTTAGTTTATTTTGTTTCCTTTCCTCCTTGAGGAGGGATCAAGGGAGGTGATTATTTTTGTGAATCCTCCCCCTTAATCCCCTACAAAGGGGGAAATAAATTCATCATTTAAAAATAGCCATATATATAATACGTAAACTAACAATTATCACAATTGTTCCAACTAAAATCATCATTGCTTTCACATTTAACTTTTTAGAAAAGTGAGCTGCGATTGGTGCTGCTACTACTCCACCTAAAATTAATCCTAAAATAGTTTGCCATCCAGACCCTCCAATTAAGGTGAAAAAAGTAAATGAACTAGCTAATGAAACAAAAAATTCAGCCAAATTTACAGAACCAATAACCATGCGTGGGTTTTTTCCACTTGCAATAAGAGTTGATGAAACAACTGGTCCCCAGCCACCACCACCGATAGCATCTAAAAATCCTCCTAAAGAGGCTAACCATCCCACATTTTTAATTTTCTTTCTTTTTTGTTGATTACGAATTACTTTTAAAATAATTATAACTCCTAGTATTAAAGTATACACTCCTACAACTGGTTTAATATAAGCATTGTAAGCTTCGAATTCAGAAAGTAAATATGCTCCTACAATTGAGCCTAAAACTCCTGGTAAAACAATATTCTTAAACAATTTACTATTAACATTACCAAATTTCAAATGCATCAGACCAGAAACTCCACTCGTGAAAATTTCAGAAGCGTGCACACTCATACTTGCTACCGCAGGACTAACGCCAAATGACAATAAAAAAGTAGTTGCACTTACACCATAGGCCATACCAAGAGCACCATCTATAAGTTGTGCAATGAATCCACCCAACATAAACCAAAGAAAATCGTTATTTAATTCATTAAATAATCCGACTGATGATTTCCAAATCGTTTCTGGTGGTAACAAACTAAATAATATATGTCCTGCAATTAAAATTCCCAATACACCAAAAGTGTAAGCAAAACTTTTTTTCAAATTAACATCCCACCAATATTTCGGTTTTTGTTTTTCAACCAAAGAAGCTGTTATTTTATTCAATGTATCCACTTTTTCTTGAAAATCTCCTTTTAAATTTTCTCTCAAACGATTTAAATTATCCAATGATTCTTCCATGTTTTCAGGTAGACTATCATTTAATACTTGTTTTAATCTTTTAGCAAATGTAGGTGACTTCCCATTAGTCGAAATCGCTAATTTTAAATTCCCTTTTGTTACGATTGAACCTAAATAGAAATCACATAAATTTGGTTTATCTGCAACATTCACTAATAAATTCTGTTTTTTCGCTTCTATTCTGATAGCTTCGCTTAACCCAATTTCTCCCACTGCGATAATAACCCAATCAATACCCTCTAAATCTTCAACCTCAAATTTTCGTTCTAAAATTTCTATTTTCTTATCTGTATTTAAAAATTCCTTTATTTCCTTTTTAACTTCAGGTGCAACTAACTTTACTTCGGCTTCTAGGCTATTGTTCCACAAAGCAGTTAACTTTTCAAGAGCAACATACCCACCACCAACGATCAACACTTTTAATTGATTCGCTTTTAAGAATATTGGAAATAAAGGGTTTAAATTCATTTTTAATAAGTTAATTGTAATTGAATACCAAGTACTTGTTGGTTAATTATTTTATCATTTTCTTTTACATTTGTTTGTCTATTTATAGCATAAAATAAATTAATACGTTGTTTTTTAACAGGTAACAATACCCCAACAGTGTAACGTTGTTCATTATTTTTATCGGTTGAAAGTAAATACTCATAGGAAACCCTTGATTTTAAAAATGATAACTGATATTCATGCGCGAACTGAAAACGATATCTTATCGTATTTTTTATTCCTAATTCATAAATTCTCCATTCATTTCTATTTCTAAAAAAGAATTCATTTTTATCTTTTTTCCATCTAATTTGAAGATTCGAAAAAGGCCTATTTTCAAGTAAGAATTTTTTTCTATTAAATGAATAATTTTCAAACATTGCATATCCAACTCCTAAAGTCAAATTCTTCGAAACAATTCTTTCCAGAAAAAATCTTCCAAATATATTTCTTCTAGCTTGGATATAATTAAAAGTTCTATAACCAACATCTACTACTAGATTTGTATTTGATGTTATATTCTGTTGATACATTATTCCAAACCAACAATTATTATATGGAATATTTTCTTGAGCATTAATTCTTGTTATGTTCAGAAACATAAAAAAAATCATAACTATTTTAACACAAAGTTTACTCAAAACAAATGAATTTAATCTATGGTTTTAGTAGGATATTTATTTATAATAAAAATTCGTCAACTAGTACATGCTCTTTTACAGACTTTAAGTTAACCACTTCTCCTACTACTATAATCGCTGGTGCTGGCACTGGGTTTTCTTCGAATTTATAAAGTATAGAAGAGATATTACCTTTAATAATTTGTTCATTTTCAAGCGAACCATTACTAATAATTGCAACACCTGTTTCAAATTTCCCCGCTCGTTTGTAAATAGAAACTATCTCTTCCAATTTACTTAATCCCATTAAAATAACTACTGTCCCATTAGTGTGTGCAGCGTGCTTGATATCAGGGTTTAGTTCTCCGCTCGACAAACTCGCAGAGATTACAGTGAAACTCGTTGCAGTTCCTCTATGAGTTACAGGAATACCTGCTAGTGCCGGAACAGAAATTGAACTTGAAATTCCAGGTACTACTTCTGTTTCGATACCAAAACTTTCAACATACTGTAATTCTTCAAAACCTCTTCCAAAAACGTAGCTGTCACCTCCTTTTAAACGAACCACATTTTTATGTGAAAAGGCATATTTCACTAATAATAAGTTAATTTCTTGTTGAGAATATGCTTTAAATCCTTTACGTTTTCCAACAAAAATCTTTTCTGCAATTGGAGCATACTCTAATAATTCTTCATTAACTAACGCATCGTAAAGAATTACTTCTGCTTTTTTAATCGCATTTAATCCTTTAAGAGTGATTAATTCTAAATCTCCAGGACCTGCGCCTACTAATGTTACTTTTTGTGTTGTATTTTGAGTTTTCATTTTTTTTAAGTTTTTAGTCACTAGTTTTTGGTCACTAGTAGTTTTAATTTTTTGCTTTATTGAAGAAACCTGTTACTTCTTCAAGGTATTCTTTTGCAAATGCTTCATCTGCTTTTTGCGTATTGATACGCATGATGAAGGTGGAAAAGTTTATGGCTGTTCTGAAACCATAAAAATCTCCGAAATGTGTTTCAAAGTCGTTGATAATACCACTGTGGGTATTACAATGAACCTTATTTTGAATTAACAATGCTTTTGCAGTATGTATACCTGTTGCATAAGAAAAATAAACAGAATCAGCCCATCTTTTTTCCTCAAAAGCCAATTGAGCATCTTTCAATTTTTCCTCTGCATCATACAATAATGTTGCAACTAAATCTATGATTACCCCAGCACATTCACCTACTCCAATCGCAGTTTTGAATTTTTCTTCAGAACCCCAGTCGATAAAATCAGATTCTTCTAACGTTGAAGTATCAGCCAAAGGTTTTAATAAATCGTAAAAATATTTATTTCCTTGTCTATCGTAGTAAGTGTTAAACAGTTCATTTTCAAATTTATTTTCAAAGTAATTTGTGAAAACACTTCTCAAAGCCTTAATGATACGTTTACTTGGAACTTTAATCACTTTATCAGCGATTCTTCCAACTCCATTTCCTTCTCTACCACCACCTAATAAAATTTGTAAAGCAGGTGCTGTATTTTTCTCTACTTTAATAGAACTACCATGTAATCCGATATGCGCCAAACCATGTTGACCACACGAATTGATACATCCACTTATTTTAATTTTAATTTCTTTATTATAAATTAATTCTGGAAATTCATCACGTAAAGCTTCTTCAATAATAGCCGCTACATCTGTACTATTAGATATCCCTAGATTACAAGTATCTGTTCCAGGACAGGCTGTAACATCCACCGTGCTATTGTAACCACTCGCTGCTAGTCCGATTTTTTTCAATTCTTCGTATAGTAATACTAAATTTTCTGGTAGTACGAATTTCAATAAGACACTTTGATCAATTGTGAAACGTACGTCTTCACCAGCATATTTGTCTACAATATCAGCTAATTTACGTGCTTGATCTGTATTAAAGTTTCCTAATAATACTTTTAAATAAACACCTAAATATCCAGCTTGTTTTTGGTCAAATGTATTCGTGATTACCCATTGTTTGAAAGCCGAATCCTCTACAGATTTTAAATAATCTTCTTTAAGAATTGGATTTTCAATTGTAGGGTATTCTTTTTGTTGTTGATATAAGGCAAAATCTATTTCAAAATCGTATTGAATTGCCTGTTTTTCAAGTGCAACATATTCTAAAAACTGATCAAACCCAATCTTAGCGACCAAATATTTTAGACGAGCCTTGTTTCTACTATTTCTTTCTCCATATCGATCAAACACACGAATAGAAGCTTCTATAAACGGAATAATTTCTTCAGCCGGTAAAAACTCATACGCAACCTTTGCTAAAATAGGTTGAGCACCTAAACC
>VFQS010002168.1_pt1 | contig 16646 bp, 6 predicted proteins | sample 3512361 | NCBI WGS metagenome assembly VFQS01 (sample SAMN10412375, study PRJNA504923) | tailings metagenome | isolation source: Relicate 1 Philex TSF3 active mining | place: Philippines
CCAGCATGTAGGTTGACCCAACACGAATGTCAGGGCTGTACGCATTGATGTTGGGCAAGATGGCCTCGTACTGCACCTCAGCGTTACCGAAGCCTGCAGCATCCAGCGACGCCTGCGTAACTCTTCTCAGCTCAGTATCAATGTCATCCAGCTTGTTCTGCATAAAGTGACCAGCTGGGCACTCGTCCCCGGGATACGCATACTCAGGCGCGCTCAAGGAGCACAGCACGTCGTTTTCCGTGTCTGTCCCTTCTTGGCAACTTCCCCTTATGCTGTTGTACTGCAGAGGAAAGTCGCGGTCGCAGACTGTGCACCCTTTGCATACGGTGTCATCAAACGCAGAAAGTCCCGTGCACTTTCCAAACACGTACTCGCCGCTCCTGCACGCCTGCCCGCACTCGGTGCACACGACAGTGTCAGTCGCTGTGGACCCGTTGCACGCGCCCAGGTTCTTTCGATAATGTCCCTCCGCGCATGATTTGCACGGCACGCACTGCACTGTGTCGTACTTGGTGGTCCCGTCGCACGTGCCCTGCAGGAAGTAGCCCGCAGGGCAGCTCTTTTTGCAGGGCGAGCACTCGGTGGGGCTCGTCTGCGTGCAGTCGCGCGACACGTACTGGCCAGTAGGGCACGAAAGTACACAAGCCTCCCACCTCTGGTCCTCCGTGGTGGTCCCGGTGCACGGGTTCAGCGTAAAGTACTGGTTGCCAGGAGACAGAGTGCAAGCCTGGCAGGACGTGGTGTCCTCAGGGGTTTCGCCGTTGCACCGCTCGCCTGCGATGAAAAAACCAGCAGGGCACGAGATGCGGCAGTCCGCGCACGTCCGGTCGAACTGCGTGGTCCCCGTGCAGAACCCGACAACGTACTGCCCCGGCGGGCTGGCGTCGTACGACAGGCACCGGCCGCTGCACTTGGCGCACGTGTTGTCTTTTTGCACGGTCGAGCTGCACAGCTCCAGGATGTACTGCCCGTCCTCGCCCTTGGAGTAGTTGGCCGACTTGCAGTTCTGGTTGCACTGCGAGCACGCGGTCTCGTCTGCCAGGGTTACCCCGTTCCTGCACTCGTTGAGCACAAACGAGTTTGCGGGGCACGCGCGCGTGGCTTGTGTCACAGAACCAGTCCGGTTCGTGCCGTACGTGCACGTGGCGCACTTGCGCGTGTCTGCAAACGTGGCCCCGCTGCAGGGCTGTGACACATACTGCCCGTTGGCGCATGGAGCGCAGGACGTGCACAGCGCCGTGTCGTTGGTGGGCTTGTTCACTTTCAAGCACCTGTTTGCAACGTACGTGCCCGCATCGCACTGCGTGGTGCACGGGGCGCACGCCTCTGCGGGCCTGGTGTCGTAGTCGGTGGTTCCGGGGCACACGACCTCAGGCCGGATGAACACGTCGTCCGCATCGCAAAAGTCAGTGCACGTTGTGCAGCCCACAGACGGTTCAAAGCCGCTGCCGTCGCACTTGCGCGAGATGTACTCGCCTGGGAACAAGGTGGACGCATCGCCTGGGCGGCACGACGGGTAGCAGCTCGCGCACGTAGAGTCCACACTTCGGTCTTCATTCGTCGGCCGGCAGGGCACGTTGGTCTTGTACTGCCCCGCGCTGCACTGCGTCAGCTCACTCCCTGGGCTCAGGGTGACCCCGTCCGGCTCGAACTTGATCCTGCACCCGATGCACGTGTCGACGACGGGCCTCGTGATCACGCCATAAAAATTGTCCACGCACTTGCACGCGCTGATGCCACCGGCGCTGGACCCCGCGGGACTGAACGTGTTCTGAGGGCACGGCGCACACTGCGTCCACATGCCCCACAGCTTGTCGGCCCTGGACAGCACGAAAACCTGCTGCCCCACAAACGTTGAATTGTCCCAGTACCAGCGCACGCCCAAGTCAAAAGCGTTCAGGCTCTCCGAGAAATTGGCAGCCCCGCGCTCACTGGCCAAGCAAAAACAAATGTGAGGACACTGCAAATACGACAGGAACAATATGTTGCTGCATGCATCGAAGAAGATGCAACCAACCTCGCGAGAGCAAACGATCCTCTGTACGAGATCAGGCTCAGCTGCTGCGGGCAGCTCGGGGGCATGCACGCGCCCAGGATCACAGGCACCCCTGGCGCAGTGGGTGACGACACTCGGATGGTGTAGACAAGCGAATGGTAACCAGCGCTGTCGCTCGAAGACCCTCGCCACAGCACGCCTGAGGCTGCCACGCGCGTAAAGTTGGCGCTTAGGACCCGGACGTACCGCAGGCCCATCTCGCTGGCCCCGCCACCCGCGCTGCCCGGGAGGTCCGCGATGAAGAACAGGCGCTTGTTGACAGGGTCCCAGGTCGGCGGGGACTTGGGCCTGCCCACGAAATCGCCTGTGGCGTCGTAGGCCATGCGGTACGAGTCAACCACTGTCTTGGTGCCTGTGCTTTCGTCCACCACGTAAAGCAGCGACCGCGCGCCCTGCAAGTCGTACAGGCACGCCATGTACGGGAGCGGGTGCATGCGCGTGCACCCCTTGTATGTAAAGGTGCTGCCTGTGACGCTTGCGTCCAGGGACGTGGGTACAAACTGCTTCGGGCTCAAGTACGTGCACTCAGCTGCAGGGATGCTGTAGGGTGCAGCCAAAAATGCAGAGGCCAAGCTGCACTTGCCAATGAAGTCAAATGTATACGAAAAGAACACGTACACGCTGGCCTCGTCGTGCGAGAGCATGACGTCGACGGCGTTCCAGTCGGTGGTGGATGCCATCGGGTAGATCAGCGGCTGGTCCCGCTGCGACCCATAGTAGTCCAGGCGCTCAAAGTAGTTGGCACGCGGCTTGAACGTGGCCAGCGCGTAGTGGCGCGTTGAGGATGAGACGCGCGTGTACACAGTGATGGCGGTCTGGCGCGTGTCTGCGGTCGTGCCCACGACGCCAAGGTAGACGATGGTGTTGAACGTGCGCGGCGAAAAGTCGGACTTGAACGGGTACAAGGAGGGACCAGCTGCCACCGAGTCTTGGGCGGGCGCGCTCAGGTACATGGGCGTGCGCGTGCCCACGTACCACTCGTTCTCGCCGCACGCGCCGCCAGCTGTTGTCACTGTTGTTGTTGTTGTGGTTGAGGTTGATTGGCGACGATGTGTTTCTTCATAGTCTTCCGTGGCCACAGTAATTGTGGTTGTGGTAGCAGTGGAAGCTTGACGCCTGCTTTCTTTATCACGTCGGTAATAGTAACCCCATCCCCAGAAGGCTGGCACGCACGAGACCGCATCAATCGTGTCAAATCCAGAGTCGCAGCTGCCCACGATGCCGATGTAGTTGAAGGCGTCCGGGCACTCGCTGGTACAGTCTGTGCACACGCGGTTGCTCTGCGTTGTGCACAGCGTGGACTGGTACTGGCCAGGCGAGCACACGCGGCACTGCGTACAGAACTTGGGGCCGTTGGGGTCCGTGCAGGTCGCGCTCTCGTAGAAGCCCGGGGGACATGAGGCGTCCTTGCACTTTGTCGTTGGCTCGCACAGCCTGTTCAGTCCGTTGCCGCACTCGCGCTTCTCCTGCAGGAACTTGCTCTGGTTGGCACACGGCGGGTCGCACGGCACGCATTTCACTTCCTCGACTCTGCAATCGCCCTTGAGATAGAAGCCAGCAGGGCACTCGGTCCGGCACTGGATGCACTCGACCGTGTCTGTGAACGACAGCCCGCTGCACAAGTTCGTAGGATAGTAGCCAGTGGGGCACTGCTTGCAGCTCTTGCACTTTTGGACGTCTGACGTAGTCTTTCCATCGCAGTACCCGTCGATGTACTGGCCGTGTGCCCCGGGCACGCCCACCAGCGCCTCAGCGCAGAAGCTGCGGCAGATGGAGCACCCCGTATCGGTTCGGCCCTTGCCAGTGCACAGGGAGGAAACAAACGTGCCCACGGGGCACTGCGACGTGCACGGCTTGCACACGTAGTCGTTGGCCGACTGCGAGCACTCGCGCTCGATGAACTGGCCCCGCTTCTGAGGGTCCTTGTCTGCGCTCACGCATTCGGCGTTGCAGTCGATGCACAAAGAGGTGTCGTAGATCTGATTGCCCTGCTCACACACATAGAACTAAGCAAAGAATTCAACCAACGATGTGGTACATGGATCATTACTTACCTCGCACTTGCCTATCATCACCTGCCCAGCAGGGCAGTCAGCAGTTGACTTGTACCTGCAAGGCGGGCATGTGCCCTCATCCGCAAATGAAGTCCCTGAGCACGTCTTGTTCATGTACTGGTGCTCCGAACAGGGCTTGCACGGCTGGCACAGCGTGAAGTCGCGCGTCCGGCCGCCGCTGCACGCGTTGTCCTCGTTTTCGATATAGTACAGGGGGCCGCAGTCGGACTTGCAGGATCGGCAGAACTCGCTGTTGTAGGTGCTCTGCGCGTCGCACGTGTCGCTGGTGTCCACAAATGTGCCTGCAGACAAGACTGAACAACAGGTGTCGCCCGAGAAGATGGCGCGCACGCTCGCGAGGTCAAGGGGCCGCTCGTACAGTCTCAAATCGCTGATGCTGCCGGAAAAGAACGAGCCCGCAAATGAAGTCCCATACCCTACATAGTTCATGGCGTACGAGCCCTCGATGGGCATCACGCCATCCAGATTCTCATACGCCCAGTACGGATCGCCTTGACCGCCATTGATGTAGATGCTCCACTTGGCGCTGTAGCCCTGCATGGCCTGCGTGGCCACCAGCCCCGCAGCTGACGCAAAGGATGTGGGCATGGACGACCACACGAACAGTGACTCGGGTAGCAGGTACGGCACAGTGCTGGAAGCACCTGAGACGCTGCTGGAGTTCAGCACGTGCGTGACCACCCAGCACACGTGCTGCCAGTACCCCACTCCCTTGCGTGCAACGCCGGAGCCATTAAAAGTCCGCTGCTCGGCCTTGTACAGGCTGCTGGTGTGATCAACGCCAAAGACGAGGTCACTAGTATCAGCCAGGCGGCGGATGTAGACGTGCTCTGTGCCAAAGCCGTTGCTCATCTCGAACAGCGTTTGCGACGAGCCGGCCAGCGACGAGAACTTGTACCACAGGCACAGCGTCATGCCCTGTTTTTACAATATCAGTATTTCATACACACATGCACGTGTACAATAAACAAAAATACCTGCTCCCAGACGATGGTGCTCTGGATCCTGCGCGCATCCCCTTGGAGGCTCCTGGACCCCGGAATCACGCGCACCGCCAGCGACGGATCAAACACGTTGTACATGCGCGGGATGCGGTAGAACTCGTGGTTGGTGGCGTTGAACCTGGCCGCAGCGGTGCGCAGGTGCTTGGCGCGCAGGATGGTGGTGTACAGCAGGTCGTCTGTATTGTCGCTAAACACTTCGATCGAGGGCCCCGAGGACCTCTGGCTGCCCGAGACGGGGAACAGCCTGCGCGCAAACGGCGCGATGTCCTCGAGCAAGTCGTTGCCGTCGAAAGGGTACATCAGCGCCTGCCTGCGCACGCAGTCGAGCCCCCTGCGCTCCGTGCAGTCCAGGCGGAATGCGGACGCTGACTGCACGTAGGTCTGCGATCCAACCCTGACGGGAAGCTTGCTGGCGGCTGGGCACGTTCTCTGGCTGCAGGACACGCAGGTCATGGCGTTCTGGGTCTGCGTGCCGTCGCAGCTGCCCTTCATGTACTCGCCGCTCTGCTTGCAGGTCGCCGAGCACGGCAGGCATCCAGGCATGGACAGCTCGCGGCCCGTGGTGCAGCCTGCGCCCTGCGTCACGTCCAGGAACTGCCCGCTGCGGCACCTGCACAGCTCGCAGCCGCGCTTGGGTGAGGTCACCACCATGTATCCCGGTCGACAGAAGCAGTCTGTCTCTGAAAGAGCTTCTGTTTCAGCATCCGTGATGCCTCCGCCCGCGCACTTGGCGCACTGCACGTACAACTCGGCGCGCCGCGTCTGCAGCGAGGTGAAGAAGAGCTTGGCAGGGGTCGTGAGCGGGTCTGAGACAGAGCTGGAGTACGGGATCTTGCCCACGTACTCCAGGTCCTTGTACATGGCTGGGCCAAAGGAGGTTGTGAGCACGGACCCACCACAAGTAGCACCCAGGGATGCGTACGCTGTGCACGTGAAGACCACCACGTTCCCCTCGTGCTCATCCACCATGCTCAGGATGCCCGTGTCGAACCGCACTGCAAACCCTGGGATCCAGGGAACCAATGCACTCGTCGCCTGAGAGTACAGCTGCGTGTAAAAGGTGCTGCTGACCCCGCTGGTGAGCTTGGACGTGTCGCGCGTGCCCGAGCTCGTGACGGCGATCTGGTAGATGATGAGCCGCTTCGACTTGTCGTTGTGGTCGTGCACAGGTATGAAAACCCGGAGCACTCGCGGGTTGTACGCGATCGGGCCCACGATCTGCACGCCTGCAGGGAACGTGTAGATGGTGGCGCGGCTGGGTGACGTGTCCGCGTAGGCGATCCACACCCACGAGGAGACTTCGCTGACCAAACGAAACGAACCCATCGAGTACAGCAGGCTCCCCGCCTCGCTGGTGCCAAAATTTTGGATCCCACCCGCAAACGTTTTCCCATCCTGCATCAGGTTGGTTTCTGGCAGCGTAAAGGAGGTTGGGACCCACGCGGGGCAATACACACGCAGCCCCTGGCCCCATTGTTTTGTCACAGTATGTGCTGGCGTGCACGGGTACCTTTTCACTGTGCTCGAGTAGACAAACGTCGAGGATTCGCTGCTGCACTGCGGGTCGCAGCGGAACACGCGCGTGCTCGCGCGGCTCGTTGCCATCAGATAGCTGCCGCTGAGCGTGAATCGGATGTCGGCACAGGGTTCCGGGAGGTACGCAAAGTCGAGGAACGTGCCGAGCTGGAGCCCCTCGTAGTCGTAGGTGAAGATGGCGTTGCCAGAGCAGTAGGCGTACAGCTTGCGATTCGGGTGCACGTCAAAGGCCAGGTAGTCAGTGATGCCTGTTGAGTTCAACAGAGGATCAAGCCAGGCTGGGTGGCTCGCGCCCGCGGCTGGTGTCAAGATTCCCCACGCGTGCGGCATGGGGACCCTGCCCTGGAGCCTGTACGAATTCGGTGCGCAGCGCTGGCCGTAGGACTCGGTGATGACGCCACACTCGGCCGTGTCCGAGAGCTCGGTGCCCTGTTTTTTGTTCATGTGTCAGAATCAAGCATTTTGCTATAGCAAAGTCAAGGGCTGACCTGGCACCCGCCGAGCGCACCAAACTGTGCGTTGAACTTGTCGTCCGCACACACGGAGGCGGTGCACCGCTCGCAGACGGTGTCCGACTTGGGTGAGCAGGGGGTCTTGATGTAGAAGCCCTTAGGGCAGGGCGTGCAGGGCGTGCAGATGCGCTGGACGTTGGGCGGTGCGCACGCGCGCGACTCGAACGAGCCCGAGGGACAGTCCTAGTCACAAGCTTATGATTAGTTCATACCCGCACACACACACACACACATGTATTGATGAAAAAAAATTACCTGGAAGCATGCAAAGTCCGGCAGGCAGACCCTGTTCTTGCCACCTGCACACGCCTGGGCCTCAACCTCGGCGCTCTTGCACTTGGAGCGGCACGGCGTGCATGTGGGGTTCGAAAACGTCGAGCACATGCCCGACAGGTAGTGGCCCTCGGCGCACGACGAAGCGTTGGTGCAAGGAACGCATTGGAGCGTGTTGCGCGTGGTGCTGCCTGTGCACGTGTTGTTGAGCGCATAGGTGCCTGTGGGACAAACACACGCAGCGCAGGTGGTCGTGTCGCTCGTGCCCGTGCCGTTGCACAGGTTCGTGACATAGTACCCAAGCGCGCAGTTCTGGCTGCAATTGGCACACACGAGGTTCGAGGACGTGGTCCCGGTGCACGGGATGAGCCTGTACTGGCCCGTTGGCGCCAGCGAGCTGTTGGATGAGGAAGAAATGCACGACAGGTCGCAGTTGCGGCAAACGCCATCATACAGAGATGAGGCAGAGCACAGCGTGTGCATGTACTGGTTGGAGCCGCAGCCAGCCTCGCTGGGGTCCGTGCACGGTACGCACTTCGAGTTGTCGGAAGTGCCGCGCCCAGTGCACTGGCTGACCAGGATGTGCATGGGCTTGCACGAGGTGTAGTTGCACGGCGCGCAGCGCGTCGCATCGCTGGAGGTTGTGCCGTCGCAGAAGCCGATCTGGTACTGGCCTGTTTTTTGGTATATATGTGTCAGTTTCCTATGCAGGGCACACGAACAAGAGTCAAACGTGAAAAAAAAACCTGGCTGGCAGGAGCCGCACGGCACGCAGCGCGTGGTGTCGTAGGTGGTGCTTCCGTCGCAGCGCCCCAGCGTGTAGTAGCCTGCAGGGCAGCTGTTGGTCTTGCAGGGGGAGCAGGCGCGGTCCTTGATCTCGTTGCCCAGCACGCACGCGGAGCCCGAGAGGTACTGGCCAGCGGGGCACGACGCGCGGCAGGGTCTGCTTTCACAATGTCAAGAAGAGCTTCAACCTTGCAGGTTTTGAGACGGGCACGGATGAGCCAACCAAAGAAACAGCAAGAATCTGTTGGCCAACAGGGACCACAGGAATCAGCAATTCAAATCCTTGAACTCATTCCAGGGGAGTGGAAGTCTTACATACGGGGATTGATCTGCCAAAATGGCGCGGATCCAGAAAAATACAAAAGAACAACAAGCGATACTGAAAAACCAGGTTTTTACATGAGTATCAAGACTTCAACGGTTGAAGCTGGTGTGTTTAAGGTAGAACTTCATCTTGAGGCAACAAATGGCCTACATCCAGACTATACTGATGCAAGAAATGATTTCTGCAAGTTTCTGAAGGGGGAAATTGGTGAGCAAGGGAAATTCATTGAACTCAGTGATCATGTCAGGGACTTGGTTGCAGGTAGTAGTATGGGCTTCTACTGGCTAGGAATCATGAGGCACATGACAACCAAGTTTACCTTGGAATTGTACAGGTTTCAAACTTTGAAAAAAATGATTGATTGTGTACCAGATTATTGGAAGTCTAGAGTGGAGCATAAGTTTTCATATTGGGCAATGGCCAGGGATAGTTTGCTGTGCCGAACAGTGGACGCACAGATACAGCAGCAGTTGTTACCAGCACGCTGCATATGCGCTCAGTGCAACAAGCCCATTTTCTTTCGTGTGTGAAGGAATAAATTCTCACAGACAAAACACCCAAGAGACTGTTCAGCAGGGCACTAGAACTGCAGAATGTGATTCACATATTTATGTCCACGTGCATCAGAGCATGCACGCACGTGGGACACTCAAAAAAGCCATGCCCAGCTTTCCAAGTATCCCAGCCCTATGGGTGCAGCTGGGGAAGGATTTTGTGTCAAATTACGAAGCATACAGTGGAAAAATCAAAAACCCCAGCCCACATGAGAGGGGTTTGATGCATCAGCAGCGAGTAACTGCAAAGGATGGAGAAGTTCTTTTCATGCGAGCTTGTGCGGCCTTGCCAACAATTTTTGACATGTTATTCACAAAGAAGACCTGTCAAGAAGGCTACACCATGGGGGAAGCATATGCTGATGTTGTCGATTTAGCTTCGCAAATTGCTCGTGAAAACGGATGCCAACGGGTACAAGATTTGCGTCAATTTATGTCCTATCAAGATGAGGATAAAAGTGCAGAACCCATACTGATTGCACGCTTGCACTTGTGGGCCAAGGAAAATGAAGGATACTTCACAACCATTGCTGTCTCATCATGGGTGGATTTACAAACTGGGGGCCACCAAAGTGTGCAACTTTTTTTATACAGGACCCCATATGACGAGGCTGCAGTGCACATGAGAGACTTTACAATAAGAAAGGGTTGGGAAAAGGATTGGATTGATTGCTTGAGGGGAGTGCCAGGGCTTCAGGGCATTGTGCAAGCATACGATAGGACGATGTGCAAGGGATGCGGGAAGCCACTTAGACAAGTATCAAGATTCGTGTGACACATATTAAAATTTACCCAAACATGTTTCCAGATGGGTGTGACACATATTAAAATTTACCCACCTGCACTTGCCCGCGCTCGTGTCCTCAAACGTAGCCCCCGTGCAGAAGGCGCCTCCCGCAATGTACTCGCCCGCATTGCACAGCGAGCACTCCTCGCACGCCTCGTCGTAAGGCATCCTTCCCGAGCACGTCTTCCCCGTCTTGAAAAAGTGCACAGGGCACACATCCCCCGGCGCGTCCAGGCACCGCTTGCACCCGCACACCATCCTTTTCGACGTGCTGTTCCACGTGGACACTGCATAGAATCCAGCAGCACAAGCAGGGCACAGCTTGCACGAGTCGTTGAACGACAGCCCGTCGCACGGCACCACGTGCTCGTAGCCTGAAGCGCAGGGCTTGCACTCGGTGCACGTGAAGTTGTCCTTCCAGATCCCGTTCCCCGTGCACCTCTTCACGTCAGAAGCATACCATCCGTTGGCGCAGCTGTCGCAGCGCACGCAGTCCGTGGCCCCGTCGCTGTTCAGGATTCCCTTGCCGTCGCACGAAGGCTCCTTGTACCCCGAGACCCACACTCCGCCCTCGAACGCAGGGTACACCAGTCCCGACAGCTCCTTGGCGTGATAGAACCCATACGCGCAGCTCGTGCAGTTGGCGCACGTCTCTGTGTCCATCTTCGTTCGCCCGGTGCACAGGTTGGTCGCGTACTGGCCCACCTTGCAGCCGGGATTGCAGTAGGCGCAGTGCTCGCTGAACTCTGGATTCAGCGGAAAGTTGCTGTCCCCTGTTCCATCGCACGGACCCCAGTCCACCACGTACTGCCGGTAGTTGCACCCGGGGCAGCGTCCGCAAGCGTACGTGTCGTCCAGTGAGTAATTCGTTTTCACCGCACAGCTGGAGGCTTGATACGTGCCCGGCGTCAGGCCACAATTCGTTGGGTCGCAGGTCAGGCAGCTGTACTCGGGGTTGAGGTGCACATAGTCGTTGCCGTACCTGTTGGGGCACGCGGTGCACGCGAACCAGCCGTCTGGCGGGCACCACGTCACGTTGCTGGTCTGGTTCTTGGGGCACAGAGGGTTTCTCCTGCACAGCGAGCACACGCGGTTGGTGGACGGAGTGCAGTCGACTTCAGTCCAGGTCTTCCCCAGAATGCAGTTGGCTGCGCACGTGAGGCAGCTCGACAAACCCTTTGTGCTGGCGTACTTGCCGGGCTCGCAGGTGGTGCAGGACGACGAGCCTGTTGTAGAATTTGAACGCGTGCCTACAGGGCAGGGGTCACAGGCAACCGCGCCAGCGCCAGCCGAAAAGTTGCCGGGGCCGCACGCCGTGCAAGCAGACGCTCCGGGGAAGCTGGCATACGTGCCAGCAGGGCAATCTTTGCAGCGCGTTTGTCCCGTCTCTCCAGCATACGTGCCTGGCGCGCACGCGGAGCAGTTGTTGGCCCTTCCTGCCTCTCCAACAAAGAAGCCCAGTGGACACTTTGTGCAGTTGGTGCTGTTGACGGCCGAAAACGTTCCAGGCTGGCAGCTCTTGCAGTAGGTCATGCCATCCTCAAAGTTGTACTTCCCAGCGGGGCACACTGTGCACAGCCCGGTCGTTGCATTCTGAAGATAGGAAGCAGGCGGGCACGTCAGGCACGTCGATACCCCGGACACGATCGAGTACTTGCCCTCGCCACACGCGAGGCACGCGCTGGCCCCTTTATTGGAGATGTAGGTGCCAGCAGAGCACCGCAGGCACACGGTGGCTTTGGACTCAGGGGCGTACGTGCCGGCTTCGCACTGCGCGCACGCACCTGCGTTCTGCGACGACGAGAACGAGCCAGCGGGGCACGACGTGCACTCGCGGTTCTTGGCAAGGAGGTCCTGCGTGCAGGGCACTGAAACGTACTCGCCCGCAGAGCAGTTGCGGCACGCCAAGCACTTGATGTTGTCCTTGGCGGAGCAGCTGGCAGAGATGTACTGCTCCAGCGGGCACGAGCTCGAGCACGCTGCGCACTCGCGCTTCGTGTACAGGGTGCAAGCGACAGTCTCGTACTCGACGCCAAGACGGCAGGCAGCAGGGCAGTCCTGGCACTCCGAGGCTTCGTAGGTGGAGCAGTTGCGCGTGTAGTAGCTGGTGCCTGCGACGCAGACTGGGCAGGGAAGGCAGTGTGTGTCGACTGCGCTGGAGCAGTTGGCCTTGGCATACTCGCTGGAACTGCAGGCCTTGCACGGGGCGCAGGTCCCAGCAGCTGCCGGGTTCTCCCAGCGCGTCTTGACAGGGGCCAGGTCAGAGCATCGGACGCACCCGACGTCGTTGGTGCCATTCCCGGTGAGAACTGCGTACAGGGGCACTTCACCGCTGGTGCAGGCTGTTACCCTGCAGATAGTGTGCCCTGTCTGAGCAGGAAAGTCGGCTGCGCAGGTCTGGCAGGCCGTGCTGCCTGGAGTGGAGGAGTATTTGGCCCCGACGCAGGGCAGGCACGTGGAGCTGTTCCACGCGCCAACCGTGGAGGAGTAGGTTCCAGCAATGCACAGAGTGCAGGAGGGCGATTGGATTGCGAGTGAGGCATGCTTTCCCTCCTCGCAGGCAGTGCAGGTGGAGGACTCGGCTGCTGAGTAGAACCCGGGCTGGCAGATGCTGCATGCAGTTGAGCCTGACAGAGAATAGTTGCCTGCCTGGCAGCTGAGGCACGTGCTCTTTCCCGTTGGGTCTGCATACTTGCCAGCTGTGCAAGTGGTGCAAGCGGCTGAGCCAGCTGCGGCCACGGACCCTGCAACGCAGGGCACGCACGCAGAGGCGGCCTGCCCGGAGTAGGTTCCAGCTGAGCAGGTGGTGCAGACCTTGGTGCCTGTGCTTGCGGAGCCCCAGAAGGTGCCTGCAATGCAGTCCACGCACGTGGATGCGCTGGTGGCGCGGCGGCCGAGCCCGCATGGAGAGCATACTGAGCTGCCAGCGTTTGTGGCAGTGAGGGAATATGTGTTATATTCGCAGGCAGAGCAGCTGGTGATGCCGTTGGCGTTGTACGTGCTGAAAGTGCCAGCGCTGCACTGTGAACAAGCAGAGCCTGTCCAGTACAAACCCCCTGTAGTGCAGACGGTGCAGGTGGTCACTGTTCCGCCTGCGGAAAAGGAGCCAGCAGAGCATGCTGTGCACACACTGTTGGCACTGGCAGAGCAGGCAGAAGTCATCCTGTTGTTGGCAGCACATGTATCACATGTGCTACAAGAGGCCCAGTTATTTCCGGTAGAGTATTTGCCAGTGGGGCATGCTGTGCACTGCCTGTTGTTGACCCTGTTGGTGGCTGTTCCACAGTCGTTGTAGGCGGGGGCGTACTGCCCTGCAACGCAGTTTGCACATCCTGAGCAGGAGTCAGAATTGCTGCCAGAGGAGTATTGGTCTGCTGGGCAGTCGCTGCACCCCCTGTTTGTTGTGGAAGTGCAAGCTGTTGAGATGTATTTTCCAGCGTCACATGTTGCGCACGTCACCAAGGTCTCATGCTGCATGTAATATGTTCCAGCACATGTGCTTTGAGAGTTCATGTTTCCCCCCTGTTGGCTTGCATGCAAGAAGGTACCCCCAATGCAGTATGACCCTGCAGGGCATGCCAGGCAGCTGATTTTGTCGTGGGATGCTGGCTGATTCCTGCACAGTGGACCCGCGGGACGAGCTGTATCTGAGTTCTGGTAGCTCCACACCCTATTATCTGATCCAGTGTTCTGCCACAGTGGCCAAACGTTGGAGTAGTAGTATCCAGGCTGGCATGCACACCACTCATCCATGTAGTAGTTGTTGAAAGCAGTGTAGCCTCCTGGTGGAATGGCAACAGACCGCTGGCCCCACATGCAGGAGTTGGCGGGGCAGTCCACCCAGTTGCCAGACTGCCCACTTCCTTCAAAGAATACGTACATCTTGCTGCCACGCGCATTGGTGTCCCAGCTGCCGTACGGATACCTACCACTACCATACCAGTCCCAGCACCACAAGGGAAAGTTCTGCCCTTCCACAGAAGTCAAATTGAGTTCCAAATCCTCAGGTGAAAGGTGAACTGAATGATGCCTTTCCAATGTGTTGGCATCTACAGGAAAGCTCTCGTTGGCTGCAAAATTGCTTGCAGCCCAGCCAGCTGCTAGGATGGCAGACAGTGATGTCCCCATGCACGGAGCCAGCTGGTCAACTGACCCCTTGACACAGACCAAGGGATCCTCTCTACTGCCACCTGGGACGTAAATTTCAGCATACCTGTTGGTATAGTCTGTGAAGTTGCCACCCTTGTCAAGTGCGCCAATGCTGTACACACCCTTGCAATTCCCCGGAAAGTAGTTGGATGCGCTGTCCCCAAAGTTGTTGCCTGCAGCTGCCAACAGGGTGATGTTCCTGCTATTGGCCAAGTGCACTGCAGACTGCAGGTAGCTGGGACACCTCCCCCTGCCTGAGAAGGGCATCACAATCATCCTTGCAGGACTGTCCATCATGGCGTGATTGAGACCCCTGATTTCACCCCCTGCAGACCACACAATGGCATCTGAAACATCAGATGCGTACCCAGTCTTGCAAGCGCCCAGCACTCGAACTGGAACCACACGCGCGCCAGGCACAATGCCTCCGTACGTGAAGTTGCTCCTGCGAGGATCGCAGGCCAGCATGGCAGCTGTCTCTGTCCCATGCCAGCTAGGCTCATTGCACATCCCTGGGACAGCATCGCCTGGGTCAGTCCAGTCTGGGTCTCTGCCGTCACCGTCCACGGACAGCTCTGAACTTGATACAAAGTCATACCCCTGCTCCAGGTGCGAGAAAAGGCCTGTGGACTGGGCAGAGAGCCCACTGTCAAGGATTGCAACCAGAACACCGTCTCCCATGCTGCCGGCTGCTGCACCATCATGCAGCCACCCAAAGATGCTGTAAGGCTCAGAAAGATTGAAGGCCCAACTGCTTGCAACTAGCCAACTGCTTGCATCCTGCTGAAATGATTCCCCTTCTACCGGGTGGGGGCCATGCTCCAGAGCTGTTGCCAGTACGTCTTCTTCTATCAGCAGCACATTTCCCATATCCTTGCGCACATCTTCTGTGCGCTCCCAGAACCTTTCTGCAGAAATGTCTTCTTCAAATCTCAAGATGATTCTCCTTCCATACCACTTGTCCACAATTGCACCCTCAATTGGATTGCGCTCGTACTGCTCCAGCGCATTGCCATCATGGAAGGTCACCACAAAGCGCTTTGATGTTGCTGTTGTTGTGTTCACTTGTTGTTCACTGGTTGCTGGTGGTGGCTCTGAGTCACTGCTGCACACGGGTGCTGAGTGCAAGACAATGATCAGCAGAACAGGGAAGGTGGCACTTGGTATCCTCCTCAGTATCCCAGTAGCCATCTGCTGATCATGAGGTATTTGGACCCTGAGTCTGTAAATATAGTGTGCAAAACACAGGCACTGTCCTTCGTTTCTGTCTACATGATTTGACAACATTTTTCATTCGGATCAAAAATCTTGCCAAATCATGCATCATCCTCATTATTTGACAACATTTTTCATTCGGATCAAAAATCTTGCCAAATCATGCATGATCCTCATTATTTGACAAGATTTTTCATTCGGATCAAAAATCTTGCCAAATCATGCATCATCCTCAATATTTGACAAGATTTTTCATTCAATCAAAAATCTTGTCAATTTGAGGACACGTGATTTGACAACATTTTTCATTCAAATCAAAAATCTTGCCAAATCATGCCTGCACCACCCCCATAAAATACAAACAAACATCCCAACAAGCCCCCGTGAAAACAACCCAGCCCACACTGCCATGGCCCAAAAAATGTTGATACCCGCTGACGCTGCGAAATCCAAACTCGAGTACTTGCCCGTACTCAACCTGGACCATCCATCCATCCATGATCTTGAGTCCTACGAGTTTTGGAATCACAGCTGGTTGGAACCACACGCCCCGCCGCCCACGCCATGCATTCCCGTCCAACAAACAACAACAACATCATTTTCAAGGCAGCTTCCCCCTCGCATCTTCCCTCCCTACCAGAAGCGCAACGCGGTCCACCATTCCGACCTGTGCGAGATGCTCATAGGCTACACAGAGGACTTTCAACAAGAGGTAGAACAAAAAATGCTGGTGGAGGTCCCCGTGTACGTGTGCATGGTGGATGGCTACGTGATTTCAGCAAAGGGGTACAATGAGCTTTCGCTGACCGTGAACAACAGCCCCGAGCAGCATGTAGATGAGGCTGATTACAATGACGTCAATGCCACGGAAAAGGAGTACAAGCCCTACATCCGGGGGAGCAAGCTGGTGAACGGTGCACCAGATCCCGTGACGCAGAATACGAGGAGGACCAGTGCCAGGATCATGTCATCTTCACTCTCGTCAGAGCTGGCTGCAGAGGAGGGAGAAGAGGACAATGATGAAGAAACAGCAGCCACTTCTTCCACTCCCGCAGTGGAAAGACGGGGCGGAAAGAGGACTGTCTACCCCCTCCACATCAAGGAGCTTCTGGACCAGGGGCTGCTGCACTGCATCCGAAATCGGGAGGATTGGCTGCTCAAGCAGGGCAAGCCCCAGCCCATGATGAGGCAGCTGATGGAGGAAACTGGGCTCGGGCACAAGCAGATCCGCCAGTACTTTCACAACTGCGAGCGCCGGGCCAGGTTTGTGAAGGAAAGGAAGATCATCCAGCAGGAGGAGAACGCCAAGAAGAGCAAGCACAGGGTTCTGCGGCAGCAGCAGCACGGTTTTGAGCACCCCCCACAGGTCGTTGA
>VFQS010002169.1_pt1 | contig 16643 bp, 23 predicted proteins | sample 3512361 | NCBI WGS metagenome assembly VFQS01 (sample SAMN10412375, study PRJNA504923) | tailings metagenome | isolation source: Relicate 1 Philex TSF3 active mining | place: Philippines
CGGCGTTGTCCCTACCAAATTCTCGTTCGATAAATCCGGCACCATGGTCGTCGAAGCGGCCCGATGGACGGAACTGTCGATCGTCGCGGAACCTGCCTTCGAGCAGGCCCGCATCAGCCAGGTCGCAGCCTCCGCACCGGAGGACGACGAACAAGAAACACCCACCCCAGTAATCGAGCCCGAGGAGGACTCAATGTCAGAACCCATCGAAGCGGCCGCCCCGTCGGTCGTTCCCACCCAGCCGATCCAGTTCGCCCAGCCCAGCAAGCCGTTCAGCTTGCCGTCTGCGACTGAATACATCGTCAAGTTCTTGGCCGGTGGCTCCGAATTCGCCGAGTTCAACGCCAAGATCCGCGCCGCCGCCCCGAACGTCGAAACGACCGATACGCCAGGCATCTTGCCCGAGCCGATCGTCGGCCCCGTCTACAACAACTTCCGTGGCCTCCGTCCGGTCATCGACGCCGTTGGCGTCAAGGCCATGCCTGGCGGTGGCAAAGTGTTCCGCCGCCCGTCGGTCACGACCCACACCACGATCGGCGCATCCAACGGCGAAAACGCCGCCCTCGATCAGGGCACGTTCGTCGTTTCGGACAACCAGGTCACTAAGGGCGTCTATGGCGGATACGTCCGCCTGTCCGAGGAAGATCAGGACTGGACAGATCCGGCAGTGCTCGGACTGTTGCTTGACGACATGGCGCGCATCTACGCCAACGAGACCGACAACGTGGCCGCCGACAACCTCATCACCGGCATCACCAACTCAAACAACTTCACCTCGGCCAACATCGCCGACCCGACCGAATGGGTCACCTGGATGTACACCGCCGCGTCCGACATCCTGTCGGCATCGAACGGCTGGCTCCCTACCCACCTGTTCGTCGCCCCGAACCGCTGGGCATCGCTTGGCCAGCTCGAGGACGGTCAGGGACGTCCGTTGTTCCCGCAGATCGGCCCGATGAACGCCTACGGCAACCTTGCCCCTGGCGCATCCGCAGGCATCGCCTTCGGCCTCCAGGTGGTCGTCGACCGCAACTTCGCCTCGGGCACCCTGGCAATCGGCCACCCCGACGGATACGAAATCTTCGAGCAGCAGAAGGGCGCGATCAGCGTCGAAGCTGCCGACGGATCGCTGTCGCGGTACATCAAGTTCCGTGGCTACTTCGCCACGCTCATGATCGACGACACGAAGTTCATCAAGGCCGCGTTCGTCTGATCGACTGAACCAGGAAATAGGATCATGGCGACGTTCAGCATCACTCACCGCATGAGGCTGCTTGACGTCGCCGTGATTCAGACCTTGACCGCCACGGACGTCACTGTCGGGCAATCCGTGGTCGTTTCAGGCGTAGGGGACGGCCTCGACGGAACATTCACCGTTGTCGCCGTCCCCACGGCTCTGCTCACCGACGTCACCGACGAAGGCGACTTCGTCTACGACTACGACGTCATCATCCCTAACCAAATCCTGTATTTGGACGCTGGCGACAACGTCGACCGCGACTCGATCACCCCATTCGGCACCCTCACCTGGACGCCAACCTGTACCTGGATCACCTCGAGCAACGTGACCGAGTTTCTGGGCATCTCAGCTGCGACCGCTAACGACACGGCGTTCATCGCCACTTGTGTCACCGCAGCTAACGCCTGGGCATACCGGAAGCGTCAGGAGGCCGGTTACCGCGACAGTCTGACCACCAGTCCTGGCGGCGACGTCACCCTCGGCACGACCCTCTACGCCGCGTCTCTTTACCGTGAGCGTGGCTCTATCGACTCGTTCCAGTCGTTTGACTCCATGTCAACCACAAACCCTGCGATGAGCCTCGGACGCATCCACCAGCTTCTCGGCGTCAACCGCAGTCAGGTGGCGTGATGTATGGCCGCTACCGGAATCTTCGCCGATGCCACCAACGCGATCGTCGCCAAAATCAGTGCGCTTGGCCTGGTGCCCGTCACCGACCCGCGCAATGCTCGACCACTCACAGTGTTCGTCGAATTGCCGACATTCAACAGCTTCACATCAAACGTCGGGGACATGACCTTCACCCTTCGCGTTCTGGCCGCCCCGCCAGGGAACCAGGACGCCGGTGACTACCTCATGACCACCATCGACACCCTCATGGCAGACGCCGGCCTCGCTGTCGTCGCCGGACAACCCAGTCTCGCGATCATCGGATCGCAAGAACTACCAGCATACGACCTGACCGTCCGCGTCACCGTGAGACGAGTCTGAAAGGATCATCATGGCCACCACAACCTTCCTGTCCAACGCCACCGTCGCAATCGGCGCAGTCGACGTATCCGACCAGTGCCGAAGCGTCACCCTCACCGTTGGCTACGACTCGCTCGAGACGACCGCAATGGGATCCAACGGCCGCACCTACACCAAAGGCCTCGAATCCGTCGAAGTCACGCTCGAGATGTTCAACAGCTACGGCGCATCAGAAGTCGAAGCCACGCTGTACGACATCGTGGGCGATGGCAACACCACGCTCGTCATCTCGCCGTCCGGCACCACCGAATCGGCATCGAACCCCGAATACACGATCACCAACGCGATGCTCGCCAGCTTCACGCCGGTCATCAGCTCGGTTGGCGACCTGTCGATCGTCAACGTGACCTTCACAGGTGGCACGTTCAGCCGCGACATCACCGCACCCTGACCAAACCCCAATTAGGAGCCCGACATGATTGGAATGGATCTCAAGGTCACCATGCTCGACGACGCCGAGCACACGGTACCGATCACCTATGGAGTCGCCTGCCGGTGGGAGGACGCCAACCCCGGCCTCTCACCGCAGGCATTCCTCAAGGATCTCAAATTCAAGCCCTACGCCCGTCTCGCCTACGAAGCCCTGAAGACCGCGAACATCACGGTCAAGGCGTGGCCCCAGTTCATCGACACCGTCAAGGACATCGAGTTCGTCCCAAAAGAACCCAAGGAAAAGCCGAGCACCACGTCAACCTGATCGCCACGCTCGCCATCAGAACAGGGATCAGCCCCCTCGATCTGATGGACTGTCCATCGATCATCGTTGACGAAATGGTGCGATTACTGGTGGAATCAGACAAGGAGGCAACGCGATGACAATCCAAGTCCAAGGACTCAAGGAAACGCTCCGCGACCTCCAGAAGCTCGAACCCGAGACCCGCAAGCAAATCAACAAAGACATCCGTCGTACCGTCAAACCCGTCGCCGATCACATCAACAGCAACATTCCTGGCGCGCCACCCCTGTCCGGCATGGATCACAATGGACGCACCGGCTGGGCAAGACGTAAAGCCGTCGCTATCAAGCTCGACGCCCGCAAACCGCGCCGCTACATCGACAAACCGACCCGCACGGTCACCAGCGTCGTCCGGATCACCACCAAAGACGCTCCGACCGCGATCGTCGACATGGCAGGCAAGGCTGGAGGCGGAAGCTCTCGAGCACCGCTCAACCGTCGCCGACCCAACTTCGACAACGCCCTATCCAGCCGCCTAGGCCCGCCGTCACGATTCATGTGGCGCGACAACGAACAACTCATCGAACTCGCCCAAACCGAACTAGTGGACATCATTCGCAACGTCGAGGTCGAGGTCAACAAGGATCTAAAAGTCAGGTACTAATGGCAATCAACATTCCGATCCTCACCGAGTTCGACTCCAAAGGCCTCCAGTCCGCTCAAGGTGCGTTCAACAACTTCAAAGCCAAAGTCGGCGAGGCCGACGGCGCAATGGGCAAATTCAAGGCTGGTGGCACCGCCGCGCTTGACGCCGTAAAAGCCAACCTTGGTACGTTCGCCGCAGCTGGTGGCGCAGCTCTCGCAGTGTTTGCCGCCAAAGCCGTCACCGCATTCAATGACACCGCCTTGGCCGCAGGTAAATTCGCTGACGCCACAGGCCTGTCCGTTGAGGAAGCGTCGCGCTGGACAGAAGTCGCAGGCGACCTTGGTGTCGAGGCTGGATCTGTTCAGAAGGCCATGGACAAGCTGAACAAGGCGGTAGCTACTGGCGCACCCGAATTCAAGGAACTGGGCGCACAAATCCAATACACATCCGCTGGCGCAGTTGACGTCAATAAGACGTTCCTGAACACCATCGACGCCCTCCGCCGTATCGAGGACCCGACAAAGCGAGCAGAATTGGCCGCTAAGACCCTGGGCAAGGGCTGGCAGGACATGGCCGAGCTCATCAACCAGGGATCCGCCACCCTGGAGGACAGCCTGGCCGGTGTCGCCGACGCCAAAATGATTGACGAAAAAGAACTTGCCAAAGCACGCGAATTTCGTGCCCAGCTCGACAACCTGACCGACAAAGGCGAAGAATTCGCCATGGCAGTCGGCGGCGCAATCGTGCCCGTCCTGGCAGACCTGTTGAGCGTGTTTACCGACATCATCAACGTCGTCGGCCGCGCAGCTCACGAAGTACAGAACTTCATGTCCGCGATCGGTGGCCGAGGCCTCGAGAACATGATCGACATGGTGGAAGCCCAGGAAGATCTCAACACCAACCTCAAGGAATCGTGGTCGGCGTACTACAGCTCTCGACGCGCCGCCGAAAACCTCACCCGCGCACTTGAGGACAACAAAGCCACCACCGTCCAAGTCGACGAACAATGGCAGAAACTGCTCGGCACCCTGTCCGACCAGGAAGCCTGGAACAACCTGCTCGACGCCCTCGACGACGTGCGCGAAAGCTCCTACGAGTCGCTGGTTGAAGGCACCGCCGAATCGTCGCGTCGCGCCCAGTCCGCAGTCGGCGACCTCACACGCGAAATCTACGACTACATCCAACAGCTCGGAAACATTCCGCCAGAAGTCCAATCCAAGATTGTCGCATTGCTCGATCGAGGCGCGTTCGATGAGGCGTTGGCCATCGTCAACAACCTCCGGCAAGGTGCCACTGTTCCGATCAGCCCCCAACCTGGCGCATACAACCCGCCTGTCCCTGGCGGACAAACAGGTGGCCCAGGGCGAATTCCGAACCCGCTGCGACCGATCGGGCCACGCCTCATGGCAACCAGCAGCTCCACCCCAAGCGTCATCGTCAATGTGGCTGGCACCGTCACCAGCGAACGCGACCTCGTAGAAACCGTCCGCAAAGGCCTCGTCAACGCCCAACGCAACGGCAACGGCCTCGTCTACAGCAACGTATGACCCTCCCCGCCCAACCCGTCGTCGAGATCCGTCTCGGTACAGGCGCAGGGTTCGGCGACGTCCTAATTCTCGGCGACCCTTCGGACGGCATTCTCGGCACCAACGTGCTCGGCACCAGCATTATCCAGACCGTCAACGTCTCGAGCACCGTCCAACAAATCTCAATTCGGCGTGGCCGCGATCGCATGTTCGAGGAATACACGCCAGGCGAAGCAATCATTCAATTCCAGGACTTCACTGGCGACTGGAACCCCGACAACGCTTCCAGCCCCTACTACGGGCAAATCAAACCAATGCGACAGGTGCGCGTCCACACCACCTACAGCTCCAACACCTACTACCTGTTCACCGGCTTCATCACGTCCTGGGACTGGGAATGGCCTGACCAGGCCGCGGACTACGCCCTCGTCACAATCCGTTGTGTCGACGCCTTCCGCCTCCTACAGCTCTCAAACATCACCTCGGTCACCGGAGCCGCCAACAAAGACCTGCCAGGCGAACGCATCAACCTCATCCTCGACGAGATCGGCTGGCCGTCCACCCTCCGTTCGATCCAAGACGGCGACACCGAGCTCGAGAACGATCCAGGCGATCTTCGCCAAACCCTTCAAGCCCTCCAAACCATCGAACAATCCGACCTCGGAGCCCTATTCGTTGACGGCAACGGCTACGTCACCTACCTGTCTCGCAACGGCCTATCCGAACTTGCCTCATCCACCGCGACCGTGTTCGACGACGACGGCACCGACATCGCATACCAGGCTCTCGACATCAACCTGGACGAAACCGAACTAGCAAACCAAGTCACGTTCCAGCGACTTTCAGGCACCCCACAAACAGTCTCGGACACCGACTCGATCGACGAGTATTTCATACGCTCCTATGCCCGCACCGGCCTCATGATGGAAACCAACGCCCTCGCCCTCGCCCGAGCCACCAGCGTCCTGGCCTACCGCAAACAACCCCGCCTCCGCGTCGACTCCATCACCCTCGACGTCTCCAGCGTCTCCAACCGAGTCCCCGCAGCTCTCGGCCTCGACATCGGCGACCCGATCATCGTCAACCGATCCATGGCCGCGGGCACCGGCTTCACCCTCCGCGTCACCGTCAACGGCATCAACCACGACATCACCCCCGACCGCTGGACAACCAGCTTCTCAACCGCCTATCCACTATCCACCGCATTCATCCTGGGTAGTGCTGAATTCGGCGTCCTGGGAACTAATACACTCTAAAGGAGACCTATGGCCACCTATCCCCTATCCGAGGCATACGCAGACGGCCAGGTGCTGACTGCCGCCAATGTCAACTCGATCACCGAAGGCGTCAACGACATTGCGTTCGGCGTGTTCAACGCCCAAACCGGCACCACCTACACGCTCGCCCTCACCGACGTCGCCAAAGTCGTCACCCTGTCCAACGCCTCCGCGATCACCCTGACCGTCCCTACCAATGCTTCGGTCGCGTTTCCTACCGGCACCCAGATCGTGCTGGTACAGCTCGGAGCTGGTCAGGTCACGGTCGCCGGTGCTGGCGGTGTCACGGTCTCAAGTTTCGGCGCAGCTCTCAAACTGTCCGGCCAGTACGCCGCCGCGACCCTAATCAAAACGGCGACGGATGGCTGGTTGCTCGCAGGGAACATCACCGCGTGATCCTGCTCGAGAAGTTCGGTGCGCTCGGCGGGGGAGGCGAAACGCTCGGTGGCATGGTGCTCATGACACCGACGTCGATCGCCTACACCGGCACGTCAGCATCAATCGGCTCCAATGGCACAGTCACATTCAGCGCGCTTTCCTCATTGTCACTAAATAACGTTTTCAACACCGATTACGACAATTACTTAGTGGCAATCAACGACATCGCCTCAATTAGCGCCGCATGGCTGTGTCGCCTGCGAGTTGGAGGCGTTGACAATTCCACAGCTAGTTCCTATGTCAGCCAAGAATTGAGCGCATTGGCAACAACTGTTTCAGGAAGCCGAGACACACAAAATTACGGTCAGTTCGAGGGAACACACAACGCCTCGCAAAACGGCGCAAACGTGAACTTTTATGGCCCATTTTTGACACAACCAACCGCTTGGAGAAGTGTCACAGTCAACGCTCGAGACACCTCTCGAATTCGTGACTATGTGGTCACCCATAACCAGTCGACGTCTTATGACGGATTTACTATTTACCTTTCGTCAGGTACTAGTTCCGGCACAATCAGCGTCTACGGATTGGTAGGAACCTAATGCCTGGCAAAAACGGACTATTTATCCTGCCACCGACCTCGATTGCTTCGGTCGGCACCAGCGCATCGATCAACACCAACGGCTCGGTCTCGTTCACCGCTGTCACCAGTTTGTCGCTCAACGGCGTGTTTAGCGCGGATTACAACAATTACACGATCGTATGGCGATCAGTCGCCGGAACTGCCGCCAATTACACGATCGCCGTCCGGCTTCGCGTTGCTGGCACCGACGCATCAGGAGCCGATTACAGCCGCCAACTTCTCGAGGCCGACAACACAACCGTCAGCGCGACACGCTATACCGGCAACACCTGGGGACACTGGGGAAACACAAGCTCAACCCTACGTAGTGGCACCATCACCACCGTCTACGGCCCGTACCTAGCGCAACCGACTGCTTTCCGCACCGTCAACGCATGGGCGCGATCCAATGCCTACTTCCTAGATGTGGCAGGAACCCATTCGCTTAGTACCTCCTATGACGGATTCACATTTGTCGAGGTCGACTCGGGCGGTATGTCCGGCCAGGTCGCCGTCTACGGAATGAGGAAATAATGCCCGCTAACGGACTGATCGTCATGCCCCCGACCTCGATCGCCTATTCAGGTACGTCAGCGGCAATCAACACAGACAAATCAGTAAGTTTCTCCGCTGTCACTAGTTTGTCGCTCAACGGCGTATTTACGGCAACATACGACAATTACATGATTGTAGTGCGATTTGTGGCGTCTACAGGCATAAACCCAAATTTGCGACTGCGGGTAGGTGGCGTCGATAACTCAACAGCCAGTTCCTATGTATGGGAACAACTTCAAGCAGGAGGCGGAGTCGTTACGGCTAACCGCACAACGACGACAAGCATCCCAATAGGTCTAATTGGCACTGCTCAACGAGCAGGAGGTACAACCTACGTATTTGGCCCAGCGATAGCGCAACCCACAGCTTTTAGAACGGTTGGAGCCAGCAACATCGACAACGCCGAATTTTATGATTATTCGGGGACGCATAACCAATCCACTTCATACGACGGTTTCAGCATCATCCCATCGTCGGGCAACATGACCGGCCTGCTCACCGTGTTCGGATTCAACAACTAGGAGAATTATGACCTTCCAAATCACCACCGTCTACCCTGACGGCACCAGCGAAACCCGCGACGCAACCGACGAAGAAATCGCCCAACGCGACGCCGACATCAAAGCCGCCGCAGCTCTCGCCAAAGCCCAAGCCGCCGAAGCCAAAGCCAAAGAAGCCGCCCGCAACGCCGTCCTCGAAAAACTCGGCCTTACCGTCGAAGAAGTCAACGCCCTGCTCGCATGAGACCGTACACCGGCAACACCGACCCCGCATCGGGCCCTCGAGCAGGAACCAAACAATTCCAACAGCTCATGGCGTTCCTGTTTGGCATGAAGAATCTCGGCATTTACGCCAACCGTCCAGCTCGAGGCAACGGCAACCTGTCCGTCCACGCCACAGGCCGCGCCTGCGACCTTGGCGGCACCAACCAACAGATCGTCGACGCGATCAACTTCCTGGTCGCCAACGCCGACCGGCTCGGCATCGAAGCCGTCCACGACTACGGCAACCGCGTGATCCCAGGCCGACACGGCGCAGCTTGGCGCTGCAACCGCAACGCCTGGAAAGCCTACGACAAGCCGACCCTCGGCACCCCAGGCGCCGCCTGGGTTCACTACGAACTAGCGCCCGACATGGCAGACAACCCAGCCAAGGTCGACGCAACTTTCAGGACCATCCTCGACGAAATTGCGAAGGCCTTTCAGAAATGAGGCCAAATGAAACCCGCCGTCCGTTGGCAACTGGCGCTCGTCGTAGCGACAGCCATCGCCACACTCATCACCGCATGTACTGAGCGTTACAGGAACCCAGCCGATGACCCAAGAAACCAGCCAACCGAAACGCCCACGACGACGATTATCCGCTGACGAGATCGAGGCACGCACCCGCGCCATCCTCATCATGACCCTCGCCAGCGTGCTCGGCTTCTCGGTCATCGCCCTGCTCTACAGCCTGATCTTCGTCTACCAGCCGATGGAACAATCACCGAACGACGCCGCCTTCCTCGGCATCCTCGAGCCATTGATGTTCAGCATTGGTGGCGCCCTTACCGGCCTCGCAGCTGGTGGCGCGATCGCCCGACGCGACGACAAAGACGACAGGTGACTTGACCTTGCCCGACTGAATCGGTAGACCCAGGACACCCCTGGTTCCCGACAGACAGGAGCAAACAATGAAACCCACCCGCCTCGCCATTGGCGCTATCGCCGTCGTGGCCCTCATCATCGCCTTCGGGCAACCCTCGGACACGATCACCGTGCCGGCCACCGCGCCGAACACCGTGATCGTGACTGCCCCACCGTCCACCACCAGCACAACCACCAAACCGTCGACCACGACGAGCTCGAGCACCAGCACGACAACGACGACCCTGCCAGCCCTGCTACCGGTCGATCACGTTTGCTACGAATGGTTGCCGTTGCTGATCGAGACAGGTTGGCCGACCGACCCCGACATCCTGGCCACCGCGCTGACAATCATGTGGCGCGAATCCCGCTGTCAACCTGACGCCGACAGCGGCCCCGACCACGGCCTGTTCCAAATCAACCGATACTGGTGCAAACCATCCCGCTACACCGCTAACGGCTGGCTCCAAGACCGACAGCTAGTCGTCGACTGCGACAGCCTGTTCGACCCAGCCACCAACGCCGCCTCCGCGCTCGCCATCTGGCACTACAGCGAGGACAAGAACGGCGACGGATTCCTGCCCTGGACGACCTACAGCGGCCGGCCGTGAGCTGGAAAGAACACGGCTCATGCGTTGACCTCGACGTCAACCTGTTCTTCCCGCTACCAGGCCCACGCCTCTTCAGCCAGGTACAAACCGCCAAACGCATCTGCGCTGACTGCCCAGTACGCCAAGACTGTCTCAACTACGCAATGGCGTTTGTCAAAGGCCGCTACATCACCCTGCCAGGCATCTACGGCGGAACCACCGAACAGGAAAGATGGAAACTTGCGCGCTCCCATGTGATAAACAGCAAGTAATCCCTTACGACAGGAGGAAAAATGAACCTAGACAATTACGTCGACGTCGCCACCCGACTCAAGATGGCTCTTGAGAAATACCCGAATCTGCGTGTTTCCGAGCGCGGCCACGGGATCGCCACCTTTGGCGACTCCACCGTGCTCATTTGTACCGTGTGCGTTCGGCGCGACGCCGATGACGAATACCCCGTCATCGCATCAGCCTCCGAACCGTTGCCAGGCCGGACGCCGTACACCCGCAACAGCGAACTCATGGTCGGCATGACATCCGCCCTCGGCCGCGCTCTCGGCTACATGGGCATCGGCATCAACAGCTCCATTGCCTCCCGCAACGAGGTTGAAGCACGCCAAGATCAGCACGCAGAGACCCCTAGAAGCCCGCAGGAGCCACGCAAAGCCGAATTAGGTAGCGCGGCAGGGGACGGCCCCAGCAAAGCCCAACTCGGCCTCCTACGCTCGCTTGGCTATTCGGGCCCGACGCCACGCGACAAGCGTGAAGCCAGCTCCATCATCGACGGCCTCAAAAAAGCGGCCGCCATGCTCGAAGAGGCCAAGAACTCGCCGGAAGATCCGTTCTGATGGCGCAGCTCTCATTCGACTGGACACTCCTGGACTCGGACGAACCAGCCCGAGATCGCTACCAAGCGTTTCACCACGCCAACCCGCACGTCATGGTCGAACTGGTCACGATGGCACGCCGACTGAAAGATCGAGGCATCAACCACTACGGCATCGCCGCCCTCTGGGAAGTGTTGCGTTACAACCATGCGCTCCGCACCGACGACCCAACATCCCAGCTGAAACTCAACAATGATTACCGCGCTTTCTACGCTCGGGAAATCATGCGTTTCTACCCTGACCTCGACGGATTCTTCACCACCCGTAGGAGCCAAGCCGATGCCTGAGAATCGTGACATCGGCAAAGTGTTCAAGATCAACGAAGCCGCACTACAAGCCGCCGTCATCGAAATGGCGAAACTGTACGGCTGGCTCGTTCACCACACTCGAGCCGTTCAACTGCCATCCGGCCGCTGGGCGACACCAATCCAAGGCCACGCCGGATTCCCCGACCTGGTGCTAGTCCGCGACGGCGAAACCATCTTCGTCGAGCTCAAATCAGCGATCGGACGCACTTCCGACTGGCAGGACAAATGGATCGCCGCGCTACAAGAAGCCCAGCAAGAAGTCCACATTTGGCGGCCGAAAGACATCACCGCCATCCGTCAAAGGCTCGCACGATGAAAGGAATCAGCTACATGGAAGAACTCATCAGACAGCTCGCAGAGGCGACCCGCACCATGGAGGTCGCTACCACCCAGATCAACGAGCAGAAGGCCCGCATCCACGACCTCGAGGTCGAGAACAAGCGTCTCCGTGACCATGCGCTCATGAGAATACACCAGTACCACGAGCTTGCCCATGCGAACCACGCTCTAGCGGCCAAGGTCACCGACCTGGAATCACGCATCCGCACGAACCGTGAACGCATCCGACGCATGGAAGAAGGCGAGCTGTGACCTATCGCTGGGACTATCCGAATTTTGACTTGAACAAGTGGGACGAATTGGGTCAAAACGAGCTGACCTTGGAAGTCCGAAAATGGATTTACGAGGAAGAACCAATCGATAAATACGCCTTGCATTTGGTCGTCACAGACCTTGAGTTTTGTCATTTGGTCATTGACAATTTGAGACGCAAGAAGACCAGGTTGGAAAGGGTAACACGAAGGCTGAAAGGCGAAAAAAATGATTGTCCGGTCGGCCCGCCCGCACCTCAATTACTCGGTCATCCACAACGAACTGATCGAGGACAAGCGCATCAGCTTCAAGGCCCGAGGCCTGCTCATCTACCTGCTGTCTAAGCCTGACCATTGGCGTACCAGCATGAGCCACCTCGCCTCGGTCAGCCCCGAAGGCATCCATGCGGTCAGGACAGGCATGAAAGAGCTTGAGGTTCACGGCTACGTCAAGCGTGTCCGCAAGCAGAACTCAAGCGGCCAATGGTCGACGAGCACTGTGGTATTCGACCAACCCCAGCCTGTGGATAACCCTGGGGATAACTAGCCAAGTTATCCACCACCGAAATCAGGTTTTCCGCACTTCGGTTTTCCCGCACATTTAGTAAATACTGACTAAGCAAATACTGAACTAATAGAACTGGTTCTAACTCAAAGAGGAAATCCACAGATGGCCGGTTACAAAGACCCCGAGTACCAACGCAACCGTCGCTCTATCCTCGCAGGCGAACCACCCTGCCACTGGTGCGGAACCAACAAAGCAACCCAAGCCGACCACCTCATCGAACTCGACCGAGGCGGAGACCACAGCCTCGACAACCTCGTCCCATCATGCGCCCGATGTAACGCATCTCGAGGAGCACGACACGTCAACCGCAAAGTCGCTGAACGAATTCAGAACCGCAACCGAGCCATGAGCACCGTCGAAGTCAGACCATGCGCCACTTGCGGAAAGATGTTCAAGCCCGATTGGCGAAACGAAGCTCGAGGTGGTGGCCGCTACTGCTCCCGTCCCTGCGCCAGCGAAGCACAACGCAAACCTGGCAATCGATGGTCATGGTTCACCACCTGGGACTGCCGCGTTTGTGGTCAGCCAATGGCCAGCGACATCGTCGAAGCCAACGAACCACCCGACCACAGACAAGAACGCCACACCTGCGGCCAGCCAGAATGCCAAGAGGAATACAACCGCATCATCAACCGCGAGGCATACCGCAAGAAACAAGACCCGAACTACCAAACCGAACTACGACCCTCAACCTTCACGGTTCACGCCACAGAACACGAACCCGAAAGTTTTCTTGAGCACCAACAGACCACCCCGAGCCCCCATCCTGTGATTCTCTCGGAGGGGACGGATCCGGCAGGATCGGGGCTTACAGAGCGTTCTGAGGGGCAATGGGGACGGATGGAGCCGAGGCTGGTTACGCCAGTCAATGCGATCTCGTCGCTCGGCCCTGCCCAGGCTGAATGGGCGCGCTCGAGGATGCGGATTGACCTGATGCCGTGGCAGGTGAAAGCGATCTCTGACCAACTGAGCCTGGATGCCAATGGGGACTTCCTGTTTCGTGAAGCCCTGGTGTCGACGGCCAGGCAGAACGGCAAGTCGTTCGCGTTGAAGTCGTTGGCGGCCTGGTGGCTGGTGGACGAAGCCCGCCGTCGCGGTCAGCCCCAGCACGTTCTCCTGGTGGCAAACAAGCTGGAGCGATCGATGCCGATGTATCGCGAGGTCGCCCTGTGGTTGGAGGAGCATTGTGGCGCGACGTGCCGGTGGGCGGCCGGTTCGACCATGACCACGATGCCGGACGGATCGACGTTCAAGGTCGCGGCAGCTCGAGACAACACGCACGGCCTCACCCTCGACCTCATCCTGATCGACGAGATCTGGGACATTGCCCCGAGTGTGGTGTTCGACGCCCTCCGACCGTCCATGATCGCCCGCAAGAACCCTCTGCTCTCGGCGTGGTCGACGGCGGGTGACGAATCGTCGGCCACCATGCTCCGCCTCCGTGAACAGGCGATCAACGCAATCGACTCCGGCCGTCCAGGCCGCCTCTACTTCGCCGAATGGTCAATGCCACCAGGCGTCGATCCTGACGACCGCCGCTACTGGGGACACGCCAACCCAGCCCTCGGCACCACGATCACCATGGACGCTCTCGAGGCGCAAGCTCAAGGTGGCGACCGTGCCGCGTTCCTCCGCGCCCACCTGAACCTGTGGGTCGCCGCCGCGAAATCCTGGTTGCCGATCGGCTTGTGGCCGTCTCGAGAAACCGACCAGCCGTTACCGGCCGGTGGTGTCCTGGCCGTGGACAGCTCCGTCGACGACTCTCGCTACGTCGGTATTCGAGCCACCCAAAGCGACCACGGCGTCCAAGTCCACGTCGAATTCGTCGTCGACAACGAGGACGCCATGTGGGTCGAGATTGAGCGAGTGCTGGAAGATCCCAAGGTCACCTTGGCGATCACCCCAGGCTTAGAAATCCACACGCCGCTCCCGTTACGTCGACGCACCGAAACGGTCGGCTACGGCGAGCTCGCCCGCTACACCATGATCGTTCGCTCCATGATCAGCGAAGGTAAGCTGTGGCACGACGGATCGGTCGCCCTGGCTGAGCATGTCCAGCGCGCCGTGCTCGTCAAGACCCAAGCCACCCAGGTTGTCAGCTCGCAGAAGTCGCCAGGGCCGATCGAGCTGTGCCGAACGATGATCTGGGCGGCTGCGCTCGCCTCACGGCCAGCTGTCCGCGCCAAAGCCGCGTTTGCGTCCGGTTGACACTCGTGGACAACCAGCAGAAACCCGTGAGAGACTCCGACTAACTCATGGGCATCTTTCGCAAGACAACCCCACCGGCGTTCGGTGCCGAGGTCAAAGCCGCAGTCGGCAACGCCTCATCGCTGATCAACCAGCCGTACACCTACATGACCAACAATGCGGAGCTGCGCGCCCTACAGCTCCCCACGATCTCGCGTGCTCGAGACCTGATCGCGTCCATGATCGGATGCCTCGATCTCAAGCAATACACGCTCGTATGGGACGAGACCGAAGGCGAATACGAGAAGGCGTACATCCGCGGAGAGTCCTGGTTCACCAGGCCTGACCCGAAGGTCACCCGCAACTTCATCATGGCCAACACCTTCAGCGACCTTCTGTTCTACGGTCGCGCGTTCTGGTACGTCACTTCCCGCTACTCGACCGGCTTCCCCGCGTCGTTCCAATGGCTCCCAATCGCCAATGTTTCCACCCCCGACCAGGCTGGCCCACAGTTCTACACCGCCTCGGACGAGGTGGAATTCAACGGCGTCATCGTTCCCAACGAAAACGTGATCCAGTTCCTGTCACCGATCATGGGGATCGTCTACACGGGTGCGCAGGCCATGGACACCGCGTTCAAGCTTGACGCCGCGGCCCGCCGATTCTCCACCAACGAGATCGCAGCCGGATACCTCCAACAGCGCGGTGGAGAACCAATGTCAGCCGAGGATCTGGGCGAACTTGCGGCCGGATGGTCAGCCGCTCGACGCAACAACGCCATCGGGGCACTCAACGAATTCGTCGAATGGAAGGAGTTCAACAGCGACCCCAGCAAACTCCAACTCGTCGAGGCGCGACAATACCAAGCCCTTGAGCTGGCCCGCCTCGCAAACATTCCGCCGTATCTGGTCGGCGCCCCAACCGGCACAGGAATGACCTACACCAACGCGCTACAAGCCCGCCAAGATCTCTACCTGTTCGGAGCCAAGCCGTACATCGACTGTATTGAGGAAACCTTGTCCGGCGACAACGTGATCCCCCGCGGCCGACACATCGAATTCGACCTCGACGACTACCTCTCCGACAACGAGCTCGTCGACTCACCACTCGTAGACACACCAACCTCCATCCGAGAGGATGTATCAGATGACTGAACACAAATCGCTCCAGCTGACGGCCGGTTCTTTCACAATCGACGCACAGGCACCCGACGGTCAACCGTCCCGCTCGATTACCGGCCTCGCCGTACCGTGGAACATCGCCACCACCGACTCGCTCGGCACCAAAGTCATGTTCAAGCCTGGATCGTTGCCCGAAGACGGCCGCTCCCCCCGACTGCTCGAGGGCCACGATTCAGGCAAGGTACGAGGCATCGTCACCGAACGTGTCTCCACCGACGAAGGCATGATGTTCACCGCCAAACTCGCCGAAACCCGCGACGCCGACGACACGATGAGCCTTTTGCTCATGGGCGCATACGACAGCGTGTCAGTCGGCGTTGTCCCTACCAAATTCTCGTTCGATAAATCCGGCACCATGGTCGTCGAAACGGCCCGCTGGACGGAACTGTCGATCGTCGCCGAACCGGCCTTTGAGGCCGCTCGGATCGAAAAAGTCGCCGCCTCCGCACCGGAGGACGATGACGAGCAAGAAACACCCACACCCGAAATCGAGCCCGAGGAGGACTCAATGTCAGAACCCACCCTGGTCGAAGCCACCGTGCCGACCGCCCCGATCCAGTTCGCTCAGCCCGCCAAGCCGTTCAAGCTTCCGTCGGCCGCCGAATACATCAGCAAGTTCATGGCCGGTGGCGCAGAATTCGCCGAGTTCAACGCCAACATCCGCGCCGCCGCACCCGACGTCGTCACCACCGACACGCCTGGCATCCTGCCCGAGCCGATCGTCGGCCCCGTCTACAACAACTTCCGCGGCCTTC
>VFQS010002170.1_pt1 | contig 16637 bp, 13 predicted proteins | sample 3512361 | NCBI WGS metagenome assembly VFQS01 (sample SAMN10412375, study PRJNA504923) | tailings metagenome | isolation source: Relicate 1 Philex TSF3 active mining | place: Philippines
CAAGCACCAGCATCATATCCGATGCTGGGGAAAAGGGGCGGGCCATTCCATAAAGCATGATCGCGGATGGGGGCGACGACGAATGAGATACCCTGCATCCGAGAAGCTGGAGATCATCCGGATCGTCGAACAGTCGCACCTCCCGGCCTGGCGCACGCTGGAGCAGTTGGGCATCCCGCGCCGGACCTTCTATCGCTGGTACGACCGCTATCTCGAAGGCGGCCCGGAGGCGTTGGAGGATCGGCCATCGGCCCCGCGCCGGGTGTGGAACCGCATCGGCGACGATATCCAGCAGCAGATCATCGACATGGCGCTGGATACAACCGATCTGTCGCCCCGCGAACTGGCGGTGCGCTTCACCGACGAGAAGCGCTACTTCGTGTCGGAGGCCACGGTTTATCGCCTGCTCAAGGCCCATGATCTGATTACCAGCCCGGCCTTCGTCGTGATCAGGGCAGCCGATGCGTTCCACACCAAGACGACGCGGCCGAACGAAATGTGGCAGACCGACTTCACCTACTTCAAGATCATTGGCTGGGGCTGGGTCTATCTGTCGACCGTGCTCGACGACTTCTCGCGCTACATCATCGCCTGGAAGCTGTGCACCAACATGCGAGCCGAGGATGTCACCAACACGCTGGACCTCGCGCTCGAGGCCTCGGGTTGCGACAGCGCAACGGTGCTGCACAAGCCTCGGCTGCTGTCGGATAATGGCCCGAGCTACATCGCGGGTGAACTGGCGGAATATATCGAGGCCCGGAAAATGAGCCATGTGCGCGGCGCTCCGATGCATCCCCAGACCCAGGGCAAGATCGAGCGCTGGCACCAGACCCTGAAGAACCGCATCCTGCTGGAAAATTACTTCCTACCCGGCGACCTTGAGGCCCAGATCAAGGCCTTCGTCGAGCACTACAACCACCAGCGTTACCACGAGAGCCTGAACAACGTGACGCCCGCCGACGCCTACTTCGGCAGGGCCGATGCCATCATCAAACAGCGCGAAAGGATCAAACGGAAGACCATCGAACATCGCCGCTTGCTCCACCGCAAGATCGCCGCTTAATATCAACCCCAGGACGAGGCCCGCACTCCGCTAATTTACGCCGCGAGTTGTGCCAAATGTTCTGACGACGGACAGCGGAATTCGGCCGGATCATAACGTCCGTACTTTCCCGCTTCAGGAGCCGAACGTGACGGGTGATTTGCGAACAGCACTGGCGGCAAGGGCTGCACCTTCATCGCGTTGAGCGCGGCGATCATGCGTTCGGCTTCATCACGGGCCTGCTCGGCGGGATGGGGATCGCGGCGCGAGTGGCGTTTCTCGATCTCGAACAACTGGCTGCGCTCACCATCGCTGCGCGGGATGATCAGGCTGGAATGATCGCCATTGGGCGTGTCGAATTCCATGCCGAAAAACTGGAGCACTTCGGGAACTGCGCGCCGCGCTTCCAGCAATGCCGGATATGCGATGTCATGGTTGATCTGGGAATGGTTGGGACCGCCATGATCGGTGGAAACCATCCATGCCAGGCCGAACCCGCGGGCCATCTCGGCATTCTTCTGAATCGAATAGCGTCCGTCCTTACCGAACAGCGGGGTAGGGCTGGCGGCCGGGTTCGCCGGATCGGACTGATAGTCCGCGCTAAATTCGCTATGGATGTGATGATCGCCCGCCAACCACTCGCGCTCGCCATCCTGGAGGACAGGAGCATCGGTCGGGACAATCAGGCGGGTATTTCCCTGATGGGCAACGACGGGAGCAGCGATAAGGGCGCAGCTGAGCAGCGCAAGGCGGAACGTGATCATGCGGAATGGGTCCTGTGCAAGGGGATAGCCGGAGCGCAGCGGGGCGCTCCGGCCAGTGGCATTCGTGGGCCAGATCAGAAGTTGAAGCGCGCCCCCCACATGTAGCGGGCACCAAACTTTTCGAATTCGATCACGCGCGACGGATCGCCAACGTGGCGAATACCAGGTTCATTCAGCAGGTTGTTTGCATCGAAGAACAGTTCGATATTCTGATTGATTTCATACCGCATCGACAGGTCAAGCCGGCCGACGTTGCCCCAGTAATTATCCCCTACAATCGCGTTGGAGCCCAGCGAGTCCAGCCATGCCTTGCGGTATTGCCAGCTTACCCGTGCCGAGAACCCGGCCTTCTCATAATAGCCCGAGACGTTGTAGAGCAGGTCGGATGAGCCGGGCAGTTTGACGATGCGGCCATCGGGCGTCCTGGCTTCTGTGTCGTTCAGGGTCAGGTTGGCCTGGACCCCGAAACCGCCCATCCATTCGGGCAGTCCCAGGCTGCGCGCCAGCCCCTCGAACGGCTGCGAGAACGCAACTTCCAGCCCCTTGATTGAACCACTGCCGCCATTGCCAGTGGTAGTATAGGCATATGTCGAGCGCTTCAGTTCAGGCGTGTCGAAGGTCGTGATCCCGAACTGGTCGTATTCGATGTTGAACAGGACGTCTTTGAGGTCCTTGTAGAACACCCCGACCGAAAAGAACCCGCGCGAAGGCATGTACCATTCGTAATAAAGGTCGATGCCCTTGGCCTTTTCTGGCTTGGCCAGCGGGTTGCCCCCGGAAACCGTGCCTGCAACGTCATTGAACGACAGGTTCGGCCGTAACGTGGGATAGTCGGGGCGCGCCGCTCCGGTGTTGAACGACAGGCGCAGCTTCATATCGGAGGTGAGGTCCCAGTTGATGTGAGCGCTGGGGAACACCATCGTCTGATCGGCGATCAGCGTGGCCGGGGTAAACACCGTGGCTCCGGCAACAGTCGACTGGATGTTGGCCGTGCTTTTGTTGCGCACGTTTTCGACGCGGGCCCCGGCCACGACATTGCCCCAGTCGAAATAGGATGTGCTCATCAGATACCCGGCAAAGACGCGCTCATTCACCTTGTAGTAGTTGATTTCAGAGGTGTTGGGCTGCACCCGCGTTCCGCCGCGCGCGATGAAGCTGTCGAACAGCGCTGCGCCCCTATCGCTCGAGAAATAGCGGAAGTCATAGCCCAGCGGGATCCGGCCTTTGAACGGCTCGGTAATGGCAAAGTCCTCCATACGCGGCAGGGTGATACCCGCCTTGGCCAGATCGGCCGCGCGGGCTTCCAGCACCGTGCGGTTGGAATCCTTGGTGCGATCATCCATCTGGACGCCGAACTGGAGCTTGGTCTCGTTGCCCAGCAGGGAAATGTCGCGGGCAACGTCCAGCCGCGCGGTATACGCGTTGGTCTCGTCGCGCTGATTGTTGCGAGTCATCGTGACGTAATCGAGCTCGGTCGTGGAGATGAAAGGACGTTCTGCCCCGCGGCTGAACGTACCGTCGGGATTGCGGATGGTCTGGTACAGCCGCAATGCGTTGATTTCTGGGTTGGTGAGGTCATAAGTCACCGTCGGACGCAGTAGCACGTCGCGCGGGCTGACCCAGGTGGACCCGAACGGGGGGCGTGAATCCGCTTGCGCGCGGGTATAGTTCAGCCGCCACTTGACGTCCCAGGCACCCAGTTCATGGTTGCCGCCCAGCGTGTTGGTAAAGATCCGCTGGCGTGATGAGTTGCTGTTGAGCGTCGAGTCGATTTCCACGCCATAGATCGTGCCGAGGTAGGGTGTGTTTCCGGTGGAGGAATTGGCCCAGCCGGGTCCGTTGCGGCTGTCATCAACGTCGAACACATAAGCGCTGCGCAGTTCGTCGTCGCGGAATTCGGTGTGCACGGAGTTGAGGAAAAATTCATGCCCCGCGGTGGGCCGCCAGTCGAGCCGGCCGCCAAACGCAGTGTTGCTGCGGGTCAGGCGATAGAGCTTGTTTTGGGAGTTGTTGTTCCACACCTGGCCATCGGGGCGCAGCGTCCAGCCGCCCTCGAAATTGTCCGTCACCATGTCGCGTTCATAGCGTGATGCGGTCAGTAGCAGGCCGACGGTATCGTTGAAGAACCGGTTCGCGATGTACCCGCTGGCATTGTACTGCTTGCCGCCGCCAAGGTCGTTGAACCCCAGGCCAAGGTCAGCCGCCATGCGCAACCCCGGGTAGTCGAACGCCCCGCGCGTGCGCACGTCGATATTCCCGGCGACGGTTTCCCCCGCCATATCAGCCGTAACGGCCTTGCGCACCACGACTGCGCTGGCGATCGACGAGGGAATGGTGTCAAATCGGGTGGTGCGGCCAGCGGGGCTGATTACATTGATCCCGTCGAACGAGATCGTGGTCCAGCTGGTGCGGGCACCGCGCAAACTGACAAAACGTTCCTGACCCTGATCGCGCTCCACGGCGATGCCTGGCAGGCGCGATAGCGCGGCGGCAATGTTCTGGTCCGGGAAACGGCCAATGCTGTCCGCCGCCACGACGCTGACGAGCGACGTCGACGAGCGTTGCAACTGCAGCGCTGCGGCTTCGGATTCAGCGATCGGTCGCGCGGCGGAAACCACGATTTCGCCTTCAGCTGAACGCGCGCCCATTCGCACGGCGACGCCCGTCGCCATGCCGGCCTGAACTTCGATCTGCTGCACGACATCGGGCAGACCGATGTAGGTAACGGTGATGGTGTGCGATCCCGCCGTCACCCGGTTTAGACGGAACCGGCCTTCGGTATTGGTCCGCGCGACCACGCTTGAGCTGTCGAGGCGGACTTCTGCCCCATTGATGAAGCGACCTGCGGCATCGGTCACGATGCCTTCGATAGTGCCCATGGCGGCTTCGTCAGCCGCCGCCGCAGCCGCCGCGACTGGCAGGGAAGCGGTGTCAGCGGTGGCGACGTCGGCGTGAGCGCTGGCCGAGATGGCAAGTGCGGCCAGCGCGCTCGATGCGAGCATGGCGATACGAATGGTGGCGGAACGGGCCGTCATGGTTTTTCCCCTGTGTGGTCGGATTGAGTGTGGAAGCGGTAGAGCAGTGCTCTGATGGTCAGTCCCCCGCGCCCGGATAGGGCAGGGTGTTGCTGAACCGCCGGGGTTCCGGCAGTCCGCTCCTCTCAGGCGTGATGGTCTTTGCGCCATCTGCGCCCTTACTGATGCGAACTTCGTCATAAAGGCGGCCATCAGCCGTGTAGGCCGCGTAGTGCAGCGCACCGCCTTCGATTGAAATGACCTGATAAAACTGGGTATTTTCGGCGAATCGGCCCAGCTTGACGCCAGCCGAGGTAAAGTCCTCCCAGCCATTTTCGCGGAACTTGTATTGTTTGGGTCCGGACACGGAATTGACGAACATCGTGGTCAACCCGCGTACATCGCGGGCGGCGCGGCGCTGCGGTTTCTGCGCTAGGGTCTCGATGCTGCCGCGCGCGTAGGTGTGGTCATGGCCTTGCAGGACGAGATCGACCTTGTGACGCAGCAGGACCGGCAGCAGGATGTCCCGCATCCGGGCATTGTCGCGCTCCCGCCCGGACGAAAAGACCGGGTGGTGCTGCGTCACAATCCGCCAGCGCGCGGTGCTGGCAGTCAGCTTTTCATCGAGCCAGCGAGCCTGAGCGGCGGTATCGGCGACGTTGGAATCGAGCACGAACACGTGCAGGTCCGCCGAATAGCGGATGTCATAGACCGTTTCGTGCAGTTCCGGGGGGAGCGCGGCATCCACCGGCAGCCGAAACTGCGGCCGCCACAGAAACGACAGGGCGCGCTGCTGGTCTGCCTCGGTCAGCCCGAGCGCTTCGTATTCGTGGTTTCCTGCCACCGGAATGGCTGGGACCATGCCATGGATGAAGCTGCCCGCACGGAACCATTCCGCCCATTCCAGATCACGCGAACCGCGATTTACCAGATCGCCGGCATGCAAGATGAAGCGGGCATCGGGCGCCGTCTGGAACGCGGCGCGGATCACGCGCGGCCAGTGCGAATCTAGCCCGTTTTGCGCGTCGCCCAGGTAGATGAACTTCACTGGCCCTTGACGCGGTGCGGTCCGGGTCTGGAACCATTCGCTCCACTTCCCCTCGGCGCCCTGGACGCGGTAGGCATAGAGCGTGTCCGGTTCTAGGTCATCAAAGCGCGCAGAATGATAGGCGGCGGCAGGCAGTCCCTGGTTGTGGCTAACCGGAATGCGCACTTCAGCTCGCTGGATCGCCGCTGGGTCCACTGTTTCGCTCTGCGCCGTAACGGAGCGCGCCAGCAGATCGAAGCGGGCGTCGGGTAAGGCCTTGGCGATTTCGGCACGTGTGGCGGTGATGGAAGCGTTAGTCCGCCAGTTGACGCTAATGCTGGTCGCCGGATTGCCTTCGATTGTGGCAATGACCCGGTCGGGCCAACTTGAGGCCTGCTGCCAGGGTGCCTGTTCGGGCTTGTGGCCATTTTCGTGCGCGAAGAGCGGGGTGGCCAGCGCCATTGCGGCGGTGGTGATCAATATGGATGAGCGACTCACGGTTGCCTCTGTGTTGCAGTGCAGCAAGGCGCGGGCTACTTGGCGTGAATGTCAGGTTGGGGTCAGTTTCATTAGGTTTCATTAATGTCCAGATGTGACCCGCGGCGCAGCTGTTGGCCACCAGCAGGACTGTCTCCAGTTTGTCATGGAGCGTCCTTAGCCCGCGGGCGATACCCTTGCATTGCGGGAGCGCGCCTTGACCCGAAAGGTCCTGCTTATCGAGGACGACCCCAACACCGCCAGCTTCATCCGGCAGTCGCTGGAGGAGGCCGGTTTTACGGTGGATTGCGCCTTTAATGGCATCGATGGGCTGAACCGTGCGCGGTCCGGCGCACAGCAGTGCATTGTTCTGGACCGGCTGATGGAAGGGATCGAGGGGTTGAGCCTGCTCCGGTCCCTCCGCAGCGAAGGCAGCACCGTCCCGGTGATCATCCTGTCCGCCATTGGTTCGACCGATGAGCGTGTGCGCGGCTTGCAGGCCGGGGCGGATGATTATCTGACCAAGCCGTTCGCTTCATCTGAACTGCTTGCCCGGATCGAATCGCTGTTGCGGCGGAATGCCCCTAGTGTTCCAGCGCAGGTCGAACTTTGCTGCGGCGATCTGCGCATGGACCTGATGACCGGGCAGGTTTCTCGCGCAGGCAAGCTCCTCAACCTACCGCCGCGTGGTTCGCAGCTCCTGGCGTTCTTTCTGCGGCACAAGGGCGAAGTGGTAACACGGCGCATGATTCTGGAGCAGGTTTGGCATTATGATTTCGATCCCGGCACAAATGTGATCGATGTTCATGTCAGCAATTTACGCCGGCTGATCGATCAGCCCGGCTTGCCGCGCTTGCTGCAAACTATCCGGGGTGCAGGGTACCGCCTGAGCGATCAGCGCGATGACTGCTAGCCGCTCTGCGTTTCTTGGGTCTGTGTCGGCCCGATTCCTGTTGCTCTGTTTCAGCATCAGCCTGGCCTGTACTTTGCCGGTGCTGTGGTTCGCCAATCGCGAAGCCGAAGAAATCCTGCTGGCTGACTTCACGGGTCGGTTGGAGCGCAGGCGCGAGAACCTTGAACGCCATTTTCAGGACGGCGGCACCAGCCTGCTAGTCGAAAAGATTCGCGATCGCATTGGACGCGGACTGACCGATGAAGGGATGATTTTGTTGGTCGATAGGGACGGACGAAATCTGGCTGGCAATCTCGTGACATGGCCATCTGCTGTTCGAGACATTGAGGGCTGGCGGCCAGTCCGATTGCGCAGGAGCCGAGAGAGCCCGGAGCGCCCTTATCTCGTATCGGTCACCCAGTTTGAAAACGGGAGCCGGTTGCTGGTTTCAGGACTGCTGGATGACCGCGAGGAAGTGCGACTGGCGCTGGCGAAGGCATTGCTGGGGGCCTTCCTGCTGGCCATGGTTCTTGCCACTTTGGGTAGTCTTGTCATTCGTCGACACCTGAACCGGATGGTTCAGGTTGTAGCGGGTGCCGCGTCGAGCATTGCCGCTGGCAACCTGTCCGCTCGCGCGCCACGCAACTTCTCGCTGGACCCGCTTGACCGCGTTTCGGAAGCGCTGAACCGCATTCTTGCGCGCATCGAAGGCCTGATCGAGGAGAACCGCACTATGACTGATGGATTGGCGCACGACCTGCGCTCGCCACTAACCCGGGTTAGCGCAAGCCTGGAGCGTGCCGCGATGGATCACGTGAACGGGGATCCGGCTGACAACCTGCAGGTGATCGAGCAAGAAATCCGTCTGATGCTGCGGATGATCGACGAAACGCTGGAAATCAGCCGGGCGAAAGCCGGAATTGGTCGGGAACACTTCGAACTCTTCGACCTTGCTATTGTCCTGCGCGACCTGTTCGACATGTATTTGCCATTGGCGCAATTACACGGGGTTCAATTAAGGCTGGATTGCCAGGACGAGCTTTGGATGGATGGCAATAAAGGCCTGATGATACGGGCTTTGGCCAATTTGATCGACAATGCGTTTAAATATGGCCTGTCCGGTGACGAAATTTTGTTGCATGCCGAAGCAGCCCAGGAGCAAATTATTGCTTCGGTTCGAGATAAGGGGCTGGGAATCCCAGTTGACCGGGTTGACGAGGCGCTCACGAAATACCGGCGTCTCTCGCTTGCGCGATCCCTGCCGGGGATGGGGCTCGGACTGCCCTTGGTCACAGCAGTTGTCGGCTTACACAACGGGAGCCTGAAGCTCGAAGATAACCGCCCCGGCTTGACAGCAGTGCTTCGCTTGCCCAAAGCCAAGTCTATCCAGGCAACAAATCTGCAGCATGGTCACTGCCGAAAAAGTGCGCCAAAATTTTGCGCTCATTAAAAAAATAAAATACTTGAAGCGCCGGCAGTGCGAAGATTTACCTTATTCGATCCGCTGAGCCTCGACCATTTTATCTAGCATCGAACACGCTGCTTCGTCAGGCAAAGTGGCGAGCCTAGGTTCTGCGTCAGTGGCTATGAAGACTTGGAATGGCAGGAGCGGAGCGGCATCATCGCCACTCCAATGTACACGAGCGATCGTTGTCATTTTCCCCATTACAACAGAAGCGAACGGTTTCATGACAGATATCTATGCCGCGCTCGAATAACAGCTCCTCAGCATTTTGCAGCGACAGCGGGAACCGGACACACATTACATCAAATTGACGGACCCGTCCCCGCCGCGTCTTAATGTGAGCTTGGGAACTCTTTCCCCATTTTCCAACGCGGCGCCGCGCCCGGATAGCGAGGGGTTTGTCATGAAATAGTTATGCAAATTGAATGGTTCAGCAACTTTGCCGACACGGCGGTAGCTGCCATCACGCTCGAGGATCCAGCTCTGCTCGGTATCAATGAGATTGGCGACCATAACCTGATCCAGGACTTGTCGGTGAACGGTCCGATTGCGGATCGGCACTAGCACTTCAATGCGCCGATCAAGATTTCGGGTCATGCCGTCGGCAGAGGAAATGAACACTTTGGCTTTGGCGCTAGGCAGAGGGTGGCCGCAAGCAAATGCCCAGATGCGACTATGTTCCAGAAAGCGGCCGATGATTGATTTGACTGTGATATTGTCGGACAGCCCGGGCTCACCTGGGCGCAGGCAACAAATGCCCCGAACCAACAGGTTGATCTGGACGCCTGCAGCGCTTGCGGCATACAGCCGGTCGATTAGCTTTGGATCAGTGAGCGCGTTGAGTTTTGCCCAAATCGCTGAAGGTTTACCCCGGCGAGCGTTTTCGGCTTCTGCATCAATGCAGTCATATAGGGTTTCGCGCATTCCGATCGGGGATAGTTTCAGCAGTTCAGTGCGCCGCGGCTCAACGTAGCCGGTGACGAAGTTGAACAGCTTGCCCGCATCGCGTCCAGCGCGTGGATCGGCGGTAAAGAAGCTTAGATCCGTATAGATACGGGCGGTAACAGGATGATAGTTTCCAGTGCCGAAGTGGCAGTAGGTCCGGTGGATATCGCCCTCGCGCCGAACCACCATCGACACTTTGGCATGGGTCTTCCAGTCAACGAAGCCGTAGATTACCTGGATCCCGGCTCGCTCTAGCTGGCTTGCCCAATGGAGATTTTGTTCTTCATCGAAGCGAGCCTTCAATTCGACCACTGCGGTCACCGCTTTGCCCGCTTCTGCTGCAGCGATCAGCGCCGCGATCACCTCTGACTGCTTGCCAGCACGGTAAAGCGTTTGTTTGATCGCGATAACGTCGGGATCTACTGCGGCCTGACGCAGAAAATCGACCACCACCTCGAAGCTTTCGTAGGGATGGTGAATAATGATATCTTTTTCGCGAATGGCGGCGAAGCAATCCCCGTCGTGCTCGCGTATCCGTTCTGGATAGCGGGGGCTATATGGGGCGAATTTGAGATCTGGGCGGTCTTCCTCGACGAGCGCTGCGAGCCCCCCCATGCCCACAAAGCCGGAAGTCTTTAGCACCATCGCGTGGTCCAGTCGCAACTGCTCTCGCAGCAGTTGTTCCACTGCCGGATCGGCGTCGCTTTGCAATTGCAGCAAAATTACCCGGCCGCGGCGGCGGCGCTGGATTGCCGTACGAAAATAGCGGACTAGATCTTCGGCATCATCCTCGATTTCGAGGTCGCTATCGCGTAGAACGCGAAAAATGCCATGACCCAACACCCGAAAGCCAGGGAAGAGCAGCACTGCGTTGCGGATCAGCAAATCTTCAATGCTGATGTAAGTTGTTTGGCTGCCAGGGAGCTTAATGAAGCGTGGCAGTGCTTGAGGGATTAGCACCATTTCCATTACCGAAGCTCCATCGCTCGATCGGATTAATGGAAACAAGATGCCCATGCCCTGGTTCGCCACGAAGGGGAAGGGGTGTGCTGGATCGATTGCTTGGGGCGTGATGACTGGTACGACTTGTTCGATGAAGTAATCGCGCAGCCACCGTGCTTGCGCGGGTTCTAGCCGTTTGCCGTCTGCCAGGGTGATGCCACTTGCCGCGAGCAAGTGGCGCAGCTCACGCCAGACATCTTGCTGTGCAGTTTCCAACTCGGTTATTGCCTCACGGACGGCCGCGAGTTGCTGGGTGGGGGTCTTGCCATCGATCGAGACCTCTTTGATCTGACGGCGCACTTGTCCCGCCAAACCTGCGACGCGAACCATTATGAACTCGTCGAGATTGCTGCTGGAGATTGATAGAAAGCGCAGTCGTTCAAGCAAAGGGTAGTCAGGGTTACAAGCCTCGGCCAGCACCCGCAGGTTAAACGACAACCAACTCAGTTCGCGATTGAAATAGCGTTCGGATGCAGCTTGCGGGGCACTTTCTACCCACGAACCAACGGCCTTTATCATCTAACCCGTGCATCCCTTTATGATCTGCCGCAGGCGATGGGACAGTGATGTTACACCTTGGTGACGATGATTGGCCGGCTTAGTCTCTGCTGGCCCGCAGGGCGCGGATGATATCTCGCCAAGCCACCAATTTGAAATTCTGCGCCGCTGGCTCGTTGCGTCCATCTTGAGCAATGAACAGACCGTCAGGGTAGTCTTTGCCGAAACTGCCGGCATGGACTTCAATTCCATCGGTCTCTTCCACGCTGCCAATTGCACTTTGCGCTATCCGGAAGCGCCCGACCGGCCGGTAATCGGGCAGCTGGTATAGACTAAATGCATTATCACCTTGGCTTGAGGCGATAAGCCAGCCGCCTCGCCGACCTTGCGGCATGACTGCAAGCCCTTCGACATCTGCGACCAATGCGTTGCCCTCGACGGGTGCGATGAGTTTGCCGTCTAATTTGCCCGACGCTCGGGCATCGAAAGACCAAACACCCCGGTCTTCTTCACCAACATAGAGGATGCTGGTGCGCGGATCGACTACGCAGCTTTCGGTTTGGCTCGCCAGCTTCATTTGTCTCACCCGAGTCCCGCTAGGCCGGTCATTCCATGTGACCTTGAGGTGGTGGATCTCCCCTTGCTTAAGGACTGAGAAGACGTGGAGTGTGCGTCCTTGCCGCCAAAGACAAACCCCATAGGCCTCGCCTGCGCCGCCTTCGATTTGCCCGAGCGGTGCAAGTTTAGCGGTGCGGGTATCTAACCGATAGAGTTGAATCAGGGCGCGGGCTTTGTCATTGCGGTCGCTGGCTGCGACAATGACCCCCAAGTGCCCGATTTCGACCAAGGCGACGTTATTGACCCGGCCGGCTGCCGTGAAGCTTTTGATCTGCCCTTTAAGATCATAAACATAGAGGCCGGCCTTCTTGTCGGTGGCCACAATTAAGCTGCGTTCGGGGTATTTGGCATTGCGCCAGATCGCAGGATCATCAGCAGCGTCTTCGTTCGCGGTTCCAACTGGAACAGTTTCGCCGCGCGCGAAGACTTGCACTGTCTGGGCTGCTAGCGGAGCAGCCCAGATCAGTAGGGCAAAGGCCAAGCCTGCCCGCATCAGAAATTGATCCGAATGCCGCCGCTATAGCGCCGGCCGAAGCGTTCCCATTCCATCGTCTGATAAGACGTTGCTGGAGTAGCTGTGCCGGATGCGGTCAAAAGATTGCCCGGTTCGGCATAGCGACGTCCAGGTTTGTTCAAGAGGTTTGAGGCATCGAAGTAGATCTCGAAGTTTTTCGTAATCGCGTAGCGCGCCGAAAAATCAAGTTCGTCGTCGGCTGCCCAGTAGGTGTCGCCGCCATCGGCCAGATCATCGGCGATGCCGTCCAGCCAAGTGCTGCGACGCTGATACTGCAGGCGCAGCGAGAGGCCGTATTTTTCGTAATAGCCACCGACGTTGTAGACCAAATCCGACGTCCCCGGCAGCCGTACCTGGCGAGCTGGGATCGCGCCAATGGCGGGCTTGGTCACTTCACTATTGTTGAGTGTCAGGTTGGCGCTGATGCCGAACCCGCCCATCCAATCCGGAAGGCCGAGGCTCTGGGTCCAGGGTTCGAGTTGCAGCTGGGCTGCGGCCTCGAAGCCATAGATCCGGCCATCGCCGCCGTTGGTAATGCCGGTGTAGCTATAGCTAGAACGGTCGATGCCATTGCTATTGAGGGCATCGGAGCCAAAAGTCCGAGTTTGCCGATAAAGGACGTCTTGGACCTTCTTGTAGAAGACGCCGGCCATCAAGTAGCCTTGCGGGCGGATATACCATTCAAAGTAAGCGTCCACGCCATAGGCCTTCTCCGGCTTAACACCCGGGTTCCCGCCGGAGATAACCTGGTTGGCATCATTGACAGTGACGTTCGGGCGTAGCTGGTCATAGTCAGCGCGCGCCGCCCCGCTGTTAAACGACAAGCGCAGCTTCTTGGTCTCATCGACGTTGAAATTGAGATGGAGGCTTGGGAAAGCCATGGTTCGGGCAGCTTCTGCCAGAATCGGGCCCGTCACACCCCCTACGGTGCCGCGAGCAATGCCCCGATTTTTAAGATGTTCAATCCTGACGCCGCCGAGGATCGACCCCCAATCGTACTTTACTGTACCCATGAGGAAGCCCGCGAACACTTGTTCGCGCACATCATAAATGTTTCCCGTGACTGGGACGGGCGTGAAGCTTGCACGCGCAGCATCTGATGCAGCGCGCATTTTTTCGGTATCAAAGTAGCGGAAGGTATAACCCATCGCGATCTTGCCGAGGAAGGGATCGGATAGCGAGAAGGCATTGTAGTCGCTGGGCACGCCGGCCGCAGCGAGCTGGGCCGCGGTGTTCAGCAGGATTTGGTTTTCGTCGACCACTTTGGTGCGTTGATCAAACTGAACGCCGAGTTTGATCGCCGCGTCACCGCCCAGAAGGGCTGTCTCGCGCGCCAGAACCAGTTTGCCGGTGTACGCATCGGTGGTGTCGATGGCGTCCAGGACTGAGAGTGAGCTCGGCGTCTTGGCAAAAGAGTCGATTGCTGTGACTTGCGCGCCAGCTTGGTAACGGGTCGGACTGGACAACTGGAGAGTGTTGAACAGCGTCAAACGAGCGAAGTTGGGATCAGAAAAATCATAGGCCACGGTTGGCCGCAGTGTGCGGGTTGAGGGGCTGTCCCAGGCGACTTCGCCGACGACTGATCGGTCATCTTTCGACTTGGTATAGTTGGCCAACCAGGCGAGGTTCCATCCATCAGCAAAGTCGTGCTTGCCTTCCAGTGTGTTCGTAAAGATCGACTGGCGGAAGGCGCGTAGCGTCGAGCGTTGGCGGATATCGATGCCGTAGATGGTACCTTTGAGCGGCGAGTTACCGATGCAGATGTCGGCATAGCCCGAAGTGCTAGGGGCCGTGTTGGATGTGACCGTACATGCTGACGGGTCAGCCACCAGGTCGCTCTGCCGGTCGTCCAGGTCGAAACGGTAATTGTCCCGCGCTTCGTCATCGGTGAAAATTGTGTAGATAGAGCGGAGCGAGAGCGTGTTTTGGCTATCGGGTTTCCAGTCAAGCCGGCCTGAGGCCGACCAGTTCCGGCGCGTTAGGCGATAAAGCTTGTTTTCAGTTTCTTGGGCCCAAAAGCGCTGCGCTGCGCCCGGCCGCTGATCTTGCGAAACGCGTTCCCAATCGTTTTCGAAATTGTCTGTCACCATGTTGCGTTCGTAGTAGCTTGCCGAAACCAGCACGCCGAGTTCTCCTTCGCCCAAGGCGAACCGGTCAGACATAACGAGCGAACCTTCATACTCGCGCTTGTCGCCTAGTTCTGCGAGGCCGATCCCGGCTTTGCCCGCGGCATGCAGCCCGGAATAGTCAAAGGCGGAGCGAGTAATGACGTTGACGTTACCGGAGACAGTTTCGCCCGGCATTTCGGGCGTCACGGCTTTGGAGACCACGATTTGAGCTGCGATCGCTGAGGGGACCGAGTCAAAGCGGGCGTCGCGGCCTTCCGGGCTGACCACGTTAATCCCATCGAAGCTCAGGGTGGTCCAATAATTGGGCGCTCCGCGAAGTGAGATATAGCGGGCCTGACCTTGATCCCGCTCGATGGCAATACCAGGGAGGCGGCTGGCTGCTTGAGCGACGTTTTGGTCCGGCAGCCGACCTACTGAGTCTGAGGCGGCAACTGTAACCAGCGAGTCCGCCTCGCGCTGAACTTTGAGCGCGGCAGCCTCGGACTCTGCGATCGGCCGCGATCCGGTGACAACGATTGTATCAGCATCAGCCAAACCGGCTTCTTGCGCATAAGCAGCACCAAGCGGTGAGAGCGTGCCAATCGTAGACAGCAGAAGGGCCCGAAAGCGGCGAAGCGAAGTCATGGTGGTTTCCCCGAAGATGTGTTTCGGGGCGTGCCCTAAGGACGCAGGATGACTCTATGACTTCGATTTGGTGACACATAGGTTACAACTGTCTGCCAAGGACAGTGCGGATGTTTCTCGGGCGCGCGCGGGTCATGCCTTTCCCCGGCAGATGCGATAAAGGTGATCGTGATTAAGCCCATGCAGGGTCGCTGCCGCTAGCTTAATTCCGCCATGTAGAGACCGTTGATCGTCTCGGCCAAGGCATTGTCATAGCTGTCGTCGACGCTGCCCACAGACGGGACGAGGTTGGCCTCAGCCAGGCGCTGTGCAGATCAGGAAGGAAGCTGCCATAAGCCTGCGCACGGGGCGGTTTATAAATGTCTTGGTCATGAGAACCCCTCTTTGAAAATCTCAAAGGTGGCTTGGTGGCGCATTGCGACGGCACCATTGCTGGGGTGTTTCGGTTATGTTGCAAATGCGAAGTTTGTCGCTTTTGTATCTCGATCAAATCTTGAAGTTACTGCAGTGCAAGAGGGTCAGCCGGTCCGCTTTCAGATCTGCGATCCCCGCGTCAGGGATCCAGCGCGGAACGGCGCCCCACGGCTATCGAAGCGATGTGCTGGCGCAATGCAATTGGCGTCGAATTTACGCCGCAACAGCTCGTACAGCCTTTAGATGTTGAGTAGTTCACGTATCGGGCAAGCTTGTGCACTGCGCACACGTCCGTTATTACAAACGTATGAACGCGACCATCAAGCTCACCAAAGTCGGCAATTCCACTGGCGCTGTGTTCCCCAAGGAACTGCTGGCGCTCTTGCGTGTGGGGCCGGGTGATACGCTCTATGTCAGCGAAACCCCAGACGGCGGCGTGCGCTTGACGGCCTGCGATCCAGCGTTTGAGGCCATGATGGCGGCTGCCGAGAAGATCATGCGTCAAGATCGCGACATTCTCCGCGTTCTTGCGCAGTGACCAGCAGTGAAAATGCTGAGCCAACGTGGATCGAGGTCAAGGTGGCCTTGGCCATCCATGACCGGCAGTTGGCCGAACATGGTGGTTTGTCAGGACTGCGCGATGCAGGCGGATTGGCATCGGCGCTTGAGCGTCCCCGAAACAAATGGAGCTATGGCGAGACAGACGTTGCTGAACTGGCAGCTGCCTACGCATACGGCCTTGCTCGCAACCATCCCTTTGCTGACGGCAACAAACGGTCAGCCTGGGTGTTGGCCCGACTGTTCCTCGTCCTGAATGGCCAGACGCTGCAATTTGCCCCTGAGGATGCAGTGCACACGGTTATGGCTTTGGCTGGCGGAACGCTAAGTGAAGAAGCGTTGGCAGACTGGTTCAGAGCGCATTTGACCAAAGCCTGACGCAGCAATGGCGTATAGCCTGCGCGGTAACCGCACTAGCAGCGTTCGAACACCATCTTAACCCACCCCTGATATCCGAAACATAATCGCAAGGTGGGTCACTTCTCAGCGGCAGTTAACACTGCCAATGAATATCGCACTGCCGAACCACTGCAGCGCTTCCTTATGATCGCCCACTACATCGGTGCGCTGAGTGGGGCTGTCAACACCGGGATAAAAATGGGCCAGTCACCGGTTTAAAATGGGGCCAGTTGGCTTGAACAAAAAGCCTCATGG
>VFQS010002174.1_pt1 | contig 16597 bp, 13 predicted proteins | sample 3512361 | NCBI WGS metagenome assembly VFQS01 (sample SAMN10412375, study PRJNA504923) | tailings metagenome | isolation source: Relicate 1 Philex TSF3 active mining | place: Philippines
GTTTGTTCAATAAGCCTATTTATACGTTTTGTTAATAATTTTAACTCTTGAAGAGCTTCTGTTATAGTATATTTTTTTAATTCGTTATTATTAGACATTTTACAATATAGTTTTATTCTTTAAATAGTTTTTTAAATGACGTGTGGAAGAAAAGTCGATTGAATAAAAATAATTTCCAACAAGAACGTTTTAAATTGAAAATTCGCCTAGTTATACTTAGTGCTTAAAAATGTCTCAAATTAAACGTTTCATATCTACTAATAAATTAACCGACAAAAACAAAACCTGCTTCTTCTATCTTGAAGGCAGTTGCAAAGACACTAATTGTGGATTCAATCATCCTGTATGGAGAAAAGTAGAAACACCTAAAGTTTGCGAAAGTCCTTCTATTGAATCACAAAACTTCAAGGCGAAAGACCCAATTAATTGGGCATCAGATTCCGATTCTGATGATATGGATAATGAAGTCGATAATATCAATCAACGTTTTTCAAATACTAGTATCACTCCAAGTATTGAAACACCACTTAAAGAAATGGTAAATAGAATTCTAGAAACACCAATGCCTGATATTTCTCTTTCTGGTGAACCATTCAATACTGCAAATATTAATGGTATAAAGTATCAGCTGTATCACTTTCCGCTTGATATTTGTGATAATCATACTGACGATGATATTAAAAAATTACGTGGTCTTATTGTTGCAAATGGAAAATTAGTATGTAAAGCATTTCCGTTCACACCAGAATTTAATACTGAAAGCGCGGATTTTGAAACCTTTGCGGTTCCAAACTTTGCAAATGCAACAATCGTTAAATCATATGAATCATCTCAACTTAGATTATGGCATTACGATGGTATTTGGCACTTATCTACATATAGACGCATTGATTCTTTCCATGCTACATGGGGATCTGGTAAATCATTTGGTGAACAATTCAGTGATTGTATTAAGATTCAACTTGGTATTGATTTTAGAACTTTTTGCAATCGTCTTGATAAGGAAAAGACATATTGTTTTTTATTGACAACAGATATGGAAACAAGAAAAGTCTGTAAAATGATACAACAACAAGTTTTCTGTATTGGAAGTTTTGATCGTTGTTTGGATTGGCAATATGAAATGTGCCCATTAGAAACAGGATTATCTTTACCAGAAACCTTAAACGTTGAAAATATCGCAGATCTTAAGGAAAAAATAGATTCTATGGACTATGATAAATATCAAGGAGCACTTATGATATTACCACAAGGAAAATTGATAAAAATAGTATCGTCAAAATATAATAGTTTGTCAAAAGTAAGAAATTCTAATCCAAATTTACAAAAAAGATATCTTGAGCTTAGAGATAAGAAACCAGTACAAGAACCTAATGCGCAATTCAAGGAATTTTTGGAGCTTTATGCTGATCAGTCACAAATGTTCAAACGCGTAGAGATAGGATACAGGGAATTTGCAAAAGCTGCATATAAGAATTATAATACAATTTTTTATTATAGACAACGTAAAGAAGTGTCAAAGTCCATGTATAAATTTTGCTGTGAGTTTGATGATTACTATTATAAACAAAAATTCACATACTACACAATAGGAATGATAAAAGATTATATGGATTCATTAGAGTCTACAGATCTATTAAGATTTATAAAAGAATTTATACCAAAAAAGAATGAACAAGTACAATAAACAAATAAACAAATAAACAAACAAAACAATAAACTAAACAACGCTAAATATTAAAAACAAATAAATGTCACCTTACATAAGGTAAGGTAACGTTAAATAATGAATGTTTATGAATTATTTAATACAGCTTTCTATAATTCTGAAAAACTTCCTGATGATATTACTAGAAAACAAGAACCATTTTCATGGTTTTCAGATATTGGAAAAAAATAATGTACAATGTACTGTATTTAATAAGATTTATGAAACTTAATAAAAAATTATTAACTACAAAGCAAGGAAAATGTATTATAAAAGAGTATCTTAAATTTTACGTCTATAAATATCATATCCAAGTAATTCAATTCTTTTTTACTTAAGGCGTCCATTTATAATAATTATGAAAAAAAAATTAAACATATTATATAAATATGTTTGAATACATTAAATTTTGCGTGTTATTAGTATTGATAGACATGATATGGATTATTGGTTTTAGCAATTTACATAAAGATCAAGTACATGCAATTCAGAAGTCACCTTTGCAATTAGATCTTATTCCTGCTGTTTTATTTTATATATTAGCTACAATTGGATACGTCGTGTTTATAAAGCATGCAAAAACAAACAAGTTTTATTTAGGTTGCATGTTAGGATTACTAATGTATGGGAGTTTTGATTTGACGAACAAGGCAATATTTAGGGATTATACGTGGAAATATGCCATTTTAGACATGACATGGGGAACTTTATTATTTGGAATGACAAGTTTTCTTGTTTGAAACCAATATTAAGTTTATAAACTTTACAACTAGCGTAAAGTTTAAATTATTTCTAATTGATCATTTTGCATTTTATAGATAATATTTTTCTTATAATCGCGAAATATTATTTTTTCTCCTTTAGCATTGAATTCTGCCATATATAATTTTACTCCGTTCTTATATAAATACTCAATATGTTTAACTCCACGTATGAATTCTGTCACAAATCCATCAATAATGTCATTCTTATAGCTAATTTGTTCAAGTAGTGTTCCATCATCCCAAAATTTTTCATGTATACCTTCTTTTTTTCCATTATTAAATGTTCGTTTTTGATATATAAAACCATTTCTATAATAGTCTGTAATAGTTAACATTTTATCCATATCATAAACTATTACTCGTTCTAATATTTGGTTCATTTTTCCATGAAAAGGAATTATATATTCAAATTTTTCACCATGTAACATCCCCATATAATAATTTTCTTTACAAATTAGATACTTTTTTGCACATGGATGGATTTCTACCTGAATATCCGAATCAGATTCTTCGTTTGATTCTTCGTTTGATTCTTCGTTTGATTCGCATTCTGAATCAGTATATATTCCCAAATTTCCATCTGAATCATAATCATGTATATCTTGATATCTTATAGCATGATAATATTCATTGCATTCCCCATGAAGATCTTCAAATCTATACTTATTTATATATTCTATACAATTTCCCCTTATTTTGTCACATGATCGTATAGTCCTTTCTTCACTATAAATAAATGATAGTACAATATCAATAATATATTTATCTAAATGAATATATTCGCGTTCCATACTAACATTTATAATAGTTTCTTTAGATTATTTATTAGAATCGATAAATTTAAGAAAATCATTTGCAAATTGTTCAAGATCTTTACCTTCATATTTAATAATAGGTTTTCCTTTGTGACAAATAAAAATTCCACTTTCATATGTTTTTGATGTACAAAAACCAAATTTAATGGTTGGAAAATCTCTAGCTAATTTTTCAAAAGCTGGATTAATACAAACATTAAATAGGACAATACATGTAATAGGAGGAATATCATTCATTTCAAGAATTCCTTTGGTATACATACGTATTTTTTCTTCTCCATTAACCCACTCTTTATATTCACCATCATACAAACCATTCTTATAATTTACTATATATTTAGGAGAACCATCTATATTCCATTCTTTAAACAATCCATCCATTCTTATATTAAAGACGCAGTTTTGCACTTTTCCTTCCAAACAATATAATTCTATTGCTAAATTTCCATTAGGAAACCATTCTTTATATTCTCCTTGAATATAAAATACTGAATCAGATCCGTTAAGTACTCCATCTACGCAATTCATTTGACGAAATGGCTTACCATCATTGAAGTAATGAGTATATTTTCCAAATAAGCGCCCTTCGTTATATGTTGCTTCACACCATAAATGACCATTGTCATACCATTCTTTGTAAATTCCATGAATTTTAGAATCTTTCATAGTGTACTGGTTTCTGATTTTTCCGTTTGGATACCATCCTTTGTTGATACCATTTTCAGTACATTCCAATGACTTATTTCCGTTGTCGAACCATTCTTCGTAAAGTCCAACAAGAGATCCATTTTTCATAGTGTATTTTGAACGAACACGTTGATCAGTTAAACGTGAATCAGGATCCTGGAAGAATTCTTGGAATACACCATCTTTTTTGAGTATTTTTTTAACGAGAAAAACGTTATCGCGACTTGCGTTATACTCAGACATGATAGCAAGATCATTCTCTGTGAATTTGAAAAGATGTGGATATTGTTCCATAGTGGAAAGTATCCACTTAATATCACGTACTTTTAATATTTTGGTTTTGACATCATTTAGTTGATAGAGAAAATCTTTACAGTTTCCTGTAATACAGTATTCGAACATTTCTTGAAATAATTGTTTGAATACGAGACTAATTTTTTCTTCTTCATAAAGAGATAAGATATTAACGATAGTAGTTAATAAATTAAGTTTATCTAAGGATTTAAAATCTTGATGAACATTTTTGAGTTCTACTAACGGATCTTTGACTTTAACAAAAGTTTTATCAAGATTTTTTTTACTAATAATCGTATTAATAGTTTCTAGGACTAAGGCATTATGAGCCATGATAACAGAAACTAAGTTATCATTTGATTTCTTGATGCTTTCTAGAAGCAAAGTGATTGATTCGGGTTTGTCATTTGAGTCTGAAATAGGTTTTATAATATCAAAATCTTTAAGATCATTAGATGTTTCTATTCTTGATATTTTAGAGTAGTCACAATTTTCATTATAGTCTAATATATTATATTTAATATTATTATTCATCCATTCTAAATTAAATAGATTTTTTATAATTTGAAAACGATATCTATGTTTATTCTTATAACTATGATACACAAATGAAATGTATGTAAAAGATAATTTGAATATTGATTGGATGATATTCACTATTTCATCATACAATTTTGAATCGAAATATTCCTTTTTAAATATTGGTTTATACTTAATATTTTCAATATAAATAAGAATTACACGTTCATATATTATATCATATTCAGTATTAAAACAAACTATATCATAAAATTCTCCATCCATTTTATGTTGTGTAAGACGTTTTTTTATAGAATTACTTGTTCTACCAATTTTAACGTGATCTTTTCGTTTAAATATATAAATCCAACCAAGTTTATTACATTCCTGATTATTGTATAAATCTTGCAATGAGTTAAATAATAACATTTTTTTATATATATAAATTTTACATAAATTCATTTTGTAAATAATTCGAGTTTACGTTATATAATATCTTCAATAGGAAACTTTACGTTGTTTATAAAGTTTAGTTTATTTGCTTTATATCTTCATGCGAAATAATATATCCTGTATTAACTCTGGATTGTTTATTATTTCTTGATCTATTAGGACTACGTGATCTTTTAGAATGAACTAAAGGAGTATCAGTACGAAAAACATCATCTGCTATTTCTTTCTCTTCTAATGATCCAAATTGTTTTATTTGATGTCTACAAATATTAAATACACGTTCTTCTTTAATAGAAAAATCTTCAAAATTTGCCTTATGATGATACATATATTGTTCATATGTTAGTTTATATGTTTTATATAAAATTAACAAATTCTTACATAGTTTCGTAATTTGTATCATATGTAAATCATCTGATTTCACCAATGATGGATTGCTTGCATCGTTATTAAAATAACATTTACCATAGTAATAGTGTCTTGTTTTGATACACTCGATTAAACTATTCAATAGTGGTGTTAAAATGGTCAATGTTTTTAACGGAGAGTACTCTTCTGTACTTAATTTTCCAATGATTTCAATCTTATTTGTTAAATCATCATTCTTCCATCTATCAATAGTTGTTGGATGTGATGGAATATTAAAAGCTTGTGCTACTTTCTCACATGTTTGAGAATATAATCCATAGCAGCTTTTGCAATAAGGATGAGTGCTTTGTTTCCATTCTAGAGAATTTTCATTAATCTGATAATGTTTTCTAATTTCAAAGATAGAAGGTGGTTCTTCGTTGCAATAATCAGAAGGATAATATTTCCAACCATTTGTTTCGTCGTGTTCCATATTTTCTTTATTAACTTTTTTCCAATCAATTTTATTCATTTATATATAAGTAATAAAAAATAATCATTTTATTGTACGCTCAAGTTTGTCCGGAGTGCTTCGCACGATCTGAGTGTAAAACTTTACAACTAACGTAAAGTTTAATTCTCCATCTTCATTCTTTCAATACTTGTACGAGACTGTTCCATTAGTCTCGCAATTTCTTCCATCGTATAACTTGTTGTGCTAAACACTTCCTTATAATCTTCCATTACTGAGTCATAACATTCGCGGATACAAAATGGTAACGTGGTTTTTCCTATAGTACCACTTTCAGTTACTTTTGCAAACGAAAAAATACAATATTCTTCGAATGTTGGAACCTTTGCATGTAATATAATATATTCAACAAAATATCTAGACGCTTTAAAGCATTCGCGAGAATCAGGATTCTCTTCATAATACTTTTTACAACTTTCTTTCCATGTTATAATATTTCCATCAATATCTTTATAACTACTCATTTGTCTGAAGGTTTTTGGACTTATAGGTACCCTATAACTTTTCATACGTTGAATATATTTATCGTCGTAAGGCCAATTTACAACATGTTTAGGAAGAACATAATCAGTCTTTATATGAATATCAGAACTTTTAACTTGCGGAGAAACATCTTCTAATATCCCCCACATTTGATTTGCGCTTAGACCAGATTTTAATGGATGTGCATCCAAATTTGCTGGACCATCTAAAAGGACAACGTTATTGTCAAAAAATAACGCATTTTGGTAAAAGGCCTGCTTCCAAAGTGTTTGGAGTCTAGCTTGCTGTGGGCATTTTTTGCAAAAATCCAAATGATGCATCATGAAACGTAATTTTTCTATATAATTATCAAGACTCTTATTTTCATATTTTCCAAAGCATAATTTAACTATGTCTTTTAACATTTCTACGTTTGAAAGATGAAATCTCAAAGTATCATGTTTAGGACTATGAATATAGTTGTAACTAGATAAAATATAATAACAACAAAGATCAGTCTCTAACATAGTTGTTGGTAAAATTCCCATACCATTAAGACTCGCATAACTAGTGGTTTGAGAAAATCTCCATTTAATATGACTTTCAAATTGCGGAATGATTTCTTGCAAGAAAGGAAATGTTTTAGAAATCGAATAAACGACCCATAACCATAAATCCATGTTACCAAAACGTTTTCCTTGACTAATCATGTTAGCTAACTGATAGTCATTGAATTTAATCTCGTTAGACAAACAAATAAAACCATCAAATCGTTCGCGAGTGAAAGGATTAATTCCGTCAAGATTAGGAATTGTTTTCAATCCTACAGAATGCTGAATGCATTTACGTATTTTTTGCATAGCTTCATCGTTAAACATGATACGAAGTGGGCATAATTGAATACTTTCAGTTTGGTCTTTTGTTAAATTGGTTAATATGTCTTGATCCCATTTAATTAAAATGCAAGGAACATCGCTATCATAAGAGATGGGACAATCAAAAGGAATTTTTGGCAAAGAGTCAAAGTCTTTAGGTTGTTCTTGTGGCTGTACTTCTTTAGAAGATTGAAAAGAAGCTGATTTTACATCGTTAGGATTAAACGAGTTACGTAAAGAACCATTACACATGTTAATTATGAGATCGATTTTTGAAACAATTGTATCGTTCTGAGATTCGCTATAGAAATCTTTTGTTAATTTTGAACAGATATCGATAGCGCTAGCCATATCAGTTTGAATAGCCATGCGAAGTTGATCGTTGATAGAAGAATTTTGACGATTTGCGTGTTCTTTTATCATGCGTTTCTTGAGATTAACGAAACTTGTTTTTAATGTCAAATTTGACTCGCGTCCCCTACAAGCTTGTTCAACTAATAATTTGATCTTGTCCCAGTTCTCTAAGAAATTATCATACGATATAGTATCTAAACTAGCTAATATTTCATAATCTTGACGATTAATTTCAAAGACTACTGAACTTATGTTTCTAGATAGTTCATAAGTAGTTACTTTACTAGTGTTATTTCTAGTGAAAGGACAAGTGACTGAAAGATCAGGATTATTAGAAATAATGTGGCAATCAACGTTATTAACGTTATTATCTTTTAGCCATGAGTCAACTTTATCTATTGAACGAAGATCAACTTGACCATCTGTTATGATACAGATGTTGTCCTTAACTGTAAGATGTTTGATACCTTCGATAATTTGCCAAGCATCTGTTCCACCATGACCAATTTTATCATTAATTGTTTGGTCAATAATTGATTGGTCTGTAACGATACGACATTTGTTGTCCCAAAGAACGTAGTTGAGTATTTCAAATCGTTGACGATATTCGTTTACGATATTTTTAACGACATTCCAGTATTTAGTGCAGTTTCCTACAGAACCAGAAATATCGATGCAAATAGTTGCAGTAGTTGCAGTAGTCATGTTTTTCAAACTATCTGAATCAATCAAAAATCATTTTAAATATAAACTGTTGTTTTTTCAGACTCAGTTTCTTCTGTATGTAATTTTGGTTTTTTCTAAGATAAAAATATACATGAATTAAACATTATAACTTACGTAATGTTTATATTTTATCTTTGATTTTACGTTTTTGTTTCTTTGATTCGATATTATCTGTAATAGTTTGTAATTTATCCTTGGTAATTTTAGTTTGTTCTTGTACTTCTTGTTTTTCTTGCACTTCTTGTTTTTCTTGCACTTCTTGCACTTCTTGTTTTTCTTGCACTTCTTGCACTTGTTGTACTTCTTGTTTCTGCTTTCGTGTGGATTTTTTTACTGGTTTATTTTCTACAGGTTTTAAGCTATTTTCTAAAATACTTATATTTTCTTTTAAAGCAGAAATCATATTAAGTAATTCGGAACGTTTTATTACTAATTCTTTATTCATTTCTGTCAATAAATTTTGTAATTTCTCGTTCTCTATTTTTAAATCTTGAAGACCTGGAGTCTTAGTTATTGAGTTTAATATTGTTTTTATCATATCATTAGGATCGCCAACAAAATATTCTGAGCCATATTCCTTTTTATGTTCAAAATCACGTTTAAACATGCTAATAAGCTGTTTCTCCATACTTATAGAATCAGTTACGAAACAAAAAAATATAATTTCTGAGCCTTTTGGATAATCTGAGAATCTATCTGATGGTTTTTGTTTTGTTCTGCCTATTTTATAACATGATTCTTTTAATCTTATAAATTCTCGTTCTCGCAATAAATAAATATATTCTAATGATGACTCGACGTCTTCCATTTATTTTAACTTTATTTAATTAAACAAAAGTTATTACTATAAAAGAATATATCTTTAACCATTTTTATGCAACTTGATCAAATTTTAAATATAAACAGTGATTTTTTCAGAATCAATTTCTTCTATTGGTATTTTAACAATTGGTTTTTCTAGTGTATTTGTTATCGTTCCATCATTTATAAATAATACACCGTTAGTATTACTGTTAGATAAATTTAGTATGTATACTCTACCATCTTTTTTGATATGATAATTATTTTTATCAAATCCAAATTTTCCTAATGCAAACCCATTATAATTTACTACATCACATACTCTGAGTGTAAATGTATAAAAGAAAATGATCGTTCTGGATGATAAAAATTATAAGAAAATTTATTCATATTAATATATAATTCATTTATATTTTAAAAAAATATTAAAAAAATATTAAAAAAAAATTTAAAAAAATATTAAAAATATATTTTGATTAATTAAATGTCATATCAACAAGTTTATTTTATGAATCCTAACACTGTTACTAATTTAGATAATAATGTTAATACATTATCTCGTCAAACAGATTTACATTTACCATTAAGAACTGACTTAGATCATATTAAATCATTTATGACTGGTTCTTTAGGTTTATATACTGACATGAAAAATATTGCATGTACTGTGGGTCAAGTATCTCCAACAGGAGAATTTACTTATTTTGTAGGTTCAAGATCTGTATTAGTTAACTCAACAGGAGGTAATAACTTACTAGGTTCTGATGTTTCACAATTATATGCAGGTGGTACTTTAATTGAACCAATTAATGCTTTCGGTGAAGTTATATCTGATAATGTTAATCATCAATTTGATGATAATACATATTTTCCTTCATACTCTATTGGTAATATTTTTAGTTCTGCAACATTCCAAATTTTATGTGATAAAGGTATTATTAGATCAAATGATCCTATTGTTCGTTATTTCCCTAATTGGAAAAACATGAAAGTATTAACACAAAGATTTTATACAAATGGAACTGGCTGTTATGCTCAAACTGGAACTTTAGGTTCTCCAGCTCAATTTTTAACTGCAGGTACTGGAACTCAATTAGATGCTTTAACTGTTATATTAACTACTGGTCAAACTGATACTATTACAAACTTTTTAGCATCTGGTTTAGTTCAATTAGTTGATACATCAATATTACCAAGTGCTACTGGTGTAGGTGGTATTGTTAATATTAATGCATTATCAGCAAATCCAACAGGACCACAAAGTAGATATTATATTGAAACTCAACCTATTGAAATATTAAAAGAAAAGAAAACTTATGGTACTGTTGCAATGGCTTTCTCTCATCAAATTGGTTTCGGTACATATACAAATTATAATCAACTTGCTGTTAATGCTTTAAAAGACAGAGGTTTATATGTTCAAAATTTTAACAATATTTCAGGCTTACCACAAAATATAATAGATGCAATGTATCCATCAGGTTATCATACATATAACTGGGTAAATGATGTTATTTCAGCAGGTTTATTAACTTCTCAACCTGGTAAAGTATGGGAATATAATGCTGGTATTTGTATAGGTATTGCTTGCTGTGAAATTGCATATCAACAATTTCATAAATTACCACAAGTAAAACCTTTCTGGCAAATAATGAGAGAATTATTATTTACACCATGTGGTATAACATCTGAAATTATCATAAAAGAATCTGAAATATACGCTTATGGTAGTTCTACTGGTGCATTTAAAGCTAATGTTTTACCAATGTATGGTGCAACTGCAAATCCAAAAGTATGTGCTAATATTGGTCAAATATACTATCCACTTGCTTATAGAAACTGTGGTTTATCTCACGATATTTTCTTAGCAGGTTGTCAATTCGTCACTATGAAAGGTTTACGTATGATTGCTTATATGTTAGCTAACTATGGTACTGCTAAGAACGGAGTTAGAGTTATGAGTAAATCAGCTGTAAAAGCAATGTGTGAAACAAACTACTTAGACTCAAATGTTGATATGGTAGCTTATGATGAAACTAATGTTGATATGGAAGCATTACGTTGGTCAATAACACCACAATTTGCAGCAACTGAAGCATTATCTTATGGTTTAGGTGGAGCTTTATATAGACCAAGACCTGGTAAAGTTTTAGATGCTATTGGTATTACTGTTCCAGAAGAATGGTATATGTGGTCTGGTGCTGGTATGGGTACATTCTATGTTAAACCTTCTGAAGGTAAATATATTATAACAGCTATGAGAAATATGCCTTTACATAATACTTCAACTGTAACTTTTGGTATTAATCCTACTGTTACTTATTTTGCAGGTCTTAACGCTCCTGCTGCTTATGATAACTATGGTATTAATTCTTTATTATCTGCGTATAACTTTTAATTTTACTTAGGTCTATAATAGGTATTTATCATGCTTGAATCTATAAATAAGATTTTAGTTTTTCATAGGTTTCGTCACAATTTTTAACCAAAAAAGGAGTAACGCGTTTATGGTTCGCAATTTCAAAGTCGTTGCCGCCAGGACATATTCTATCTCCAAAAAAGTGTATTTCACTGTACTTATCAATGAATTGTAAACAGTATGTTTTATTCCATCCAATAGGAAAAATATCAAGGCTGATTTGTCCACCAATTGAGCATTCTATCCTATCATCAAATTTTTTGAGAATCCTAGTTCTGAATTCTTCGCGAACTTTATGAAGATTATCGTAGAGCTCAAAATTATCGCGTTCTTGTTTTGAGCATGATCTTCCAATAGGACAAATATTAAGAAGTCCAGTTCTAAGTTCGATGAATGTTCCACGTTTAATAGGAAGTTTAATTTCACTTAGTAATTTAAGACATTCATTAACAATATCTCCATATAATTGTTCTCCAAGAAATTTTACAATATTGGTAGAAGAGTATAGTTGATGTTGAAAATATGTAACGAGACCGTTTTCAGCAAAAACCCAGTCAAAGTGATAGAATGCATCACCAAGTTGTTCTTTGAGTTTAGAATAATCGCTTCCGCTTACACAACCAATGTGATAACCATGAATTTTAAGAAGCCTAATCATATCGACTCCATGTGGAGTAATAGTCCCACGTGAAGGAGTAAGAGTATTATCAACGTCAAAGAGTAAAATTTTCATATTTAAATAGAATTCTAAAGATTTAAGTTTAATCAAAAAATTTTTATATTTAGTAAAATTAAAATGTCATCACAAACTATTTACTTTAATAATCCTTCAACTATTACAACTCTTCAAGGACAAGTAGGTACAACTTCAGGACAAGTTGTTACAAATCAATTAAATGCATCAAAACAAATAATTACTGATAAATATACATTTCCTGGTACTTTTGGTCCATATCAAGTTGATATGATAAGTGTTTTAGTTAAATCAACTATAGCTGCACAGTTATTTGGTAATTCAAATTTAAATCAGGGTACAGGTGGTGTTGATTCACGTGCTTGGTATGAGTTAGTTATAGCAGTTCCATCAAATGCTACAACTCCGCAAACAACAAATATTTATAAAAGTTCAGCACAAAATGTAATTGATAATTTAGGTACAAATAATGTACCTTTTGAAGACTATTATATCAGTTTTTCAAATAGCATACAATTTCCTAGTGTGAATGGAACAAATTTTGCAACACCAAGTATTTCATTTGCATTGAATCAAAAATTTAATAATTTAGTAGTAACTTGTAACTCAGGAACAACAGATGCTGCTACAAGAAATGCAATTTTAGCGGATATTCAAGCTGATCCTGAATATATAAAAATTAGGGATACAATGAAATATCCTGCTAGACATTCAAAAATGATACCAAATGGTTCTGGTGGTTTTATTTTTGACCAATTGAAAGCTATGGATGGAATTACTAATATGATTAATATTGGTGTAACTGGAACTGCATATCCAACAACTGTATCTCGTACAGATTATAATATTTCTCAATTACTTAATCCATCTCAGAATGAGAATGCACAAAATGGAAAAATGGGAATGTATCTTGAATTAATTGGTACTGGTGGTAGTTTGTGTCCAACTTTTGGTGATACTTGGCATTTAGCCCAAATTGCTTCATTAGGTTATGTCGCAGTTCAAGCTTATTCATTTCCTTGGATTAATATCTTTAATCGTTTTGATGGTACAAAAACCATAACTAAAATGTGGTGTGATAAAGAAGTAACTTTAAGTCCAACACAAACTGATTCACCTTATTATGAATATCAAAATGATGCAAAACAATTTGGATCTTATTATACTGCAGGTACTACTTTTGGAACCGCAGGTTATGTAAATGTTTATGATGGTTATAGAGCAACTTTTGGTACTGGTCCAACTATAAATCAAGAAAGATACTTTTATGAAATGAAATGTGTTTTACGTCAATTAGGTTTAGCAGACTTTATTGATTTTAATAATACTGTCGTTCAAGGAAATAGTGCAGGTGGTAATGGATTTGCATTTTTACATAAGTGTTTACCTTCAGGTCGTGCAACTTTATATCCTGATCCAGTTTCTCCTGCAACTGGAGCTCAGTTATTTGGAGTCAAGGCATTTTTAAATAGCGCAGGATCATTCTACGATAGAAGTGCTATAGTCAATGGAGTTAATCCTGGAGTTCTTTCAAATGCAGTAGATAGAAATAATAAAGAAGTATTCAGAGCAATGTGGCCATTAAAATGTCCTATGATATCTGTTATGGGTGATGCTGATTATTGGTTTCCATTCTACGGTGCATCATTTACAAACTTTTTCAATGCTCAGGCAGCTGTTATTTATCAAGAAAGTTTGAAACAAGCAGTAAATAACTATGACAATACTGTTGCACTTAATTGTTCTCTTTCTGCTTCTATTTATACTCCTGCAGCAAGTCATTTTAATTATGTCAGAAATGCGTCAAGGGGAACTGGAGCTGATGGAGAATGGGGTACTAGTTATGGTATGGGTATGGGGTTTGTTTTAGATTTTGCAAATGGCTGGTATTGTCCATTAACAGCACAATGGCCATCTGTAGAAGATCCAGTACAAGTAGGTGGAGTTCCACATGAATATACAACAGTTCAAATGGAAACTCTTCGTAGATCTTACATGTTTACAATGTTATCACATCGTTTCTTAGGTAAAAATTGGCCAGTTCCAATAGAAGCTTTTAGAAATTTTGGATATCGCGTTGATCTTAATCCTTCTCAAGTCGAATCAAACTATTATCAAGATTGGTTAAAGATTGGACCAAAGGCAAGTTTATCTTATAATTCAACTTATGATGTTACTCTTGATAATGCTGGATTAGTTATTGGCGGAAATATTACTGCAAACGCTCTAACTTTATCAACAGGAGCAGCATCTGCATCATCTAATACTGTTACAACTAAAATTCCAATAGTTGTAAATGGAACAACATATTACATTTTAGCATCAACAAATAATTCATAAATTAAACTTTACTAAATGTAAAGTTTAGGATACTTGAATATCATTATCAAATTCTGCCACTATCGTATGATCAAGTTTATCCCTATGGGCTCAGTTTGCTTTGCAAACAGCGTTAGCGTTAGTGATCTAAGTGTATAAAATTTTTACGTATACTCTATTAAATTAGCTAAGTTTAGTTGTGATAAATTACATATTTTTATACACTTCTCGATATCTGAGCATTGCGATTCAAGTTCCTTAATAGATATTAGTTCACCTGACAACATTTTAGTATATAACTTTCCTAATAAGTTAATTCTAGATTGAATAAGATTGAATTTTTCTTTATATTCTTCAATATACTTTTTAGGTAAATACTCATATTGATTTATAAAATTTTGAAATATTTCTTGATCAATATTAATATCGTTGTTAAATTTTAAACATCTTGAAATTTGTTGTTCATTGATTAATCTAAGTACTTTATTTGAATAAGTATTAACTATTTTTACATCATAAAGCTTTGATAAAAAGTTTGATAAATGTCTACAATGTGCATCTCCTGTATTATAAACACATATAGGAGCCAAAGTCCAAGTTTTGAATAACACATATAAGTCATTAAAAGGCATCATTATAGTATTAGCTATAACACTGCTTGTTTCTTCGTAACTTTTAATTTTTGCTTTGTGTTCTAAGTCTTCGTCAGTTGTTCTTGGTATATTTCTTCTGTCATGTACAAGAGAAGTAGAACGTATATATTCATGATATACTATTTTATTAAGTCTTTCAGTATCTATTTTATAATCTTCAAGTATAATTCTAAGATGTACAAGATATTTTTGTAATTCAGTATCATGTTTAACAATATAAACAAAATAATCATAAAATAATTCTAAACAAAATGTTGCACAATCATTTGTATTATTACAACTTTTTGAAAAAATCATTATACTTTTTAAAAGCTTTGATTGATTTAACATTGAATTAGTTGGATCAAAAATAATTTTAGCGCATTTTAAAGGATTTTTTATTAATAATTTTAAAATCTTAATAATACTCGTACCATTTATTTTTGCAACATTACTTGATAATATTGATCTATTCAATGTTAATGCAGAATATATTGAATCATATAGTATCGATTCATAATCATTTGACGAATATTTATAAATTTTTTCCTTTCTTATTTTTGAATGTTTTATAACATGAGCTTGGGTAGTTTTCTTATTATCGATAAATAACTCAGTTATTTTTTTATTGTTTTTTTTATTTATTTCTTCTCTATGAGAAATATCAATATTTGCAAACTCAATTCCCATTCTTAAATCTGCATAATGAAAATCAATTGTTTTTACCGGACACTTATCATTGATTTTTGAAAAGCATTCATTATGATAATTTGGTATATAACTCATTATATTATTTTTTGGAGCATCATATAACCATTTTTTAAATTCATCGTTTATATAATAGGAAGAATCTATTAACTCTTCAGGAAAATTTGATTCGATAAAATACTGAACTTTCATATTTTTTGTCCCTAAAGAATCAATTAATCGCATCCAAAAAATAGTAAATGTACTTAATGTATTACTATTATTCAATTCGCAAATATTTGAATTATTTGAATGTTCATCTCCTAATAGTATCAAAGGAGATACATATTTTTCAAATCTTAAATATAAATCAGATTTTGGAACTAATAGTCTAAATGACGTTGGACCACTTAAATTTTTAAAACTTAAATTTCCTATTGTTATTGACATTTAATTTAAAATATTATTTTTAAAACTTTATTTTATAAAGTTTTGCATCTCATGCAAT
>VFQS010002175.1_pt1 | contig 16582 bp, 25 predicted proteins | sample 3512361 | NCBI WGS metagenome assembly VFQS01 (sample SAMN10412375, study PRJNA504923) | tailings metagenome | isolation source: Relicate 1 Philex TSF3 active mining | place: Philippines
ATAAGCACCACCAATATCGAGACGGCTCTCGATCTGCTTCATCGGGGTGAACATAATCAGCAACCTCAGACAAGTTGCGATCGCCACAATTAGGACAATTCGGCAATTCTGACATAGCTCATGGTTTGGTGGTTGTAGATCGACCTTTTAGACTAGCTTTGTTTGATTTCATTGCTATGGTTGTTTTTTTTCTGTCTTTGCATTTACGCATTTCTGGTTTAGCCATGCATAGTGGAGACATGATTGGTCGATCAATGATTTTTTCTATATTGATATTTTTTCTATTGGAAGACAAAACAATCCCTGTTGGCTTTCTCTCTATTGGCTTCAGCTTGATTTTGACACGATGAGTTTGAGTCCCAGATGTCGTCCCTTCTAATTTGACAAAAAAGTCCAGTCCACCTTTAGCTGTTGCGCTTAGCCCTAGTACAAAGTTTGCTTCTAACTCAACTTCAGTTAGTTCAAAAAAGGGTTCATTTGCTCCATTTTTTGACGCTTGTATGAGTTCTTTCTTTACGCCAGCGATAAAATCACTCAAACTAAGTCCGCCTTCCATGGCACACCTTCATTTGTTTTAATCTGTATCTGTACAGTTAATTATCACTGAAATAATTAGTAAGAAACATGAAGAATTGATCGCTATTTAGGACAACGCAGATCACCAAAAGGAATAATTTCGCTTGTCTCATTAGGGGCATAAATGACCGCGCAACCTTGCAGAGCTAAATCCACATCAACATTGTTCACAGGATTTTGCTGAGCTTGCCAATAGGTAGCGATCGCTAATATTACTAAGCCAATCAAGGCGGCGATCGCAACCCTAACCCATCGAATTTCTGTCATTAAAAATCTTGAGATAAAATTTTCTATCTCAAGATTAAACCCTTTAAAGCTTTGATTCACAACCTTTTTCGAGAGTATCTAGAGTCACATGTTGTCCAAGCAATGGTTCTTGATTGAAATCAAAGCCTAAAAGTTGAAGTTTTTTGGATGTCGGCTCATTAATTAATTTATTTAATTTATTTAATGGCTTTGTTCTTGGATACGTATTCAAACCCTCTAGATCATTTTTTGATAACTTGAAATGAAATGATGTTTGTAATAGTTGCTCATCTTCTGGGGATTTTAGAGCATAGATAGTAGCACGGTAACAACGTTCAGATTTCCATCTTTCCTTATTTTGAGGATCTCCATAAAACCCAGCCATCGGTGTTTGAGGGCTACTAATACTCACTGGCAAAGGAAGAGCGTCTGACACACGCTCTTGATAAATACCAATATCTCTCTCATTATCCCAACCAAACTTTGCAATGTGTGTCCACTCTAAAGTCATGCTTGACTTATTGTTATTATTTCTGCAAGCTTCTTTAAAGTTTTTATACTGACTAATTGGCTCTTCTGAGTGTTGAATTTCCATACACATTGTCTTTATAATGACAATCTTTTTAGTCGGGTTTGTAACTATAAAAGTTGGTTGAGCAAAGACATTCATATATAGCTCTGAGAACTCAACTCGCACCATATTTGGTGATGATATTTCAAGTATTGGTTCTTTGGTGTCTATAGAATGAGCTTCCCATGCAAGCTTAAGTGCAACTCCAGCAATAATCGCTTGGGCTACAGTTCCAAATACTGTTAACCAGTCTCTTGTTACTTCTCCATCTTTACGAACTCTAGGTGTAAAAAAGTTTGTGATATGTTTCCAAGAGATGTCAAAAAAATGACTAATTCTGCTCATAGTTTTTACTCGAAATAGTATCAAATAAATCAAGACAGTTTAACCAAAGTCTCAAGACAAGGAACTAAAAAACCTTGTCTTGAATTGTCTTAAGACATTTTTAAACGTGCTTCTAGTCCATCTCTACCCGCGCCGCGTGTCTCAAGATAACCTTTAACCTCTAAAAACTGAAGGTAGCCTTGTATCTCAGAGATAGGCGTATTTGCATCCTTAAAGGCGCGAATCGATTGCTTGATGTAATTATCTCGTTGCCAGTCCTTGCCCTCTAGAAACTGCAAAATCGATTGAAATACGGGAGCTAAAGCTTGGCTGTGCTGTTGCGTTGCGAGTTCATTGGTAGTTCCTTGGATACTAGTATCTAAAAAGCGATCGCCACTGTTACTAAGCAACTCTCGATAGTCGTTAGGCATCGATACCACAGGCATAGCTACTCGATCGCTCAATGTGGGAATAACACAGGGCAAGTTACCAAGCATAGCGGGGCGATCTGCATTTTCGATTGCTGCTTTGATTTGTTCATCCTTAAGGCTTTTGGCATGATCGAGAGCGAACTCACCCAATCGGATAAAACAGAAATTATCTCTTACGCTACCTTCACCCTCCAGCCCGATCGCCTTAACTTCTGGTGATTGGGTTAGAACTACCAGACGGATAGCCACTTTTCGAGCCTCTCTACTGATTAACTTCATCCAAGAGCTAGCAACCTTACCCGCTTCTGTACTGGCAATAATCGCGGGGTATTCATCACAAATTATGATGATTGGCTCGAAAGTCTTTACACCTTGATCGCGTGCATCAAAGCGAGCTTGCAAAAGTTCTAAGGTTACTCCCATTATTTTGGCAATCTCTGAATACTTGCGACCTGCACCAAATACAGGTAAGTTGCCCCAATCATCAGGGGCGGCGTGAGGATCGATAACGATTGTGTATGCTGTGCAATTTGCTGCAAGGTGCTTTGCTAGGGTGCTTTTACCGTCACCTGTGGAGCCTAAAAGCATACAGTGAGGTTTTGATAAAGCCTGCTTCACATCCGCAAACTTAACGGGTGCTGTGGGTTCTACAGGGGCTTGTACCTGTATCTCACGTTTAGGCGGCTGCAAGCTTGCATCTAGCCAATTCCTATACTGAATATGGCTTTGAGCTTCACTAATCGAGCCGTAGCCTTCGGCATAGAGGGCAAGGCGATCTAGTCTATTGCTGACTACAAATAGCAAAGGGGCAATAGTGGCATTAACTAATTTAGATGACCAGTGGCTAGGAATAAAGGTACTGAGGGACAAGGCGATCGCACTGCCAAAAATCGCATGACTTGACCATGATGCATACCTCACAACCTTGTCACTAAGCAGTATTTGGGAATTGTGAAAGGTGTTGTTAGTAAAGCTAACCATAGATTTATTGATACTTTCAATTAATAAATAAAAATCAGCACAAACTTAAAAAATAAACCTCTAAGCTATATAGGGTAAGCAATAGAGGTTTATGTTAAGAAATAGGGCAAGAAACGGATAAATTAAGGCTTTGTATAGGCTTTACCCGCTCTTAGCAAGGCTTCTAGGCGATACACCTCATTATTTAACTGCTCATCAGTTAGGGATACTAGATCGGCTCGATCTACCCGAAAGTTGAAGCTAGAAACGGCTTTGATGTACCGATTCTCTAGCTCTTGCCTGTTTAGGGTAGGCTTTGCGAGTGAAGCCGTAGCGATCAGACCAGGGGAATTAGCATTTTGAGCTTGCAAGTTTTGCGGCGATCGGGTGAGTTCGCTGATGAAATATCCAATGATCGAGCCAATAGATAGGCAAGTAAAGCCAGTGGCGACAAAGGTTTTAATCATGCCAACCTACCTCTATCCGTACCGTTTTAGCCAAGCTGAAACCCATTGCAGTGCCAAGGGAAAAGGCTAAGATGCCAGTGCAAATGATGCCTAATGCCAGAAAAGCAATGATGCGATCTTTGTTTGCGGGGTCAATCATCTTCAAAGCACCATCCAATCTGATTAATTTTGTCTGCAACGGTGACGACAGAGATCGCAATTAACATCAGTGGCAATATCACCAATAACAACGGGACAATGCCAACAAAGAGGGCTATAGCGATCGCTTTGCAGATATAAGCTATCGGTGAGAATCTGTTGATGGGCTTTATGGGAGAGATGGCGCGGCGCTTACGTTTGGCGCGATATTTGCGCGATACAGATGGATATTTGATGATCACCATAAACCAAACCATCCTGTGAAGTTCTCACCTGCGCGATCGCTGTCTTGGTTGTCATCGGTTGCATCGGAATCAAAATCAAAATTATCTAGATCGTTCTCATCTAAATATTTTTGATACTCCCATGATGCTTGTGACTCTTGGCTATCAATGCTTTCATCAATGCCAGTTAGGGCGGTAAAAAGTGCTTTGATCATGCTGCACTCTCCCGATCATCGTCACGGCTTGGCAATGCTGCTAATTCTGGGAATGGTGAGAGGTTGATCGGGGTGTTGTTGCTACTGGTTAACCATGCAAATAGCTTTTGAGGTGCTTTTTTGAGGATGGCTGAGCGCACTTTTGACCAGTCGATATTGTCTAAAAGTTCTTCGGCGATCTGCTCTTCAAGGTCAAAGGCGATCGCATTGGTGACGATATCTGCAACGGGAGGCAATTCGGGCGGCGTGATTGGCTCTACTGCCTGAGTTTTTGGTTTAGTTGCCATCGAACTTAACCCCCAAATCGTTAAGAGCAGTTTGCAATGAGATTGAGGGGGGCATTAGCGGGGCGCGATCGCCATCGAGACAATAGCGAGAAACTTTAAGTTCTGCGATCGCAAGCTCCAATAATGAGAGTCGAATATCATCAGGGGAAAAGTCCGATAAAAGGACTTGTTTTAAATCTTCCAAGGATCGCAACGCATTACTCGCACTGGCGGCGGCGAGATCGGGGCGGGGTACAAAATCGTTCATAATTAGTGAGTTCCTGTAATTGGGAATATCAAGGCGATCGCTAAGTTTTTGCGGACTAGGCGCGATCGCTTTTGTTGTTTTTGATTGTAGCATTATGCTTTAAAATAACGCTAAAATAAAGCGTTACAACAAATATAGACGGTGTACTATGGCTGAAACTGCTACAAATTGCTTGGAATCAATGACAAAACGCCTTAACGTCACTTTGACTGACGAACAGTACAAAAAACTTACCGATGTCGCAGAGAAGGAATTGAGATCCCTTACTGGGCAGTTATCTAAAATTGTTGGTGACTGGTTGGAACAATACGATCTCGAAAAAGCTAAAAAGTCATGAGTGAGTCAATCAAAGCAACCCGCGCAAAAGTAGAGATCGGCGGTTTAACTGTCGATGCTTTTATGTTGCCAGATGGTAGTTATCGGATGTCACTTAGCCAAGCTGCTGAATGTATCGGTAAACCTGCTAGAGGCACTTTCGATTTTTTGCAATCTAAGGCACTCAAACGCTTGCTAGGAGAAGTTCAAGGCACTTTCGATTTTTTGCCTGATGAGCCTACCGATACCTATAAACCAGAAAATTTAACTGTCGATATAGGTGAAGGTGGATCTCAAGGTCAAACAAGAGTTAGAGGCTTACCACTAGAACTAGTTGCCCTTTATTGGGCTTGGGAAAGTTTTCGAGGTAATCGTTCAGCATTACTTTTGACAGTTTCTCTAACGACTGAATCTCTAGAGCGTAGGTTTGATAATGCCTTTGGTGTCGTTCGCACCGAACAGGAGCGTAATGATCGGCTATCTCAACAAAATCAACAGCTAGAAAGGGACTTAGCCGTTTTAGGTGAAGGTTTTGCTCTAGATGACGATATCCGTAGAGAGCGAGATTATTATCTATCTGTGCTTAAAGACAATGGTATTGAGCCTTATGGATTGCCAAGTGGCGATCGCGCTAATAACAAAGGAACTAAACAAAATGACTAAGCCTTGTGATAACATAAGTAGCACAAGCGGAATGCCTCAGACCGCGATACAAAATTTGAGGGAGCCTTTCGTGGGGAACCTAGATATAGATCTGTCCGAAGAAATGGCTCTCACGAATACAGACTTGATCAAACCAAATACAAAAGAAGCCTCTGAATCCCTTGATTCGGCGGCTAGTTGCGTTGATTGGATTGAGCGGAGAAAGCTAAAGATCGGGATTCGCTTAAATGATACTGAAAGGAAAGCTCTCGAATTTGCTGCACGCGAACGGCGCATGACTTTGAGCGATTACGTCCGCGCATCGATTTTAAACCCTAAAAATGAGATAGCCGTCTAATAAGCTTTAGAAGAGCTTATTAGACGGCACAGTGGCGACAGTTAGAAACTGGTAATTTCTAATTTGTCAAAAAATATTTTTCTTTAACAAAGATCATCTTAACTATTTTTCGCCTATTGTGTCTAGTTTTTTAGGCTGACCTAAGACTGAAAGCGGCTCGTACAAATATCTACGAGTGCTATGAACAAATATAATTTTATCATAAAACGAGTCCGAAAGGATCTCGAATTGCTTTACCAGTTAGAAGCACAGAACAAGGTCAATTTTGATATTATTTACCCAAAAATCAGGGAAAAGCACGAATACAGGATGCTTGATTTTCAAGCAATCTGGATCGATTTCCGCAATGAAAAGGCAAGGGGGGCAGTGTAATGCAGAAGAAGCATTTCTATGCCCAGCTACAGGAGCAAGTACTTGAAGGCTTGCTCTATGTCGAGAAATTCAGAAAAGACGAATTTTCGACAAATCTGGGAATAGCAGCCTCAACGCTAGGACTCACCCGCAACGAACTCAAGCCGATCTACCAGAAATTCAAAAATAATTTCAAGCTCAGTGATGCTGAACTCAAGGCGAAAGGAGATGCGATCGGTGCGGAGTTTGATAAGGCGATCGCTGAAGACCCCATCGAGGTGATGACCGTTTTATCTCGCTTTGCAGGGGGTGCGCTCTAATGGCTAAGGAATATTTTGAGTTTAGCGATCGCTACCGTACTAGTACCCCCACAGCACTAGCAACAAACCACACCTTAGAGCGTGGTAAAGCATTCTTAGAGCTAATCACCCGAATTAGTGTCGAGAAACGTGCGATCGCTCTAAGCATTGTTAACCAGTTTGAGACTTACGACTATAACGATTACAGAACCTCACAGGATGGCAAACGCCGTCCTGTTTACTGTCACTCAGTTAGGTACAAACAGGAAACGGGTGAGACTTGGCAGTTTATTGTAGAAGCACCAAAAACTGAAAAGGGCTATAGATACCTAGCACCCGCAAGGATTGGGAATAGAGCTTTTTTACCCGCGATACCTACCGATGTTCGTAAACTCATTTCAGAGCGCTATGGTGTCGATATCCCTAGTGATGGTAGTTTCTGGGAATGGTTAAAAGATCACCCTGAGATCCCCGTTTTTATCACTGAGGGCGGCGGTAAAGCTTTATCTGCTCTATCTCATGGTTTTGTAGCTATTGCCCTCTATGGCTGTACTTGCTTAGGTAGCCCCGATCTATTGCCATTTATCACGGGGCGTGAGGTTTACATAGCCCTTGATAGTGATACAAAGCCTAGTGCAATTCGGGCGGTTAACGGGGCTTTATTTAAGCATTTACCCGCCCTCTCGAAACCCACCAAATTAACCAAGGTTATCTCATGGGATAGCCAATTTAAGGGGCTTGACGACCTGTTAGCTAATCGCGGGGCTACTGCATTAGAGCAAGCCATTAACGGGGCTGTCAGTGCTGATACTTGGTTAGATAATCGCAAGATAGCGATCGCATACGAGAGACTGCAAGCCAATAAAATCAAAGCCGATCTCGAACTCGACAGACTACCAACACTTAGCGAACTGCTAGAGCTATACAAAACCCATAAAGATGTTCTTCTTTCCGGGGCTAAAGGGCTTGGTAAGTCGATTTTAGGCGGTGAATTTGTTCGCAGTGCTGACTATGCCTTGTTACCAGTGCCATTAGAGAGCTTGGCTAGAAATAATGCACAGCGAATGAGTCAGGGCGATCGCATTGTGGACTATAGAACCGACTGCGATCGCGTCAATGGTCAACTGATAGGCGGCGCGGGGTATGTGTCGAGACTATCATTCTGTACTGAAGCAATACACGGCTTAAAAGGTCATATTGAGTCATGCTTGCAACGGGGCGCGGCGGTTTTTAATGATGAGTTAGACTTGCAGCTAAACTCTCTCGCAACCTCTAGTACCCATGCTCAAAATGGTAAGCGTAGGCTTAATCAGAGTCTCTATTGGGATATGCAGATTAGAGCTAGGCAAACCCTCTCCGTTAGTGCAGACTTAACCGAATATGAGGCGGCGCTATGGGAGAGAAAAACGGGGCGCAAACCCTTTGTTATTCGGGTAGAAACTCCAAAGAAAAATTACAAGGTTAGAGTTTTTGGAGATGCGATCGCTCTCCTATTTCGAGATGTTAAAGAGGCTATTGCAAGCGGTGAAAGGCTTATTATTTGCTGCTCTCGCAAGTCTGAAGCTAAGTTTTTACAGTGGCTATTCAGAGATTACGGGGCGATCGCTGTGCATCGTGATAATGCAAACGACCCAATATTTAAAGGTTCTGATACTGAACCAAACTTTTTTGAAAAGCCTAACCAGTGGTTAGAGAAACATAACCCTAAAATCGTGATAGTTAGCCCCGTACTGAGATCGGGGTTTAGCATCACCCATGATGCTTTCGACAAAGTATTTTGCTTTTATCATGCTGACTCTATCAGCGCTAGCACTGCTTTACAGCTATCCGATCGCTATCGTTTACCAGTTCCCAGATATATTTATGCTGCTCAAAGTAGCGGTAAGTACAATCACCTCACGCCCGAATCAATCTTAAAAACTCGCAAGGTTAGAGCAAGGGCGGCGGGTGATGATGAGATTAACCTCATTGATGATTACGATCCTTACTATCACTATCAAGCGGCTGACAATTGGAGTAAAGCAAACTTCAGAGCAGATATCATCGCAAGGTTACAAGATGAAGTTGAGACAGTCGAGATTGATGATAGTCAGTCAACAAAGGAAGATCGAGCCGCCTATAAAGCCTTAAAGGATGATTTTGAGGCTTGGCAACGTGAGCAAAAACTTCTTTCCCGTAACCTAACAAAAGCCGAATATGAAGAGAAAAAGGATCGGCGCGATTTATCTGAAGCAGACCTGTTAGCAGTTGAAAAATATCGCCTTGCTAATTGGAGCGACACCGCGCCCGAATCAGTCACCATTGAGCAGATCGAGCGTGACGATAAAGGGCGCAAACGCAAGGCTTTAGAACGATTCGAGAAACAATCTTTTCCTGTTTTAGCAGTGCTAGCTGACAAGTCCAGCAAGGAAATACAAGCAAAATGGGGCGCGGGATACAGCCATCCAGACATCACTCATTTTGCCCCCGCTCAAAAAGCCTTAGAAGAAATTGGAGTGCATGAATTTTTAGACTTTGCTCTCGCTGGCAATGTATGGGATAACGATACCGCGATCGCCGCCGATCTTGCCTCAAAACTGCGAGAGCTTAGAAATTCTGAGTTAACTACATTCACCAAATTTGGTAAGCCAAAAGTCACCAAAATCGACAAATTAGCTGAGGCTGGCATACATCTTATGTGTGGTAAGGATGCCTCAAACAATACCTATATAGGGGCTTTGCTTCAGTGGTATGGGTTAAAGCGTGATGACAAAAGGATCACTAGAGAAAAATCAAGGGTTAGGGTCTATCGGTTATGCCAATCCGATCTAAGTATTACCCGCGATGAACTATCGCGCCGCGCCGCCCGAATGATTAGAGAAGGGTTAGAGCTTACCCCCTCTCATGCCTTCGTAGAGAGGATTATAGACCTGTCCACACCTCTTGTAAGTAACACTATAGAAAGGTGTGGACACCCTCAAAATGAGACAGAGCAAAGCACTCAAGATGAGGAGATAGAGATACCAGATCCCCCGAATATAGAGGCGGCGATCATCCCTATGGCGATCGCCCCTAGCACACCCAAAACACCAAGCGCCCCTAGTCCAACACCTAAACCAAGCAATAAGCCCACACAACCGCCTAAAAATGTAGATGTAGTTGACCTGAGATTAAGGGCATTGCAGCGCGGTTGGGATGGTTCGCCATTTAGTTTGATGCAATATGCCTAGCCAATCTTCATGGGGTCGTTTCAATCTACCAACTAAATTTTATGCAGACACAACCCAAAATAATCGAACTTCGCCGCGACTTCGACAATAACCAATGCTTGGAAACTGCTCAAACCTTAATCTCTGAAGCGTGCAAACTTCGCCGCGATTTTGATGCAGCAATGGATCTTCATGATTATGTCGCTGCCGTCAATCTGGCTCTACCTTTAGCGATCGCATCGAACGAAGATCGCGATTGCAACAGACTGGAAAAAGCTCTCAATACCTTGCGAACAAATGACTATGCATCATTTACAGACGTAATATCGTCAAATCCATGTGAATTTGCCATGGAATTTAATGCAGTCAAACCGTTGGAAATATTTCAAAAAATCCTAAATGAAATCATTGAGGATCACAAAAAACATGAGGCGAAAAAACAGGCTTGCACTTCCAAAAATGATTTAATGGGGCTGCTTGATGCGTTTAGATTTGAGTCTTTTTGCGCTCCAAAGCTACCTCTCTGGAATAAAGAAAGCGGTGCAAGATTACTCATTAGGGAAACCAAAAAACTGGTAAATCGTAATTATGATTCACCTTTGGGCTTAGGTTGGTGGATTTGCTTTAGCCGAATGTTTCATTGCTTGCCAGTGGCTACCGTGATTGATTGCCCTAAGCGATTAACGAAGCTATTTAAAGGTAATTTCCCGTACTTAATTTTCACGCAAGAATACAGCGATCGCGACTTCGATTTTGAAGCCGATCCGTTAGTTTTGCCTAGCATTTTTGGAAATTTCCCAAAAGACAAGTATTTTAATTACCCCGAATTGAATCCCAAAAAAGGCAAGATTGGGTATGCACTAGGCGATCGCAAAAAGATAAACGGTACAGACGTAATCAACAATCTGCCAGTGGATTTTGATGACATCGTAAATTTGGAAGATGGGGATTTAATCAAAAAAGGCTTTCTTGAGACTGCCAACGAAATCGCATCATGCTCTTTCGTTATTGGCGCGGATTGTCCCGCTACGCACCTTGCAGGGGCTTTGGGAGTGCCGAGCGCAATCGTCCTAACCAAACATAATGATGCTAGATTTGGGCTTGCAGATTCTGGCGATCGCGAAACTTTGTATACAAGCCAAACCGTAATAAAGTCCACCGTGTACTAGCAAATCTTCTCACCACGCTCTAAAGCAGCAACGCATTGCTGTATAAGCTTCTCAGCCTCGATCTCTTGTGGGGTTTTTGGGCGTTGTGTGGTGATTTTGCCTTGCTCAAGCATGGCGATATAAAGATCACCAGAGATATATTGCACATCCTTTTGTTTGCTCATTTTTGCCTCAAGCGCTTATGCAGTGCGGGTTTTGCTTCTTCTATTATACCATTTTGCAGAGTTAGAGCGATCGCCAAATATTGATAAATTCCTCTTTATCCATAAATTCAAAAATACTTTCCCATCTCTCTGGGATTGGCGCATTGCTTTTAGCATAAGCTTCTTGCATTGTCTTCGCGATCGCCCTGAATCTTTCCATCTCAATTTCTTGCTCCTCCCATCGAGCCAATAATCGGATCGGGTCATGCATGGAATATCTGCCATGTCGCAACGCATTTTGTGATGATCGCAATTTACCTTCAGGAGTTACCGCGCCTTTTGCCTTGAGCCAAGGTCTTGTAATTTGGATTTGTTCACGCAGTTTTTGCTTTTTTTCTTCAGACATTGCCATCCTAGTTCGATCCTTATTCAAATCTTTAAATCAAGGTATTTCAGCGTGTGAGCATCAACAAAGCCTTACACAGAGCCAATAGCAATATCACACCCGCAACACGTACAAACATCTGTAAATCTAGCCAAATACAAGCAAAAAACTATACTTAGCTCCTCTTTCCTAGATGTTATTCATTTTTTCAGGGTGTTACTAAAAAAACCTCCTCTTTAAATGTACCTAGAAAGCCCAATAGATAAGGCTTATGGGTGAAACTACCTTAATTAAATTCGGGGCTAGGATTGCCTTATCTCGCAATCCTAGCGAGATTGCTTGAAACTGTTGCTATGATTGGGTTTTGGCATCAAAGTAAAGCCAGTTTTCGCGCCCTTGCTTGTGTGGGATACGCTTTAATCCAAACTGCTCACCATATCCTGATTTATCAAAGCGATCGCGGAAAGTTTTTGCATTGCCAGTGTATCCCCTTGATTGAGCAAGCTCAAAAGCTTGTTTGGTATTCAATCCTTCCTTTGATTTAGCCGATCGCCTAGTTGATTTAGGCTTATCAGACGCGGCGATCGCATCGCTCAAAGTCTTATCAGCCAAAGGATTTTCAATCGATGGAGCTGCGATATTCTCGATCGCCTCAATGATTGGCAATGTTTCAGATTCTAGGCTACTTCCTTCAGTTTCAGGGGCGCTACTGCTTTCGCTTTCTGCAATAGCGCTTGAGTAAAATTTGCGGGTGCTGTTGCCTCACTGCTAGCAGTTTCAAGAGCCACAACCCGTGCCATAAGACCATCAATTTCAATGTCACGATATCTTGCAAAATCTTTTGTTACTGCGTTTACAGTACTTTTTAGGTCGTTAATCTCATTACGCATCTCATCAGTTTTTGAGGCGATCGCAGTGGCAACAGCTTCATTAACAATGCTCTCAATATCTAAAGTACTTTGCAAATTACCTGATACTTTACCTTGAGATGTTTCACCAAAAAGCTTTTCTCTCAAAATGGCAACAATGGCAACATTCAAGCTTTTATGGTTGCCAGAATCCTTAAACTCATTTAGCGCCGCTAGTAAGTCGTCATCAGCATAAACCGATACAGTAGTTTTGTTGGTTGCCATACTTTAAAATCTCCTTTACTTTTTTAAAGTATAAAGTATTTTATTTGTAAAGTAAAGCAAAATTACTTTATTAAAGTACTTTACTTTTGTTGCACTTTACTTTATACTTTAAAAAGTAAAGTAATTAGAGAGCGCTACAAACCTCTAATACTTACGGGTAAACGTTTCAGGCAATTAATAGGAGATAGAGAGATGCAATTAGTTAAAGGTTTTGGTTTGGTTGTTTTAGCAGTAGTGGCGATCGCATTGGTAACAGCATTAATCGCACTCAGTCCAAAATCAGGGGCGGCGGTAACAGTTAGAGCATTACCACAGGCAACGGTAAAGGGTTATCTAATGCCAGTGAGAGAGGCGGCGGTATCGGTAGATTATTCAAAAATGACTATCCGACAGTTGAAAGCGATCGCTAAGGGGACTGGTATCAAATCATGGGAAAAGTTACGCAAAGCTGAGTTAATCGCAGCGCTATCAGCAATTTAAAGTAAAAGTAAAATACTTTATAAAATACTTTACTTTATAAGTACTTTACTTTATACTTTATACAAACAAGCGAAAGGGGCTGAACTGCTAAGCCTAGCCCCTTTCTAGAAAACAAATTTCTAAGGAGATTCTAACCCATGTACGCATTTAACGACAGTTACGAACTAGACCGCGATCGCAACCACGAGCGCAAAGCCAAAATGAGAACAGAGCGCCGTAACCTATTCGCAAAGACCAAACCATGCGATCGCTGTGAAGGATTCGGCACATTGATCGATTTGTTCTCAGAGATTGACTGTCACGAGTGCAACGGGCTAGGCAGAATTAAGAGACTGTCGATAGTGAAATAAATCAAAACTGAGTGGGGCAAAAATAGCCCCATTTTTAATCAAGATGAATGCAAGAGTAGTTATGTAATCTTGCATTCAGTCCAAAATTTAGAGAAAGTGAGGTTTTTATGGGTGCAATTGTTTTAAGGGAATCGGTAGCCAGTGACGATCAATTAATCGATCTTTGGGTGCATGGTAAGTCTAAAACTACTGCTAGATATTATCGAAGTGAGGCGGCTCGGTTTTTACAGTTTGTGAATAAGTCTTTGGCTTTGGTGACGTTGGCTGATTTGCAGGGTTTTGCGGATGAACTTGATAATTTGGGTTTGCAGGTTTCGAGTCAGTCGCGATCGCTTTCTGTGGTTAAGTCGCTCCTGACTTTTGGGCATAAGATCGGGGTGTTACCTTTCAATGTGGGGGCGGTGCTTGAGATGCCGAAGGTTAAAGATAAATTGTCTGAAAGAATTTTGAGCGAAAGTGAAGTACATTCAATGATTGCCTTAGAGACTAATCCCAGAAATAAGTTAATCCTAAAGTTGCTTTATGGGGCGGGTTTGCGGGTGAGTGAGCTTTGCTCTCTAAAGTGGTGCGATGTTAAGCCAAGCGGTGAAAGTGGACAAGTAACTGTTTTTGGTAAGGGTGGTAAAACTAGGGCGGTGTTACTTCCTGTGAGTTTGTATCGCGATATTCAAAATCTAAGGGGCGATCGCTCCCATGATGAACCTGTTTTTATGTCTCGTAAAAATCATGGGCATTTAGACCCGTCTATGGTGATGCGTATTGTTAGGGGGGCGGCGGCGCGGGTAGGTATTGAACAAAATGTTAGCCCTCACTGGTTGAGACATTGCCATGCCTCACATTCTTTAGATCGTGGCGCTCCGATTACTTTGGTTCAATCTACGTTAGGTCATAGCAATGTTGCTACTACTTCTAAGTATCTTCACGCTCGTCCTAATGACTCAAGCGCTCGTTATTTGGCTGTATAGATATCAAAAGCACCCTAACTGATTAATTCGGATTGTTTTTGTGAATAGTATATGAAGATAATCATTGCAACGATGCTAGAATAATTTCTTAAAATTAACTGATATTATATGGCGCTAGTTACTTGCCCAAAATGTAGTAAACAAGTTTCAAACAAAGCTCAAAATTGTCCCTATTGTGGTTGTTTGACTCTTGATCTGCTTGAACAATCTCCCACTCTCAAGGCTCTTCAAACTAAGCTTGAGTCATTCCCAAAGTTTCAAAATAGGTTTTCAGTTAAGGTATATTCTGAGGGCAAAACATTAATAGTCAAATTCACGCGATTAACTAATGTTTCCGAGCCACAAAATGCCTATAATTCCCCTTGGGAAGTAACTCGCTTGTTTTTGAGGGGAATCTCAAAAGATTTAAAAGGAATGTTTACTGAGTTCTCATTTGTTGGGGAGTTTGAAGGTGAAACAGAGTGGTCAAATTCAAGCCTTATTAATAGCAATGGGATGATAGCCAATACGCAAAAGGAGATAATGATCGCTGCTATAGCTGTCCCTCTTGTCGTGGTCGTAATTCTAGTTATAGCAAACCTTTCAAAAGGGACATCAACAGCCCCAACTACGCCATCTGTACAGACTAAAGATCCTAATTGCCTATACATACCTGAATCATCTGTTCCCAGAGGGATGTCTTATGGAGACTATAAAGACAAGGTAAAACGTGAGACTGGTGCAAAATGCGTTTTCTTCACAGGTGGCTAAATAAGTTGGTTAGCGTTGCTTTTTTGTGAAGTGGCGATCGCCTAAATCATATTTAGCAATCCAGATATCTGAATATCTAACTTTCTGAATATCTAGATTGCAGACTATCCAGAAACTCAGCTATGCGACTATCTGAACTGTTTCCTTTCTGGATATCTAGGTATAGCAAAAGCAACTCTGCTACTAACTCACTAAAATCTATGTCGATGCCATTGCGTTGCAATTCTAGGATCTGCTGTTGTACATCTAGTCTTAGCTGTTTGGGTAAATAGGTCATTGACGCGACATAGTTTTTATTAGACTTTTTGCCCTTAACCCTTTCTGTTTTGGTTGATGTCGATGGTAAAGATGTTTCTGTGGTTTCTGGTTCGTCTGCAAATAAATTGTCAAATGGGTTTGGTTTACTTTTGCCCTTCATAGCTCATTCCCCACAGCAAGATAATCAGACCATGCAATACCGCTATTGCTGACTTTGCGCCCGTTGGTATCTCGCGCTTGATGGACTAGACAACCATTTGTAGCTGCAATTTCGTAGGCAGAGTAAAGCCTGATTTGACTTTTAAATATGGGGATACCCTGATTAGATAAGCTTTCTGTTGCCATTTCTCCAACTTTGCGCGATGGGGAAACCATTGTTAGCAAGACTTTGAAGTTATTGGCTTTAGCATCCTTAAGGATTTTGATGGTTTTAATTAATGCTCTTAAGCTAATCGCATCAGGTTTAGTGGGGAGGATGAGTAAATCTGTGTCTCTTGCCAATATTTTTAGGGAGTCATCGCTAGGGGCGGCGGCTGTATCGACAACAATATGATCGGGTTTGTGACTGGTCAAATATTTTCGGGCTTCAGCGATCGCCACGACTTCAAAGGGTAAACCATCACCCGCCCTAGCCCAATCAAGACTAGATTGGTTCATATCTCCATCGATGAGGGCAGTTTTGCCACGCATTGCGAGACAAGCTGCTATATGAATACTCGAAACGGTCTTACCTACACCGCCTTTAAGTGAGGTTATGGTGACTCTCATTGCTTTACCAAGATCGGGAAGTGTTGAAAAGTTAGCAGATATCTGGTCTTACTGCATATTCAGATATCTAGATATCTAGCAATCTAAATATCTAATAATGCCTATGGCGATCGCTGTACTTGGTTGCCAAAAAATCACAAACCTATAGGCTTTCTACTGACACTGACACAACACTGTAATCGGACTGCTAAGGAGTCCTTTGCACAGTTGTTTGTTATTGCCATAGAGTGCATGTGCTAAGAACGTACCCTAGGGGTCTATCTATAACTTGTTTGAACCAAATAGCACTCTAGCCAATTAGTTAGAGCGCTTTGTTTTGCAGTGGCGATCGCTGCTCTTGCT
>VFQS010002176.1_pt1 | contig 16572 bp, 13 predicted proteins | sample 3512361 | NCBI WGS metagenome assembly VFQS01 (sample SAMN10412375, study PRJNA504923) | tailings metagenome | isolation source: Relicate 1 Philex TSF3 active mining | place: Philippines
CACTGGCGCGTGGATTTCTGGATCGATGCCACCACCCGCCAGGTGTTCGAGGCCTACGGCAAGGGGGCGCGCATCAGCGCGTCCGTTCAGCGGCGCGCACTGGAGCGGGAGCGCCGCGCCTATGAGGCCGCCGGCGTGATCGCCTGCCACTGCCAGTGGGCCGCCGATTCGGTGGTGGCCGATTACGGCATCGATCCGGCCAAGGTGCACACCATCCCCGGCGGCGGCAACTTCGAGGAGCGCACCCTGGCCCAGCTGCCGCCGGCCGCCCCGCCGCCGCCACCCACGCCCGAGGCGCCGCTGCGGATCGGCTTCCTGGGCAAGGAATGGCAGCGCAAGGGCGGGCCCTTCCTGCTGGAGGTGGTGGAGGCCCTGGCCAGCCGCGGCGTGCCGGCGGTGGTGCGCGCCATCGGCCCCGATCCCGCCAGCCTGCCGGCCCACCCCGGCCTGCAACCCCTCGGCTTCCTCAACAAGCAGACCGACACGGCCCGCTTCGTGGCGGAGCTGCGCAGCTGGCACTTCGGCGCCCTCTTCTCGGAAGCCGAGGCGGCGCCGCGCGGCAACCTGGAGTGCCTGCGCCTGGGGGTGCCCCTGCTCGCCCACGACGTGGGCGGCATCGCCTCCACCCTCCCCGATGCCGGCTGCGGCCGCCTCTTCCCGGCCCACCCCACGGCCCTTGAGGTGGCCGACTGGGTGGCGGCCCGGCTCGAGCCCTGGCCGGCCTACCTGGCCTGGCGGGCCGCCCTGGCGGCCCGTGGCGAGGAATTCACCTGGGCGGCAGGCTGGCGCCAGCTCGGCCCGCTGCTGCAGGCCACCTGAGGGGTCGCCCCACCATGCACATCGGTCTGCTCTCGCCCCTCAGCCAGCCCACCCCGCCCGCCACCTACGGCGGCGTGGAGCGGGTGGTGGCGATCCACGCCGCCGAGCTGCTCCGCCGCGGCCACAGCGTGACCCTCTTCGCCGCCGCCGGCTCGCAGCTGCCCGGCGCACGCGTGCTGCCCTACGGCCCGGCCGGCATCTGGCCCGGCAAGCGCCAGCTGCTGCGCCTGGCCAGCCTGCTGCCCGCCGCAGGCCGGCTCGATCTGGTGCACAGCTTCGGCCGCAGCAACGCCCTGCTGCCCTGGCTGCTGCGGCCCGGCACGCCCCTGGTGCAGACCTACGCCTGCCCCCTCTCGCAGCGCACCATCGCCGGGCTCGATCGGCTCTTCCCGGGCCGCATCAGCTACACGGTGCCCTCCGCCTGGATGGCCCGGAGCTTCCCGGCCACCAGCTCCCCCTGCGCCGTGGTGCCCAACGCCCTGCCGGCCGAGCTCTACACGCCCTCGTTCCACAGCGCGCCGGCCGGCGCCGGCGATCCGCGCCCCCTGGCCTTCCTGGGCCGCTTCGATCCCTGCAAGGGTCTGCACACCGCCATCGAGGTGGCGGTGGCCACCGGCATGCCGCTGCACATCGCCGGCGGCAGCTTCGATGAGGCCTCCCGCCGCTACGAGGCCGAGCAGATCGATCCCTGGCGCGGCCACCCCCTGCTCACCTTCCTTGGACCGCTCGACGACGCCGGCAAGCAGCGGCTGCTCGCCGGTGCCCGCGCCCTGCTCTTTCCGATCAGCTGGGAGGAGCCCTTCGGGCTGGTGATGATCGAGGCGATGGCCTGCGGCACGCCCGTGATCGCCTTCGACCGCGGCGCCGTGCCCGAAGTCGTGGAGGAGGGGGTGAGCGGCTTCGTGGTGCCCGACGCCGCCGCCATGGCCGCCGCCGTGGCCCGCCTGGATCAGCTCGATCGCCGCGGCGTGCACGCCTCATTCCTGCGCCGCTTCGCCGCGGCGGCCGTGAGCGAGGCCTACCTGCAGCACTATGGGCAGGTGTGCGGAGGGCGCGGGGCGTGAGCGGCGGCGGCAGCGCAACGAGCGGCACCACCCGGCGCTACGCCGTGCTCCAGGCCGGCGCCCGCATGCACTACGCCGTGCCGGCCCTGCTGGCCCGCGCCGATGCCCTGGCCGCCTTCTACACCGACCTGCACGCCAGCCACCGGCCGCTGCAGCTGCTCGGCCGCCTCTGGCCCCAGGCCCGCCAGCCCCGCCCCCTGAAGCGCCTGCTGGGCCGGCGCCTGCCGCCCGAGCTGCCCCGCCGCCTGGTGCGCGATCAGCCCCTGGCCACCCTGCTGGCCAGCCGCGGCGGCAGCGGCGAGGCCGCCGATGCCCTGGTGCTGCGCCGCGCCGAGGCCGAGGGCTTCGCCGGCGCCGACGCCCTCTACACCAACTTCATCAACAACGACCTGGAGCTGGTGCAGCGGGCCCGCGATCGCGGCCTGCACGTGGTGCACGAGCTGATCATCGGCGCCGATGTGGGCCGGATCATGCTCGAGGAGCGCCGCCGCCACCCGGGCGTGGAGCCCGATGGCGAACCGGAGGAGGTGGTGGAGGCCGGCATCGCCCGCGACCGCCGCAAATGGGCCCTGGCCGATCGGGTGCTCGTGCCTTCGGCCTACTGCCGCGACAGCTCGATCGCCCTCGGCTGCGATCCGGCCCGGCTGCGGCTGGTGCCCTACGGCATCCCCGAGCACTGGTTTGATCTGGAGCCCGATCCCGTGCCCGGCCGGGTGCTGTTCGTGGGCCAGGTGGGCCTGCGCAAGGGCAACCACGTGCTGGCCGAGGCGATCCGGCTGCTGCGCTCCCGCGGCCTGCCGCTCGAGTGCCGCGTGGTGGGTCCGCCGCTGGTCGACACCAGCCTGCCCCTGTTCGAGGGGCCCCACTACCTGGGCCAGGTGCCGCGCAGCCAGGTGCGCGAGGAGTTCCGCCGCGCCGATCTGTTCGTGCTGCCCACCCTGGCCGACAGCTTCGGGCTGGTGCACCTGGAGGCGATGGCCTGCGGCGTGCCGGTGATCACCACGCCCCACTGCGGCTCGGTGGTGCGCGATGGCCAGGAGGGCTTCCTGGTGCCGATCCGCGAGGCGGCCCCCCTGGCCGAGCGGATCGCCCAGCTGCTGGCCGATCGGCCCCTGCGGGATCGCCTCGGCGCCGCCGCCCGCGAGCGGGCCCGCCAGTTCACCTGGCAGCGCTACGGCGAGCGCCTGCTGGAGGCCCTGCTCGAACCATGAGCCAAGGCTCCGCGCCCGTCACCGGCCCGGTGCTGCTGGCCCTGCACCGCATCGGCCCCTACCACCACGCCCGTTTCCTGGCGGCCGCCCGGCGGCTGCCGCTGCAGGTGCTGGAAACCCGGCCCGGCTCCCAGGAATACCCCTGGGAGTTCAGCGCTGAAGGCGCCTACCCGATCCACCGGCTCACGGGCGCCGCCGGCCCCGAGCAGGATCCGCCGCGCCAGGCCGTGGATCAGCAGCTGGAGGCCCTGCTCGATCGGCTGCGGCCCCGGGCCGTGGTGAGCGTGGGCTGGGCCGACCGGGCCTACCAGCGGCTGCTGCTGGCCTGCGGCCGCCGCCGCCTGCCGCTGCTGCTGGTGAGCGACAGCCGCTGGCGCGACCAGCCCCGCTCCCTGCCGCTGGAGATCATCAAGGCCCAGCTGCTGCGCGGCTACGCCGGCGCCCTGGTGGCCGGCCGCGAGAGCCGCGCCTACCTGGAGCGGCTGGGCCTGCCCGCCGCCGCCATCGAGCAGCCCTGGGACGTGGTGGACAACGCGTTCTTCGCGGCGGCGGCGTTGCCGGCGGCGAGCCCTGCGGAGGCGACCGCCAAGCCGCCGGAGCTGCTCTGCGTGAGCCGCTTCGTGGCCAAGAAGAACCACCTCGGCCTGCTCGAGGCCTACGGCCGCTACCAGCGCAAGGGCGGCCGCTGGGGCCTGCGCCTGATCGGCAGCGGCCCGCTCGAGGCGGAGATCCGCGCCGCCGTGGCCCGCCTGCCCGATCCGCGGCGCGTGGCCCTCGAACCCTTCCGCCAGCTGGAGGATGTGCGCCGCGCCTACACCGCCGCCGCCGGCTTCGTGCTGGCCAGCCACACCGACCAGTGGGGCTTGGTGGTGAACGAGGCCATGGCCGCCGGGGTGCCGGTGCTGGTGAGCCGCGCCTGCGGCTGTCACGCCGACCTGATCGAGGAGGGCGTCACCGGCTGGGGCTTCGATCCGGCCGATCCGGCCGACCTCTGCGCTGCCATCCAGCGGCTGGAGCGGCTCAGCGCACCCGAGGGCAGCGCCGAGCGTGCCGCCGTGGTGGCCGCCGCCCGCCGCCGCCTCGAGGCCTTCAGCCCCGAGGCCTTCGCCGCCGGCCTGGAGCGGGCCCTGGCCGGGGCCCTGAGCGGAGCCCCGGCCAGCCGCCGCCGCCGGCCCTCCCGCCGCGCCGCCCTCGCGGCGGCCCTGCTCTCGCAGCGATGAGGCCCGCCGTCGCCCTCTGCGGCCGCCTCGCCCTCGCCGCCGGCGCCCTGGTGCTGGCCGGCGAAGCTGTGGCCCGCTGGGGCCTGGGCCTGGGCACGCCGCCCCTCTACCGGGCCGATCCCCAGCTCGAATACCAGCTCACGCCAAACCAGGAGGTGCGCCGCTTCCACAACCGGGTGGCGATCAACCGGTGGGGCATGCGCGCCGAACCCATGGCGGCCCGGCCGGCCCCGGGCCGCCGCCGCGTGCTGCTGTTCGGCGATTCGGTGCTCTTCGGCGGCTCCCAGCTCGACCAGAGCCAGATCGCCAGCGAGCTGCTGCGCCGCCGCCTCAGCGCCGCCGCCGGCGGCGGCACGGCGGTGGAGGTGGGCAACGTGAGTGCCGGCAGCTGGGGGCCCGGCAACTGGCGCGCCTGGGCCCAGCGCCATGGATTCCTGGGCGCCGGCGAGCTGGTGCTGGTGCTCTCCAGCCACGACGCCCGCGACAACCCCACCTTCGCGCCGCTCGATGCCAACCACCCGGCGCGCCCGCCGGCCAGCGCCCTGGCCGAGCTGCTGCAGCGCTACGCCTGGCCGGCGGCGGCGGCGGCCCTGCCGGGCCTGATCCCCGCCCCGGCAGGGGTGCCGCCCGAATTCCAGGTGGATGCCACCGCCCCGGCAGCCCTGCGCCAGGGCCTGGCCGATCTCGAGGCCTTCCTGCGCCTGGCCCGCGCCAGCGGTGCCCGGGTGCGGGCGGTGCAGTTCTGGGAGCGCAGCGAGGTGATCGATGGCCGCCCCCTGCCCGACCACGCCGCCATCGCCGCCGTGCTGCGCGGCCAGGGCGTGCCGGCCGTGCAGAGCGGCCCGGCCTTCCGCCGCTGCTCCCGCCGCGCTGAGCACGGCTACGACGACCTGTTTGTGGACCAGATCCATCCCTTCACCCCCGCCGGTCAGGCCTGCCTGGCCGGTGTGCTGGAGCAGGCCCTGGCCACCCCCGCCGCAGGCCAGACTGCTCCTCACCAGGCTGCAGCACCCCTGCCGAGCAGCCGCCAGGGGCCATGACTCCCGAGATCCTCCAGAACCCCACCAGCCTCAGCTTCGATGAGTGGCTGCTGGTGCTCAGCCTGCTGGGGCTGTTCGGCCTGGAGTTCTCCCTGGCCCGCGCCAGCGGCTCCTGGCTGCAGTACTTCCGCCCCACGCTGGTGGTGGCGGCCGTGCTCGTGTACTACTGCGTGGTGGCCCCGATCCGCTCGATCCAGCTGGGCGACTGGCTGGAGCGGGGGCAAGACCTGCGCGGCGCCTTCGTGTGGGGCTGGTGGGGGGCGATCGCCTTCTACGCGTCGGTGCTGGTGGGCTTCCACCAGCTGCGCACCCCCGCCTTCCGCAGCCGCTTCGTTGGCCTCTCCAACCCGGAGCGGATGGCGGGCCTGGGCCGCAACCTCTGCCGCTGGGCCCTGGTGCTCTACGGCCTGGTGGCCGGCCCCACCCTGTTCGCCCAGCTCAACCCCTTCAACGCCAAGCAGGCGATCGGCGCGGCCGGCGAAGGTTTCGTGCTCACGATCGGCGCCCTGGGCAACTACTTCATCTACGGTGTGAACCTGCTGATCCCCGGGGTGCTGCTGCTCTACGTGGCCTGGCTGCAGAGCCGGCGCAACGTCTGGGAAACCCTGATCTGGCTGCTGATCGCCTTCGGCCTCTTCACCAGCCTCGGCTTCCGCTGGCGCCTCGTGATGATCGTGGTGCCCCTGGTGCTGCTCTGGTCGATGGTGCGGGGCCGGCGGCCAAACCTGCTGGGACTCGCCGGCCTCGGCGCCGGCCTGATCGTGGTGGTGTCGGGCGCGATCGGCGAGAGCCGCACCTACGGCTTCGGCATCAACACCGGCGCCCTGGAGGGCGAATCGGTGGCCGGTCTGTTCGACAAGGGCATCATCGAGGGCCGCACCGTGTTTCTCACCACCAGCGGCCTGATCGAGCGGATCGACCAGCCCGAGGAATTCGTGGGCGCCCAGCCGCTGATCTCGGTGCTCACCATCCCGATCCCGCGCCAGTTCCTGCCCGAGAAGGACACGATCGGCTACCTCAAGCGATCCCTGCTGCGCCTTTACCTCGACCCCGCCTTCGCCGCCGGCGCCGCCACCCTCAACTACGGCGAGTACTACCTGATGGCCGGCTGGTTCTCCCTGGTGGCGATGGGCGTGGCCTTCGGCTGGGGCATCCGCTGCCTCTGGAACTGGTTCCTGCTGCGCAGCGGCGAACCGCTGGCCCAGGTCACCTACATCCTCAGCGCCTGCTTCCTCTACGTGGCCATCAGCCGCGGCTACATGGCCCAGGTGAGCTACCTGGCCGCCTTCACCCTCGGGCCCCTCTACTGGCTCTACGGCCGCCTGGCGATGCCCCTGGCCCGCTTCACGCCCGCCAGCCAGGCCAGCCTCGGCGATTCCACGGCGGCATGAGGCGCCTGCACAGCCTCGACTGGATCCGCGGCCTGGCGGCCCTTGCGGTGGTGCTCTATCACGCCGAGGCCGCTGCCCGCCTGCACCTGCCCAGCCAGCCGCCACCGCCGCCGGGCGATCCGGGCTGGTTCGGCTACGGCTGGATCGGCGTGCCGGTGTTCTTCGTGCTCAGCGGCTATGTGATCCCCCAGTCGCTGCAGCAGCGCGGCCGCAGCCCCGGCGCCTTCCTGGCCGGCCGCTTCTGGCGCCTCTACCCCACCTACCTGGCCCTCACCCTGGTGCTGCTCGGCCTGCTGGCCCTGGAGGGCGCCATCGGCCTGCCAGCTGAACCCCTCACGCCGGCCAAGCTGCTCAGCTCCCTGGCCTTCGGCTGGGGCAGCAACCAGCGCGCCTACCTCTACGTGGGCTGGACCCTCTTCTGGGAATCGCTCTTTTACCTGCTGGTGGCCCCGCTGGCCCCGCGGCTGGGCCGGATCGGCCCTGGCCTGCCCCTGGCCCTGTTCCTGCTGGTGGCCGCCGCCGCCTGGCTGGTGCCCGGGCCGGGGGGGCTCTCCCAGAGCCTGATCTACCTGAGCAGCTTCGCCGCCGGCCTGGGCGGCTGGGCCCTCGGCCTGCGCCCCCCCGGCGCGGGCGGGCTGCTGGCCTTCGCCAGCGGCCTGCTGCTGCTGCTGCTCGGCCCCAGCGATCCCGGCTTCAGCCGCGTGGCCGCCGCCACCGCCCTGCTGCTGCCGCTGCTGGTGGCCGCCGAGCGGCGCGGCTTCGGCGGCTTCCGCCTGGCGCCGATGCTTGGGCTGGGCACGGTGTCGTATTCGCTCTATCTGGTGCAGGTGATCAGCCTGCCCCTGGCGATCCAGCCCTGCGCGGCGCTGCTGCGGCGCCTGGGCCTCACCGCCCTGCTGCCGGCGCCGCTGCTGCAGGCGCTCGCGATCGGCGTGGGCCTCGCCGTGAGCCTGGCGGCCGCCTGGCTCAGCTGGCGGCTGCTGGAGCGGGGCCTGGCCCCCTGGGGCGAGGCCCGCTGGCGCCGCTGGCGGGAGGCCTGGCGATGAAGCGGATCCTGAGCAGCGGCCGCTTCCTGCTGCTGGCCTGGCTGGTTGCTCTGCTGGGCATGGCCCTGGCCGGCTGGCAGGTGAGCCACTTCGGCCTCACGGCCCTGGTGCTGCACTATGGCGAGCTGGGCCTGATCAAGCGCGGCCTGCTCGGCAGCCTGCTGGCGCCGCTGCTGCCAAGGCCCCTCGATCTCGGCCTGGCCCGGGCCCTCTGGATCGGCCTGGGGGTGGCGATGGGCGGCCTGCTGGCCCTGCTGGCCACCCGGCTGCGCGGCAGCGGCCAGGCCCGCCGCGAGCCAGCCGAGGCTGCCGCCCTGGATCGCTGTGCCCTGGCCAGCCCGGCCCTGTTCCTGCAGGCCGGCTACAACTTCAGCTTCCTCGATCTGTTCAGCCTGCCCCTGGCCGCCGCCGGCCTGCTGCTGCTGCTGCGCGGCGGCCGCCTGCCCCTGGGGGCGAGCGCGGCGGCCCTGGTGCTGCTGCTGGCGGCCGGCGGGCTCAACCACGAATCCTTCCTGGTGGCCTTCGCGCCGCTGCTGCTGCTGCTGGCCTGGCGGCGCCGGCCGGCCCTGGCGATCGCCGGGCTGGCCACCTGCCTGGCGATCGCCGGCCTGCTGGCGCTGGGCGGCAGCTACGAGCCGGGGGAGGCGGCCCTGCGCCAGGCCCTGGCCGGGGCCTTCCGCCAGCCCTTCGCCGTGAACACGGTGGAGCTCACCAGCAGCGCCGCCGCCAACCTGCGCGGCACCCTCGGCGCCCTCGGCCGCGGCGGCCTGCTCAAGGCGGCCGGCGGTTTCGCCTACCTGGGCCTGCTGCTGGCCAGCCTGCGCTGGAGCGGCAACCGGCTGCTGGCCCTGGCCTGCCTCACCCCCCTGCTGCTGATCCCCCTGGGCACCGACACCAGCCGCTGGCTCGGCTTCGCCGCCGCCAACCTGCTGCTGCTGGGCCTGGCGGGCGAGCTGCGCTTCCGCCTGCCGCCCCTGCGCCAGGGCCTGCTGCTGGCCTGCAGCCTGCCCGGCCCGCTCGGCATCCAGGGCTCCTGGCCCCTGCTGGGCAAGGCCCTGCGGCTGCTCCTGCCCCTGCCCGCCTGATGCCCGCCTCCCTCCTGCGCCGCCTCTTCCTGCCCGGGGCCCTGGCCCTGTTCCTGGCGGGGATGGTGCTCAACCGCGGCCGGGTGCCGATCTTCTCGCTCAGCTCGCTCTACTACCGCTACCAGGAGCTGGGCCTGGTGAAGCGCGGCCTGCTCGGCACCCTGCTCAGCCCGCTGCTGCCCCAGCAGCTGGATCCGGCGGCGGCCGTGCCCCTCTGGCTCGGGCTCGGCCTGCTGGCGGGCACGCTGCTCTGCCTGCTGATCCGCCGCCTGCTGCGCCGCGATGATCCTGCCGTGCTGGCCCTGGCCCTGCTCTCGCCGGCCATGTTCATCCAGCTGGGCTACGGCTTCTACTTCCTCGATCTCTGGTGCCTGATCTGCGCCTGTCTGGCCCTCGGCCTGCTGGCCCCCGCCCGCGGGCCGGTGCCACCCCCTGCACCGGGCCCGCGGCAGCTCACCGCCCTGGCGGCGCTGGTGGTTGCCGGCGGCCTCTTCCACGAGGTGTTCCTGGTGGCCTTTGCGCCGCTGCTGCTGGGGGTGGCGGCGCTGCGCAGCCGCCGCGCCGCCCTGGTGGTGGCCGCCAGCGCCGCCGCCACCGCCCTGCTGCTGGCCCTGGCCGGCAGCTACGAAGCCGGGCCTGAGGTGCTCACCGCCGTGGTGCAGCGCCACTTCAGCGGGCCGGTCACGGTGGCCCACTTCGAGCTCACCTCCAGCCTGGCCACCAACATCCGCCGCACCCACGCCTACCTGATCGGCGAGGGGCACCTGCGCACGGTGCTGCCGGCCTACGCCTACCTGGCTGTGCTGGTGTCGGCCGTGGCGGTGCGCGCTGAGCCCAGGCGCCTGGCGCTGCTGGCCGCCTGCCTCTCACCGCTGGCCCTCGGCCTGTTCGCCGGCGATGTGAGCCGCTGGATCGGCTTCGCCTGCATGAATGTGCTGCTGCTGGCCCTGCTCGATCTGCTGCCGCTGCGCCTGCCCCGCTGGCGCCTCGCCCTGCTCACCCTGCCGCTGCTGGCGGGCCCGCTGGGGGTGGTGGCAGCCTTTCCGCTGCTGCAGGCCCGCCTGGCCGCCGTGCTCAGCTGACCCGCATGTTCACCCCCTCCCGCCGCCGCGCCCTCGCCATCGCCGTGGCCTTCGCCCTGGCGGTGATCCACCTGGGGCTGAGCACCAACCTGCCGCAGATCTACTGGTTTGCCGCGCCGCCCGATGCCGAGCACAGCCTGGCCGGCCTGCTGGCCACGCCGCTGGCGCTCGACGACGACCCGATGATCACCCTGCGCAGCGCCCAGTTCGTGCTGCGCCAGGGCTGGCCCCTGTTCAACCCGGGCGACGTGGCCCAGGCCTCCACCTCCTACCTGCTGCCCTACCTGGCGGCGGCTCTGCTGGCCCTGTTGCCGGGCAGCGGCGCCCTGGTGGCGCTCTCGCTGCTGGGAGTGGCCGCCTCGCTGGCGAGCCTGGCGGCGGTGTTTCTGGCGAGCCGCACCCTGCTCTGGGGCGCCTTTCTGGCCGCCCTGCTGGCCCTCACCAGCACCCTCAGCCTCTATGCCGCCCAGGGTTGGGACCACGTGTATCAGACCCCCTTCCTGCTGGCCGGCGTGGCCCTGGCGCTGCGCGGGCGGCCGAGCAGCCGCCGCCAGGGGCTGCTGCTGGGGCTGATCCTGCTGCTGGGCTGCGCCCTGCGCCCCGATGGCGGCCTGATCGCCCTGGCCTGCCTGGCGCCCCGATGGCGGCCTGATCGCCCTGGCCTGCCTGGCCGCCTGGTGGCTGCGGGGCCGTGCGGCCGGCCAGCCTGGGGGCATGGCCGGCAACGCCCGCTGGCTGGCGCCGGCGGCCTTCCTGCTGCCCGGGGCCGGCCTGCTGCTGGCCAACCGGATGGTGTTCGGCCACCTCACGCCCACCACCTCCCGCCTCAAGCTCGGTGCCGTCACCGGCCTGGGGCCGCTGCTGCGCTACGTCTCAGACAACGCCCTGCTCAGCTGGAGCGCCATGGGCTGCGGCCTGGTGCTGCTGCTGCTCCTGCTCCGCCAGCGGCGCCAGCTGGCCCGCCCGGCGCGGCTGGTGGTGCTCGGCGCCGGCCTGAGCCTGCTCTATGCAGCCCTGGCCAGCGATGTGTTCCCCGGCTTCCGCATGGCCTGGAGCCCCGCCTGCTGCCTGGCCCTGGTGGCGGCCCTGGAGCTGGATCCGCCCCTGGCGGTGCGCACGCCGCGGCCCGTGCCCCTGGCCCTGGCGGGCCTGTTGCTGGTGATCTGTCTCTCCTTCCCGGGCCAGCTGCTGCAGCGGCTCAAGGCCCAGCGCCAGCTGGCCCCCGCCAGCGAAACCGCCCAGCAATACGCGCTGGCCCGCTGGATCGACGCCCAGCTCGATCCGGCCGACGGCGCCATCGGCTGGTATCAGCTCGGCACCGCGTTCTATTTGCCCCGCTTCGCGGCGGCCGATTTCCTCGGCAAGGCCGATGAGGCCATCGCCACCCTGCCGCCCCATCCGGGCCAGGCCGTGGGCCACAACAAGTGGGACATCCCGCTCACCCTGCGCAAGTGGCGCCCCCAGGCGATCCTGCACGCCTGGGCCGCCGACCTCGCCTCGCCCGACGACGCCCGCCGCGCCGACACCCTGGCCCACGCCGCCCGCGAATACGCCGCCGGGGCCTACTACGCCCACACCCTCTACGATCCGGCCGTGCGCAACGGCTACCAGGCCTGCGTGCCCCTCGATCGCAGCGGCGGCGGCGGCTGGGGCCTGCTGCTGCGCAACGATCTGGCCGCGCGCCACCGCGCCGGGCTCCAGTGCCGGCCGTTCACCGATCTCGCCAGCGTTGCGCCCCGCCCATGAAGCCCTCCCCCCTGCAGCACAGCGCCGAGCTGGTGGGCCGCATCTGGCGCCATCCGGCCAACCGGCCGCTGCCCCGGCGCCTCGGCCGGCTGGCGGCCTTCGGCGGCTACCAGCTGCGCAAGCAGCTGGGCCTGTTCCCGGCCGCCGGGGAAGCAATCGCCTGGGAGCGGGGCCTGAAGGTGCAGCTGCTGCGCGACAGCCAGCTCAGCCAGGCCTGCCTCTACTACGGCCTGGGCGACTGGCCCTCGATGCAGTTCCTGCTGCGCGCCCTCCGCCCCGGCGACCTCTGCGCCGACATCGGCGCCAACGTGGGCCTCTACAGCCTGCTGCTGGCCAGCGTGGTGGGCCCGGCGCGGCTGCATGCCTTCGAGTGCCTGCCGCGCAACACCGAGCGGCTGCGCCGCAACCTGGCCCTCAACGGCTTCGGCGCCGCCCATGTGCACGCCTGCGCCCTCGGCGCGCTGGATGGGCCGGTGACGCTGCAGGTGAGCGACAACGACGCCACCGCCTCGATCTGCGCCGCGCCCGACGCGCCCGGCTCGCTCACCGTGCCCTGCCGCCGCCTCGATGGCTTCGCCTGGCCCGAGCGCTTCTTGTACATCAAGATTGATGTGGAGGGCGCCGAGCAGCTGGTGCTCGAAGGGGCCAGCGGCCTGCTGGCGGCGGCACCGCCCTGGATCTGGTCGTTCGAGTGCCTCGATCTGCAGGAGCGGCTCGGCTCCAGCCGCGAGGGGCTGCTGGCCGCCTTCGCCCGCTGGGGCTACCGCTTCTTCCTCTACCAGCCCGAGAGCAACCGGCTGCTGCCCTTCGGGCCCCACAGCCGCCGCCGCGACGACAACGTGCTGGCCATCCACGCCGACGCCCTCGGGGCTGTCACGGTGCGGCTGTGCGGGGCGGATCGGCCAGGGCCCGGCTGATCGCCCGGCCGTACTGGGCGCCGAGCTCGCGGGCGCCGCGGTCGTTGAAGTGGCAGTCGTCGTAGCGGCGGCCGAAGCCCCACACCGCATCGCTGTCGGCGCTGATGAAGGCCCCGGGCGTGGCCGCCACCACATCGCGCTGGGCCTGGCGCACCGGCTCCCAGGGAGGCGCCTCGAAGCAGCGCGAGGCCAGCGCCACCCCGAAGCGCAGCCGGGGAAACGCGGCCCGGCTGCGGTCCACCACCGCCTGCAGGGCCGTGCGGTAGGCGTCGCGCTCCAACCCCAGCGGAAACTGGCCCGGCTGCGGCGGCGTGAACGGCGGCACGGCCCGGAAGGCCTCGGCATCGGCGCCGGGCTGGCGCGCATCCGCTTCACCCTGGTGCCACAGGGCCAGATCCGGCGTGATCCCGTCGCGCCGGAGCTGGTCGAGCACCAGCCGGTGCTGGGCGCCCAGGTAGCCCCAGGCCCACTCCAGCACCGAGCTGGCCCCACGGCCGTAGGCCACCACCAGCACCGGCGTGCGCCGCTGCGCCGCCAGGGGCACCAGGGCGTAGGTGAGCGGCGTGCCGCCGCCGCCGTCGGCGTTGAGCAGCGGCTCCCGGTAGGGGTGGCAGCGGCCGCTCTTCCAGTCGTACTGCAGCAGGTTGGCAGGGATCGCCAGCGCGGCCGGCGGCTGCACGCTGTTGGCCGCATTGCTCTGGCCAAAGCTGAGCACGGTGAGCGCATCGCGCGGGCAGGGCACGGCGGGCAGCTGGGGCGGTGCCGGCGGCGGCCCGGCCTGGCCGGCCAGCTGCCGGGCCAGGGGCCGCAGCAGATAGGCCTGGATGGCCCGCCACTTCAGGCCCACCAGGAAGCCGCCTCCGGCCCCCAGCAGCAGCGCCGCCGCCAGGGCCGCGGCCAGCTGGGGCGGCTGCGGCTGTGGCTGCGGCTGCGGAGGTGTCACCGCCGGCAGGGGCGATCGGTGGGCGCACCCTAAAGTCGCGCCACCCGTGCCGGCCGGATGATCGCAGCGCTGATCGAGGCCTGCCGCCCCCGCCAGTACACCAAGAACCTGCTGGTGTTTGCGGCGCCGCTGTTCGCTTTCCGGGTGGACGCGCCCACCTGGCTGGCGGCAGGCGGCGCCTCCCTGGCCTTCTGCGCCATCTCCAGCGCCGTCTACCTGCTCAACGACGTGCTCGATGTGGCGGCCGACCGCGCCCACCCGAGCAAGTGCCGCCGGCCGATCGCCTCCGGCCGGGTGGCCCCGGCGGCGGCCCTCATCCTGGCGGCCCTGCTCTGCGCCGCCAGCCTGGCCTTCGCCGCGGCGCTGCAGCCGGCCCTGGCGGCCGTGGTGCTGGCCTATGCCCTGATCCAGGCGGCCTACTGCCTGCGCCTCAAGCGCGAGCCCCTGCTCGATCTCTTCTGCATCGCCTCCGGCTTCCTGCTGCGCGCCATGGCTGGCGGGGTGGCCGCCGGCATCCAGCTCTCCCCCTGGTTCCTGCTCACCGTGGGGCTGCTCGCCCTGTTCCTGGCGGTGGAGAAGCGCAAGGCCGAGCTGCGCGTCTGCCTGGATCGCGGCGTGGTCACCCGCCGGGTGCTGGCCCGCTACTCGCTGCCGCTGCTGCTGCGGCTCGAGAGCCTGGTGGCCACCAGCGCCTTCATGAGCTACTCCCTCTGGGCGGCCGGCCCGGCCCTGCGCGGCGCCCCCACCAGCTGGATGCTGCTGAGCGTGCCCTTCGTGCTGGTGGGCATCTTCCGCTACCAGCTGCTCAGCGACCCCGAGGAGGCCGAGCGCCGCGCCCAGGCCGCGCCGGAGCGCACCAGCGAGAAGCCGGAGGAGATCCTGCTGGGCGACCGCGGCATCCAGCTCACCCTGCTCGGCTGGCTGGCCTGCGTGCTGGCGGTGGCGGCGCTGCATCACCTGGGGCCGGGACGCTGAGGCGATGAACAGCGCCCCCTCCCGCCCGCCCCTGGCGGTGTTCGATGTCGACCGCACCCTGCTGCTGGGCGACTGCCTGCTGCTGCTCGGCCGCGCCCGCCAGCCCCACGCCCTGGCCTGGGGCCTGGCCTGGCTGGCCCTGCTGCCGGCCCTGCTGGCCAAGGTGTGCGGCCGGATCAGCACCGGCCGGCTCAAGGAGCTGTTTCTCGAGCGCTTCGTGCTCACCCCCGCGCACGATCCGGCCGAGCTGCAGGCCGTCCTGGATGGCCCCTTCGCCGAGCGGCTGCTGCAGCGGCTCAACCCGCCGGCCCTGCAGCGGCTGCGCTGGCACCAGCAGCGCGGCGAGCGGGTGATCCTCTGCTCCGCCTCGCCGCGCTTCATCCTCCAGCCCCTGGCCGATCGGCTCGGCGTGGAGCTGCTCGCCACCGAGGTGGCGCGCGAAGGCAACCGGCTGCTGCCGCGGTTGCAGGGGGCCAACTGCAAGGGGCCCGAGAAGGTGCAGCGGCTGGAGGCCCACCTGAAGGGCAGCGGCGGCCTCACCGCCTGGAGCCTGGAGGCCTACGGCGACAGCCGCGGCGACCGCGAACTGCTGCGCAGCGCCGAGCGGCCCCACTACCGCAGCTTCGCCGACGCGCCCCGGCCCTACCCGAACCTGCGGCTCAAGCCGCTGCTGCCGGTGCTGGCGATCGCCCTGCTCGGCTACGGCCTGCTGGGCCTCTGGAGCCAGGGCGATCAGCTGCTGCCGCTGCTGGCAAGGCTCTGGCCCGTGATCCTGGCCGGCCTGGGCCTGGTGCTGCTCGGCTATGGCCTCCGCTTCCTGCGCTGGCGACTGCTGCTGGCCGCCCTGGGCGAGCGGCCACCCTGGCGCGCCGATGCCCGCCTCTGGATGGGCTCCTACGCCTTCACCGCCACCCCCGGCAAATCCGGCGAGGCGGTCCGCTCGGTGCTGCTGCGCCAGGAGTGCGGCACGCCGCTGCCGGCCAGCCTGGCCGCCCTGCTGGCCGAACGGCTGAGCGATGGCACGGCCGTGCTGCTGCTGCTCCTGCTCAACCTGCCGCTGGTGCTGGGTTGGCTGCCAGCGGGGGCGCTGCAGAGCGCGGCCGATGCGGCACCCACCAGCGCCCTGCCGTGGCTGTTGGCACTGGCCGCTGCGGCCTTCACCCTGCTGCCGAGCCCCGCCGCTCCCCGCCGGCGGCTGAAGCAACTGCTGCGCCGCCTGCTGCCCAGCCGGCTGGCCGGCGGCTCCGCCGACACGCTCACGGCCCTCAAGCGGCTGCTGCGGCCGCTGCCCCTGCTGGCCGCCACGCTGATCGGAGCGATGGCCTGGGGCCTGGAGGGGGTGAGCCTGGCCCTGCTGCTGCAGGCCATGGGCAGCCCGCTCGCCTCCATGGGCGGCGCCATGGTGGCCCACACCGCGGCCGGCCTGCTCGGCGCCCTCTCGATGCTGCCCGGCGGCCTCGGCAGCACCGAGGCCGGCACCGTGGGCCTGCTGGCCCTGCAGGGCGTGCCCCTGGCCACCGCCACCACCGCCACCCTGCTGATCCGGCTGATGACGCTCTGGTTTGCCACGGCGCTGGGGGTTATGTGCCTGCTGTTGCCGGCGCCCCAGACATCGGCTCAGACTTCAGGGTGAGATCAGATGCGGCGCCCGGCGCTGCGGGTCGCAGCGGTAGAGGCAAGCCTCCAGAACGGCCAGCGATTCCGGTGGTTCCATTGCCCCGCGCGGCTTGATCAGGATCGAGGTGGTGCTGTGCAGGCATTGCAGCAGGTGCAGCAGCAGCAGCACGTGCACGAGCGATCGCCGCTGCAACGCGAACAGAAAACCGGGGGCCACGAGCGTGTACCAGAACTGTCCCCAGCGCAGCGATTTGGTGACGCCCCAGAACAGCAGCGACGGCGTGAGCGGGATGGCCTCGGCCGGTCGTCCGCGGCGCCAGTCCTGCCAGCCAGCACGCACAAGCAAGAGAAGCGGCAGATAGCTGAACAGCGCGTTCCAGCTCACAAGCCAGCGGAAGTTCCAGCCGAACAGACGC
>VFQS010002177.1_pt1 | contig 16563 bp, 9 predicted proteins | sample 3512361 | NCBI WGS metagenome assembly VFQS01 (sample SAMN10412375, study PRJNA504923) | tailings metagenome | isolation source: Relicate 1 Philex TSF3 active mining | place: Philippines
CCGCACACGGCAAACGGGCAGTCGCCGTGACTGTGCGTCCTCGTACGCAGAAAGGTGGGATGGTCCGGACACACCAGCAGACGGTACTGGCCCTGCCCCTTCATCCACTGATGCAGCGGCCCCACGATTTTCTCGTCAATCTGCTCCACCGCCCGCACCTTTTCCTCCACACTGCCCTCATGCGACGCCTCATCCGTCGCTTCCACATGCACCACCACAAAATCCACATCCGGACGCTGCAGCGCAGCAATCGCAGCTCGCCCCTTCGCCGCATAATCCGTGTCCAGATACCCCGTCGCCCCAGGCACCTCCAGCACCTGCCAGCCCAGCAGACGGCCAATCCCGCGCAACAGATCCACTGCCGTGATGACTGCCCCCCGCACACCATAACGCTGCTCAAACGGCTGCAGTGCCGGACGCTGCCCCAGTCCCCAGAGCCATGTCTGAGTGGCAGCCAGGGCCCCCGCCGACAGCCGCTGCCGATTGGCCTCGGCCGCTCCAAACACCCCCCGACTCTCCTCCATCAGCCCCCGCAGCAATTCCGATCCAGGGCCCGTCGGCAAATAACCCTCCACCAGCTGCCCCGTAATGTCGTGCGGCGGAGTACTGATGGTGTCCCGCGAAAAAGGAGCCTCCTCGCCACGCGACCGCCAGATCAGCAGATTGCGATAACTCACCCCCGCAAAATACTTCCAGTGCTCGTCGCCACAACGACTCTTCTGCAGCCCCTGCAACAAACCCGCCGCCAGCTCACTGGGATACTGCCCCGCCGTGAAACTGTGCATTCGCCCGTCCGCAATCGTCACCAGATTGCACCGCACTGCCCAGTCACCCGGCTGCAGCTCAATCCCCTGAGCAGCAGCTTCCAGCGGCGCCCGCCCCGTATGAAACTGCAGCGGACTGTACCCAAACAGACTCATCGTCCCCACATCGCTGCCCGAGGGCAGGCTGAGAGGCACATTGTTCGTCCGGCCGACCTGACCCCCGCTGGCCACCGCGTGCATGTGCGGAATGCGAGCAGCCTGCAGGGGAGTCTTCCCGCCGAGCTCCGCCTGAGGCTCGTCCGCCACACCGTCCGGAATCACCAGTGCAAATTTCATCTGCCGCCCACCTCAGCGCCCCGCCGTCCTGTCTGCCGCCAGCTGCTTCACACCACGCAGATCCAGCTTTCCCGTACCCAGCAGCGGAATCTTCTCCACCTCGATGAAACTGTCATTCGATGGAATGAACAGATTCGGCAGCCCCGCCGCCTGCAGCCGGTCCGTAATCTCCCGCGGTGACCTCTTCATCGGCTTGTGCAGCACGATCAGACGCTCACCCTTCTTCGGATCAGCCACCGAAGTGACAGCACACATAATCTCCGTCTCTTCCGTGGCGTCCTCCTCCAGCACCTTCGCAATCGCCTGCTCCACCAGTATGTGCGGCACCATCTCGCCACCGATCTTCGAAAACCGACTCATCCGCCCCGTAATGCGAATAAACCCGTCATCGTCAACCACCGCCATGTCGCCACTGTTATACCAGCCATCCGAAATCAGCTCCGCCGTCTTTTGTGGCTGATTCAGATAGCCCAGCATAATGTTCGGACCCTTGATCTTCAGCAGACCTTCACGATTCGCACCCAGCCGAGCTCCCGTGTCAGGATCAAACACGGCTGCCGCCACCCCGGGAATTGCCCGTCCCACCGTTCCGTGACGCAGCCCCGACGCCGGATCAGCGTCTGTCCCCATTCGCGATGCCGGAATGTTGAACGAAGCCACAGGTGACATCTCCGTCGTGCCATAGCCCTCGATCGGCTCGTAACCGAACTTCTCCCGGAACGCGTCCCGCAAGTCATCCGGCATCTTCTCGGCACCCACAATCACCAGATTCATCGACTTCATCTCTTCCACTGTGCACCGCTTGAGGTAACTGCGGAGGAAGGTCGGAGTCGCAGCAAGAATAGTGCAGCGATGCTTTTCCGTAAGCGCACCAACAGTCCGAGCATCCAGCGGATTGAAATGATAGACCGCCGCCGGATCAGCACACAGAGGCAGCCACATCGTCACCGTATAGCCGAACGAATGAAAGAACGGCAGGACACCCAGCAGCACGTCGCCCGAATGCAGACGCAGCAACTGGTTCACAGCATCCAGATTCGAGGCGATGTTGTTCTGCGACAGCATCACGCCCTTCGGCTCACCCGTGGAACCGGAAGTAAAGATCACCGTCAGCGGATCGTCCGAACGCAGCCGGCTCAGGCCCAGCAGCCGGCTCAGCATTCGCAGCGGCACCAGCTTCCCCTGGATCGCCGCAGTCACCCGGTCAAATGTGGTGATCTGAGTCTTCAGGTCCTCGAGAAAAATCAGCTCGGCGTCCAGCTTCACCGGCTTCTTCTCAATGAAGGCCCGGCTGGTCAGCACCTGCCGAATACCGGCCTCGCGAATACAGTAATTCATCAGGTCATCACTGAGCGTATAGTTCAGGTTGACCGACACCTTCCCGCTCAGCGCCAGCGCTGTGTTCGCCAGCACACCACCCACAGACGGAGGCAGCAGCACGCCCACATAGTGCCCGTCCGCCGCCAGGACCCGGCCGGTCAGCAAACGCCGAAAAGCCAGTGCCCCCATCAGCAGGCGACCACCAGTCAGGACCGTGCCGCCGGAATCGCCGACCTTCATCCGGCCCCACGAAAGACGACACTGACGAATAAATCGAAGCGCCGGAATCATGCTGCGTTCCTTTCGCAGTAACATCGACTGAGCATTCAGTTCCAGAACAGCCGACCGCACAACCTCTGTATCATCAACTTCCGCAATCGCCCGACCAAACAAAATCGACACCGGATAAGGCCAGTGCCGCGGACGCTTCCACAGAAACTTCCCCTGATCATAGCTGAAAATACTGCCCCACAACTCGTCCAGACACACGGGGACCACAGGAGCATTCGTGCCCTTCAGAATCCGCAGCAGACCTCGCTCAAATTTCATCAGCTGACCAGTGCGAGTAATCGCGCCCTCAGCAAAAATACACACCAGTTCCCCCCGCAGCAATGCTTCACTGGCCGTATTCAGCGAAGCAATCAATGCCCGCGGACCGTCACCACTGCGAATCGGAATGATCCCGAACAGCCGACCCAGACGACTTAATACCCGACCCTGCACGTAATCCGCATACGCCACCATCCGGATCGGTCGGGAACTGGCCAGCAGGATCAGAATCCCGTCAATCCACGTCACATGATTTGCCACCAGCAGCGCCGGACCCTGCTCAGGAATGTTCTCTATCCCATAGGTCCGCACGCGATACACAAATCGACTCAGCAGCCACACAAAAAATCGAATCGTCGCCTGCGGCAGCACCCACACCACATACGCCACAATCGGTATGATGCTCAGACCGCTCACCAGAAAAATCTGCGACGCACTCAGCTCCAAAGGACCCCGCAGCAGCCAGAACAATCCCGACACAAACAGCATCCCAATCGCTGTCAGCTGCTGACAGGCCGCCAGAATCGCTCCCAGCTTGTCGTGCGGACTGCGCTCCTGCAGCCACGCCTGCAGCGGCACATTGAATAATCCACCGCCCAGGCCAATCACCATCAGCAGCCAGCGAGCCATCCACGGAGCATCACTGGTGAAGTACAGCAAGGTACAGGCAACACCCATCAGCAATGTCCCGAAGGGCACCATCCCCAGCTCAACACGGCCACTCGACCACCAGCCCGCCAGCAGACTGCCCGCTCCTACCCCCAGCACCAGGGCCGCATTGAACGTACTGGGATTCGCCTTCAGCAGATTGTCCGCCAGCTCCATCCGCACAAATACGTCAATCGACATCTGCGCCATCGCCGCCAGACACCAGAAGAAGACGATCCCCAGAGTCACCCTGAGCATCGCTCGGTCTCGCAGAATCAGACGAATATCTCGCCACGAATCCGACACCAGATTCCACTGAAACTTCACGCCCGGCGCCGCCGCTGCCACCCGACCCGTCAGTATCGCTCCCAGCAGACCCGCCAGCGCCGTACCCACCAGCGCGGCCGCGGCAGCCCATAACCCCATCGTCCGATCCGCCAGGATCCGCTCCGCCAGACCATAGCCGGCCACCGTCCCCAGAATCACGCCCGCCAGAGTCGCCAGGCCCGACCAGCCGTTCGCCGCTGAAATGTCCGCACGCCGCACAATCTCGGGAATAATCCCCAGCTTCGCCGTCCCTATGAATGCCGCCTGAGTCCCAATCAGGAACAGTATCAGAAACATCATCGGCACACTGGCCGCCTGGATCGACCACGCACCCAGTGCCACCAGCAGCACTTCCGCCGCCTTCAGCCACAAAATCGATGACCGCTTGCTGAATCGATCCGCCATCCAGCCAGCCCAGGGCGCAAATACCACAAACGGCAGCATAAAAACGCCCAGTCCCAGAGACAGCACAAATGCCTCTGAATCCTTCGCCGTCCAGCCATACAGCCGCTGGAACTCCTCACGACCCACAGGCACAACCAGCCACCGAAACATGCTGTCGTTGACCGCCGTCAGGAAGGTCATCAGCAGGTAACCTGCAAATGACGCCGAGAGCAGCCGCGGGGCTGCCACAGGACTCGACGCTATGGTGGGCTCAGCAGAAATACTTCACTCCCCGAAGACTGGTCAGGCCGAAGACGGGTCGGTAGCATGGCACGCGGTGGAGCACGCCCCGGAGTTTAGCGAGTCCGATCGGGGAAATCAGGACCAGATTCGCGGCACCCGGGACAATCACCGTATCTCTCTACTTCGGCATTTCTGACTGGACTGAAGATTCACCCTGCACTAAGCCGTTGAATATCCGCAACAGTCGCCCGCACAACCGTTGCCAGCATTGCCCCGGTCCCGCACTGCGGCAGTTCCTGCCGGTTTACTGCGACTGCTGCAGGACCCCCGAATCCTCACTGCCCCCACCCCGCAAAAACGTTCAAACAGGGATCACCCGGATGCTCGAACTGTGTGTCGGCGGAATTGATGACGTCCTGCTCGCGGCCGAGGCCGGTGTTGCCAGGATCGAACTGAACTCCGCCATCGCACTCGGAGGCCTCACGCCGTCGCAATCACTCATGCTGCAGGCCCGCACCGCCTTCTCCGGGAAAATCATCGCCATGGTCCGACCGCGGGAAGGTGACTTCCACTACTCCCCCGCTGAAATTCGCCTGATGCTGCAGGATGCCGAACTGCTCGTACAACAGGGCGCTGACGGTATCGCCATTGGCTTCCTCAACCACGACGGCTCAGTCAATCTGGCCGCCTGCCGACAGCTCCGCTCTCTGCTGCCCGCCACTCATCTCGTCTTCCACCGCGCCATCGATGTGTCCGTCAGCCTCCCCGCAGCCCTCTCTCAGCTCATCGACCTCGGCTTCCAGGCCGTGCTCACCAGTGGTGGCTGCAGCACCGCGCTGCAGGGAGCGTCCATGCTGCAGCAGCTGCAGCAGCAGGCCGCCGGCCGCATTCAGATCCTGCCCGCCGGAGGCATCCGCGCAGCCAATGTGGCCACAGTCCTGCAGCTCACCGGCTGCCCCGAAGTCCATGCCGCAGTCCGCGAAATCACAGAACCCAGCCCCGCTGCTCACCACCGCGGACTGCATTTCGGAATCCCCGGCCAGGGACCGCTGTCCTGCGGTAAAACGTCCGCTACTGCACTGCACCAGCTGCTCGCCGCCCTCCACGCCGCCAAAACTCAGCCATAATCCGCAATCCGCCGCCATGTCACTCCTCACCAGACTCCCCGAATCCTGCGACCACTGCGCCGCCTGCTGCAGATGCACCCCCATTCCGCCGTTCCAGCCAGGCGAAGAAGCCGCTCTCAATGTCCCCCCGGAACTCCTCGAACCCGTCCGCCAGCGGATTCAGCTCGATCAGCACTTCGATCTGCTCCCCTGCGTCTGGCTCGACCCCGTGACTCTCAAATGTCGCCACTACCACCTGCGACCACAGGCCTGTCGCGATTTCCAGATCGGCAGCGACCTCTGCCTGCTGTCCCGCGATGACGCAGGGATTCGCTGATCTCCCGCGTTAATCCCTCCGACCGCTCACGGTTCCTGTTCAGCCCGGCCACCCGGCACTAAACTTCCGACACACACAGCACGCACCGCTTCACCCCGGTTACTGTTCACTCGAGATCCCCATGCCCGTTGATAAATCCGGCTCCCGCATCCGTCAGATGTTCGGCGAAATCGCCGGTCGCTACGACTTCATGAATCACTTCCTGTCCATGGGGACCGATATCTACTGGCGGTGGAAAGCCGTGCGACTCGCCGGAAAACTCAATTCCGCTCCCATCCTCGATGTCTGTACCGGGACCGGTGACCTCGCCTTCGCCTTCCGCAAAAAACTCGACCCCGCCGCGCACGTCTACGCCTCCGACTTCACTCTCGGAATGCTGCAGCTGGCCGAACAGAAACGAGACAGCCGACAGGTCACCTTCCTCGAAGCAGATACACTCGCACTCCCCTTCCCCGAAAATTCCTTCCAGGTCGTCTCCGTCGCCTTCGGACTTAGAAACGTCGCCAGCACCATCGCCGGACTCCGCGAAATGACCCGCGTCTGTCAGCCCGGCGGAAAAGTCCTCGTTCTCGAATTCTCCCTGCCCTCCAACAAACTGCTCAGTCGCCTCTACCAGTGGTACTTCCGCAATATCCTGCCACGCATCGGACAGCTGCTGGTGCGAAACAGACAGGCCGCCTACGAATACCTGCCCCAGTCAGTCTCCGAATTCCCCTCCGGCTCCGAACTCACCGGACTCATGGAAGAAGCCGGTCTCTGCCAGACCTCCTTCCACCCGCTCACCGGTGGCATCGCGACCGTGTACCTCGGAGAAAAACCTCGCTGACCGGTGTTTCTTCAGAAATTCCCTTGACTCAAATACCCCAGATTACCCAGATTAACATCCTGTTGAAAAAAACACACATGTGATGCAATTCCGCACGCACTGTGTCGTTATTGCAACAGCAGGATGTTCCCCCATGGCTCTTCTCCCGGCGCCCGTCGCTCCCACTGTTCTCCGCCACGCGCTCCGCCTGCTGCTGGTTGCAGCAGTGGTCCTCAGCAGCCACGCCGGCAGCCTCGCTGACGAAAAGCCCAAATCAAAAACGAAGACAAAGGCCGACGGGCAGGACACCATTCAGATCATCCCTGCAGCAAAGGTTCCCGCAGGCGGTTTTCAGGCCAGCCCCGGCAAAGGCTCCTCCGCCAAACCCTCGGCCACTGCCACTAGACTGGCGTCAGCTCAGGCTGCTGCAGATGCCTACCGTCGTGTCTACCGGTCCATTCCCTTCAATCGCAGACTGTCTCTGACCAATCCCGGTTACCGACACGACGCCACCATGGAACTGCTGACCGGAAATGCGCGTCCCGCCGACAGTCGCAGTGCATCCGCAGAAATGTCCCCGGCCGCGTCATCCCGCTCCGATTCTGCCGCCAAACCCTGACCGCCGTCATTCCGCCAGGACGGCCTGCGGTCGTCCCATGGCCTGCATGATGAAGTTGTAAGTCAGCCGACTGTAGTGGCTGTTGACAATCGGATGCCGTGCCGTCGGATACAGCATCAGTTCAAACTGTTTCTCTGACTGCTGCAGCCTGTGCACCAGCTCCAGTGTATTCTCCGGATGCACATTATCATCCAGCATGCCATGCACCAGCAGCAGTCGCCCCCGCAGCGCAGCGGCTGCCTCGGTCACTGAAGATTTCCGGTACCCGTCCGGATTGTCTGCCGGAGTCCCCATGAAGCGTTCTGTGTAGATGGTGTCGTAGTGTCGCCAGTCCGTCACCGGAGCACCTGCTATGCCGGCGGCAATACGATCCGTGTGAGTCATGGCGTAGGCGGTAAAGTAACCTCCGTAACTGTGCCCGCTCAGGCCAATCCTTGAAGTATCCGCCCACGACTGCTGCTGCAGCCAGTCACACACCGCCACCAGATCCCGCGTCTCCTCCACGCCCAGCTGTCTCCACGCCTTCCAGGCACTGGCAGCGCTGTACCCGCTGGCGCTCCGCGGATCAAACGTGATCACCACAATATCCTGAGTCGCCAGCAGGTGATCGGCAAGTCGCGGATTCCACAGGTCGCGCACCTGAGGCCTGTGGGGGCCGGCATACGTCCGCAGCCAGATCGGATATCGTCGCGCCGGGTCAAAGTTCGGCGGCAGCACAAAAATGGCGGCTGTTTCCGAACCATCAGACATCGGCAGCGGCCGCAGCTCCACAGTTCCGAAGCGGTACTTATCCCGCGGCAGCGATTGTCCTTCCGCCAGCACTCGTACCACGGCCCCGTCCCCGGATCGCAGCACGGTTTGCGGCGGACGCTGCAGGCTGCTGTGGTCGTCCAGCAGCCACTTTCCGCCAGGTGCAGGCAGCACGTTGTGCTGACCGGGCTCCGATGTCACTCGGACAGGCTCAGTCACCCCGCCCGTCAGTGAGACGCGATACAGACTTTCGGCAATCGGCGAATCCTTCGTCGCGGAAATCAGCAGCGATGCCTGATCGTCAGCCAGCCCCTGCACCGCCCGCACCTCCCACGAACCGGCAGTGACAGCCTGCATATTCGATCCGTCGGCCGACACCCGGTACACATGCCGATAGCCGCTGCGTTCACTGCAGATCAGCAGACTGCCGTCGCGGAGAAAAATCGGATCACCCGGATTATCGACCCACGCCGCAGTCTGATCTCGCAGCAGGCGCCGCTGACTGACTCCCTGGCGATCCGTCAGAATCACATCCAGCCACGTCTGACTGCGGTTCTGCGCGTACCAGCACAGGCCGTCACTGCCGGGCTGCCAGCAGAAGTGAGTCAGAATGAAATCCTGCGGGTCGAATGACCCGGTATCGACCCACGTGATCGGGCCACCGGTGACTGCCACCAGCCCCAGTTTCACCAGCGGATTCGTCTCTCCGGCTTTCGGATAATGTTCACTCTCAATCGTCTGCTGCACTGCCGCATGATCGCTGATCCGGAACAGAGGCACCGCGGTATCATCAAACTGCATGAAGGCAATCGCTGAACTGTCAGGACTCCACTTCCACGCCTTCCAGTTGCGGTCATAGACCTCCTCAAAATACACCCAGTCCGCTTTGCCGTTGCGGACTGCACCACTGGCGTCGCTGGTCAGTTGGCGGCACGTGCCGCCGACGAAATCCGCCGCCCACAGCTCATTCCCGCTGACAAATGCCAGCTGCTCTCCGCTGGGGCTGAATTCCGCCAGCTCAGGGTTCTTCGGAACGCCGCGAATTTCCTCAACCGTCAGTGACTGCAGCTGCACCTTCAGCAGACGCTCGCCCGCCAGCACCGCGGCTGCATCCCGCTGCGGCAGCAGCGCCAGCCAGTCACCCCCCGCAGCACGCTCCGCGTCCGCAGCCGCCAGACCGACAGCCTGCAGCGCACCCGCCACCTTTGAAACGTCGTACCACGGCTGTTCTGTTCCGGTCGCTGCATCCGTCAGCAGCCAGCCGGAACTGGTTTTCTGCAGCCAGCGCTGCTCATCCAGCCACTGCCGCTGCACCGGACGCCGAGTACCAGCATCCAGGCGTTCACGACCATGCACCAGTTCCCACGTCAATGGCTGCTGCGCCTGCAGTGGCTGCACAGCCGTCAACAGTGCCGGCAACAGCAGCAGACGCCACAGGACCGTCACCTGCTGCCACCAGCCGCGAGCCTTAAAATGCCAGCCTTTGTCGTCGGTCATCATCACGGATTCACTCCCCAGGCACGTTTCCGCCAGTTATCAGTACTGCAGAATTCTAAAGTCTTCTGCCGCTGTGTCATCCCTGCTCAGATCAGCCTGCCGGTGGCCTTCAGGAGCCGGAAAATCAGGATTTTGCCGCCGATCGAGGCCCGCAGGCCAGTGTCAGGCTGCCAAACACCCTCCCGCAAATCACCTGTACACGCAGGGAATTTCCCCCCGTTGGATTTCAATTCGCCCGGATTTCTTAGTAAAAAACGCCGTTCCTTTCTGATATTCCGCTGCGGATCTTCGGCCTCTGTTGGACTATTCCTCCGTCGCCCTTCCCTCGTCACCCGTCAAGTCACGCTTCACAGTACCCGGAACCCGGCCAGCATGCTGTCCACCGACTTCATGACACTCCTGCGAAAAAGCGGTCTGATGTCGACCGCTCAGCTGGGTGTTGCGCTGGCACTGTCCCGCGAACGTGAAGCCGCCGAAGAACTGGCCGCAGAACTGGTCCGTCAGGGGCTGCTGACGGCCTGGCAGGCCTCCCAGCTGCTGAAGGGCCAAACCGGCTTCGTGCTGCAGCACTACAAGCTGCTGGAAGCCATCGGCAAAGGCGGCATGGGCCACGTCTTCAAGGCCATCGACAGTCGCGATTCGTCCATCGTCGCCGTCAAGGTCATGTCCCGCAAACTCTCGTCCAATCAGAATCTGGTCAATCGCTTCCGCCGCGAAATCCGCGCGTCCTCGCGACTGAACTGCCCGTGGATCGTCCGCACGATCGATGCCGGGCGCGTCGGCAAAATCGACTTCATGGTGATGGAGTTCGTCAACGGGGATCAGCTGGACAATATCCTGCAGCGCATCACCACGCTGCCGGTTTCCGTCGCCTGCGAAATCGCCCGACAGGCCGCACTCGGCCTGCAGCATGCCCACGAACAGAAGATGGTGCACCGCGACATCAAGCCCGCCAACCTGATGATCGACTGGACCAGCGACAACACGGGCATCGTCAAGATCATGGACATGGGCCTCGTGCGGCTCAGCGAAGACGACGAAGAACGCACCGCCGTCACGCGCGCCGGTCAGGTCATGGGTACGCCTGATTACATGTCACCGGAACAGGGCTGGAATACGGCCACCGTCGATATCCGCTCCGACATCTACAGTCTCGGCTGCACCCTGTTCCGGCTGCTCACCGGCAAAGTGCCCTTCCCCGGCGACAATCCCCTGCAGGTGCTGATGGCTCGCTGCTCACGCGATGTCCCGCCCGCCAGCACACTCCGCCCCGAACTGGCGGAACCCATCGATCAGATCCTGCAGAAAATGACCCGCAAGGATCCTCAGGAACGCTTTCAGACACCCGCCGAAGTGGCTGCAGCCCTCGAACCATTCTGCGCCCCGCTCACTGTCGACAGCCTGAAAAAACTGGCCGCCAGTCAGCCCGGTGCCGAAACCGTCGTGCTGCTGCAGTCCTTCAGTCGCTCCGATTTCTCCGAGTCCCAGGATCCCGGCTATCAGCAGTTCCTGAAAGCCATGGACACCGGAGCAGCCGTCGATCTGATGCTCGCCAACACGCCCTCCGGTGGCTTTGAACTGTCCCCCACCATCCCCATCATCCGCCCCGGCAAAACGTCCGTCAGCAAAACCGCCTCCGGAAAATCGTCCCCAGGCGAATCGTCCGGTCCCCGTCGCACACAAAAGGCCGGACTGGTCGCACTCGTGGCCGTCGCCGCACTCACAGCCCTCGTGGCCGCCTTCGTATTCCTCCGCGGTGACTCGAAACCCGCAAAATCGTCCGGCGAGTCCCCCACCAAATCCGCCGCCACCGCCAAAACAAACCCGGAAAAAAAACCGGTTGTACCCGTCGCTCGACTCGCCTCCGCCGAACCGCTCCGCATGCATGCCGGGGACAGCCTGGAAGTGGTGCCCGAGTTTGAAGACAAACCACCGGAAACTCCCGCAGCCGGAAAACTGGTCTGGAAAACCGGTGCCAGTACTCCGCCCGGAGTCACCATTGATCCGGATTCCGGACGGGTGCGGTGGAAAATCCCCGAGGCCCTCGCTGTCGCGTCCTACGTCATTCCCGTGGAACTGCACTTCGAACATGACGGCAAACAAACACTCATCTCCGGCACCTCCATCGTCGTCACAGTGCAGTCCGGCACCATGGATTTCAAATTCGGACAGTCCGGGCCGATCCAGCTTGAAGCCGGACAGGCTTACGAATGGAAGTCGGATCTCGTGCCGGCTCCTGAACCGAAAATGAAGTACCGGCTGACGGGCGACAAACCGCCGCAGCACAGCTTCAATGAAGTGAAGGGCGAGCTCAAACTGAATCCAGGCAGTCAGGACCTTGGCCGCTTCAATATCACCATGGAGCTGCTGAATGCTGAAGGCACGGCCGTGCTGGCCAAAGTCACCCGCTCCGTACTGGTGCTGCCGAAAAACTCCGAGATCTCTCTGCCGAATATCCCCGAACAGCGCACTCGGGCAGGAGACACCCTGAAAGTGCCGCTGTTCTCTGCGCAGAACCAGGCCCTCACCAAACTGCTCACCCTGAAACTCACTGCCCCGGCCGGAATCAGCGGAGCTGCTGTTGACGGACGCACCGGCACACTCACCTGGGCTGTGCCGGCCGGTACCCCGGATGGTCGGCACGAGTTTCTGGTCGAGGCGACTCCGGCCTTCCCCGAACTGCGGTTCAACGGCGGCAGTTCACTCAGCACCCGCATCAGTGTCTCCGTGGGCTCAGCCCCCGCAGGTTCGGGCGCCCCGACCATCGCTCCAGTACCCGCTGCGGCGGCCGTGGAAAAAGCCGAAACCGCCCTGAAGGAACAGTACAAAAAGGAACTGTCATCAACCGCTCGGCCCAGGTTTGTCCGCCGACTGCTGGAACTGCAGTACGAACAGAAACCCGGCCCTGAAGACTTCGCACTGCTCAAACTGGTCATCGAAACGGACAGCAAAGCGCGAGCTGCCACCGATGGTATTCTGGAAGCTCTGCGAGTGCGTCAGGAACGCTACGGAATCGCTGGTCTCGAGGAGACTTTGCGAGTCGCCGGGCAGTTCAAAGGCACTCCCGCCGCAGCCCAGCAGGATCGCATGATCGAGCTGCTGCTGCAGTCCGCGGTGGACGCGGCCAATGCCGGTCGCTGGGCCGATGTGGTCGCACTGCTGAAATTGCCGGCCGACCTGACCAAACGGCCCAAATCCGGTGCCGCACTGCCCGGGCTGGGCGATGCTCTGAAGCAGGCCGAATCACTCGCTGAAAGCCTCGCGTCCGGCAACGGACAGGCCGATGCCGTGAAACGCACCGACCTGCTGTCCATTCTGCAGCGCTGGCAGTTCCAGCACCATTTCCTGCGACCGGATGACCTGCAGTACACGCAGAGCGCCGCTGCCGCAGACCGGCTCCCCGACTCCGGTCGCTCGCTCTGGAAATTCACCGCTGAAGGGCTTGAGCTGTCCGGGACTCAGCGCAGTGCAGCCATCGGGTTTCTGGAAAACCGCAGCCTTCCCGGACGCTGGGTTCAGCGCATGCAGATTCATGGCACCACCAGCGGACTCCGACTGTTCCTCGGAGCGACCGGGAACAAGGATACCACCGGAGCCACCTCCATCTCCGGCCTGCTGCTTTCACTGGACTCCACCGCACTCGGACAGGTTGACGCTCTGCAGGGCAACGCCGGACTGCTGCCGAGAAATCAGAATCTGGTCATTCCTCGTGATGCGTGGAACGATTTCGAAATTGCGGTGGACGGTACGACTTTGCGAGTTCGCATGAACGGCGAAGTCGTCAGCCAGGGAAATCTGCCGCCATTGAAACCCGGCCAGACCGGATTATTCGTCACCGCTGTTCAGGGGACGCCGCAGGCTGCTGTCCGCATCCGTCATCCTCGGATCCTGCTGTTGCCTGACAGCCCCTGACAGTACATTGGAAATACGGCCCATCGCCATGAAATCTCTGTTTACCAGCATCGCGCTGCTCGCGCTGTCAGTCGCCAGCACCGCTGTCCGGGCTCAGGAACCAGCCTGGGGCTCGCTCAAAGCCCGCTTTGTCCTGTCCGGCTCGGACCCGCTGCCTGCACCGCAGCCGCTGCAGATTGAACGTGATGCCGAGGTCTGCGGCACCGTGGGACTGGTCGATGAATCCCTGACGGTCAATCCGCAGAATCGCGGGATTCGCAACCTGATTGTCTGGCTCGAAGCGAAATCACCCGTCCCGATTCACCCGCAGCGGCAGCAGCCGCCGCTGCAGCCGGCGAAGCTGGACAATCGCGGCTGTCGGTTTGAACCGCGAGTCCTGTGTTTGCAGACCGGACAGCCGCTGCAGCTGCTGAACAATGACCCTGTCGTACACAACGCCGCCGCCTTCCTGAAACGCTCCACGCCCTTCAACGAAGTCATCCCCTCCGGCAAACCTTCGGAACGCATCATTCGCAAGGCGGAAACGCTGCCGGTGCGAGTCGACTGCAGCGTTCACAGCTGGATGCGTGCCTGGCTGGTCGTGCTCGACCATCCCTATGCGGCCGTCACTGATGCCGACGGACAGCTGGACCTGCCGCAGCTGCCAGCAGGTGAATGGCGTTTTCGCTTCTGGCATGAGCGTCCTGAAAACATTCCCGGCTGGACTCGCGGCAGCACATCGGAAACCCTCGACCGCGGCGGCCTGCCGCTGACCATCCCCGCCGCCGGCACCCTCGACCTCGGCGAACTGCAGCTGACCATTGAACAGCTGGCCGTGAAGAAGAAAAAGTAGCCAGCCTGCACAGGCCCTGGACGCGGATCGGATACGAAAAAGGTTTGAGCCCTCTGCTGAACCATCCGCCTTCCAGACACAGGCAACCTCCCTGCGAACCTTTCACGGCTCATCAAACCTCGCCACGCCATCATCAGCCACGCCAGCAGCCTCCAAACTCCGCACGCAAATTGCGTCTCCGCCGAGCCCCTGGGATCTGCGTCAACACCCTCGCCCCACCGCTCTGGTGACCTCGAACCTGCTGATTCTGGTGGCAATGAATGTGCTGTTTCCACCAAAATTTAAAAACCGCGATCTTTTTCTACTGCGGCAGTCTCAGCCTCGACCCACAATAAACCCGGATGGACCATCTTTTTCGCCTTTGCCGTCGCGAACAAGAATGTGTCGACGCTGAAAGTCGATGTCTTTGAATCGCAGCCGGCAAACTTCCAGCAGTCGCATCCCCCTGCCGTATCTCCTCATGGGACAACACGACGGGCAACCGCTCCGGCCCCTTGGCCCGTACTCCATCCAGACGACCCGGATCCAGTTCGAGCACCTGTCGATAGAGAAAGACAATAGCGCACAGCGCCTGACTCTGAGTATTCGCCGAAACCTGACAATCCAGTCCACATAGGCAGACTCCGTTCGGATGGAGTAATGCAGCACCCTCATTTTGTTGCGCACCTGAGTCAGCAGTTTTGGCGACTGCTGCGCATTCGAGACAGGCTGTGATTGATTCTGTCTTTCCGGGTTCGAAGGGCTTCCTGAATTCACGGTGTAGACTCCAGGATAGACAACAACACGAAGTTTTTGATATACTCTGCTCAGAGAATCTTGACAGACCTTGGTGGTTATCCAGAATGCTGCCCGATTTAGATAGATTCCATCTTGTGCCCAATTCCGTATTTCTGTCTAAAAGTCGTTAGACCACCAAAATCGCTGGCTCATTAAGGGCACGTAGTCATCGCATGACAGCTTCTGTCGGACAAACCTGGGACGTATTCATAAGTCATGCTAGTGAGGACAAAGACACCATCGCGCGCCCCCTTGCCCGACGGCTCGAAACCAACGGAATCCGTGTGTGGATTGATGAGCAGGAGCTTGTTCTCGGCGATAGTTTGCGCAAAAAGATTGACAGTGGACTGTCCGCGTCCAAATGGGGTGTTGTCATTCTTAGCCCCAGCTTCCTGTCAAAGGAGTGGCCGCAAGCGGAGTTGGATGCATTGGTTACGAGAGAGCTAAACGGCGAACGCGTTTTATTGCCTGTTTGGCATCGAATCACGGCGAAGGAGCTGGCAAAGGCTTCCCCGCTATTGGCTTCACGCCTAGGCATCGACTGGGCACGCGGCATTGACGTTGTTTGCGACGCAATCCTTGGCGCGTTGAGTACACGTAAAGTCGCTGCCTCTGCTTCGTCGACTGCCGAGCGACCGACGGATTTCCCAACGCTCTGGTTCACGACTGATCCGCGCGACGTTGCATACGAAGCGCGAAAGCCCGACAGCACGCTTATTGGCAGTTTGGTGGATCGCTATACGCTGCGCGAGTACGTCGGTCTTGGGGGAAGTGGAATCGTTTTTCGGGCGCACCACAGAACTTTCGGCCGAGACGTTGCGCTGAAGATATTGCTTCCGATGAGCGCAAAACTCAAGGCGCTCACAAGGGCGACCGAGCGCGCAGTTCGCGGTCTCGGTGCGCTCCGTGATCCGCGTATCGTCGATCTTCTCGACTTCGGTTACTTACAACGCGATCAGAAGACAACGGCTTACTTGGCCTATGACTTCGCGCGCGGCGATCATCTCAATGCATGGGCTTTCGGAATCCAGAGTGACGAAGACTGTTGGCACAGGATGCTCCACGTTGCGACTGAAATTGCCTCGGCCCTCGACGTTGCTCACAAATGCGACTTCGTCGGCGACTTGGGATTTCAGGAGACCGGCATATTACATGGAGACCTCAAGCCGTCGAACATCTTGGTTCGGCCAGATGCCGATGTGCCTTTGGTACTCGATTTCATGATTCCCGACCTGCAGCGGATGCTTCACAACGCCCGCAATCGCCATTCATATTGGGAAAAAGATCCTAACGGGAACTATCACTACGATGGTCCCTTGACTGGCGCCTACGGCACGCCCGGCTTTATGCCACCAGA
>VFQS010002179.1_pt1 | contig 16557 bp, 23 predicted proteins | sample 3512361 | NCBI WGS metagenome assembly VFQS01 (sample SAMN10412375, study PRJNA504923) | tailings metagenome | isolation source: Relicate 1 Philex TSF3 active mining | place: Philippines
CGGAACAATCCTCGCCTCCGTAGCTCAGTGGATAGAGCGACGGTTTCCTAAACCGTTGTCGTCTTACACGCTGACGTACCGCAAACCCTTGTAAACACTGAAGAATCACGCGAAAAGCCCCTGTTTTCAGCACTTTCAGGAAGTGCCGTAAAGTCCAACAAAGTACAAGCACGTCCGACGAAGTCCGGGTCAGGGGCGGGGCAGAAGTTTTAGCGGAGTGCGTCGCGGAGCCGGCGCACGAGATCGCGCTCGATGCGAGCAACTTCGGCGGGCATCACGTCAAACCAGTGTGCGATCTCTGCGTGCGTAGCAGCTTCACCGGGGACCGCCATCAGTCGATCCATCACGAGAGCTTCCTCGAGGTCAGACTCGACGATCGACTGGACCGCACGTCGCACTCGCTTAGCCGTCTGCTCCTGGAAGACCGCGTCGACGACCTGCGCCTCAGCTGAGTCCTCGGTGATGCCGACGATGGACCAGAGCTCGTCGCCGTCCTCGGTCACGACGGCATCGCCAGACGTCACCGCCGGCGGGTTCACGATTCGCTCGACACGCTCCGCGCTGACCTTCTTCCCGTGCGCCCGGGACACCGCGTCGGCGACCTCGTCCCACGTCGGCTCGACCCCGGTCTGCTGACGTTCCCAGATGAACCGTTGAGCGTCAGCGCGCATCCGACGCGTCTCTCGCCCTACGCGCATCGGAGCCTCTCGCGCCGAGATGTCCCACCGAACGCCCTGGAGGTAGGGCTTTAGGTAGGTGACGAACTTCGCGACCTTGCCGCTCTCACCGATCCGCAGCCGGTTGTACGACTGGACCTTTCCGAGGGCGACTATGACGAGCTCTTGGAGGTACTCCTCACGTACGTTGTCCGGCCAGTACGGGAACGCGGTGCGTGCCGCGTAGTAGCGAAGGAACGGGAGGTGGGTCTCGACGAGTCGGCGGGCGAGATCCTGCCGTGCCGACTCGTCAGCTGTTTCGTACGCGAGCCACAGGGTGCCGTCTTCCATGCCAGGCACCGTCGGGGCGCACCGGCACGGGGCAAGGTGGGAACTTGCCGGGGACGAGCGAGACTGAACGTGAGACCGGGTAGCTCAGCTGGATAGAGCAAGCGTTTCCTAAACGCTAGGTCGGGAGTTCGAACCTCTCCCCGGTCGCTCAGAACGGATTGTCGGCTGGGTCTCCCTGGACGTCCGCTTGGACTTGTCGGTACGGCTTCACGAGAGTGATGAGCTTCGCATTGCGCGGGCCTTCACTGACTGTGCAGAAGCCCTCGTCGATGAGGAGCTGAATCGCCAGCGACGCCATCGGCTTTTTCTTACCAATGGACGTGATGATGGAGTTCTTGCTCACCGGTCCGGTCTCACCTTCGAGGAACTCGGATACACGTTCCATGTACCAGGTCGGACGATGGCCGCCAGACGGTGTCACCGTGCCACTCGGCTGCGTCACAGTGAACTGAACGCGGTCATCCGTGCCGGTGTTCGCCATCTTCACGTCGCATGCGATCGAGCCATGTTGACGCCAACCGAAACGACACTTGCGAGTCACCAGGCGGAACAACCCGTCCGTTGTCTTCGACGGCGCTTCCACCACCTTGAGGAAGTAGGCGGCCCCGTTGATGGCGGCACGCTTACGGCCCGAGCCGCTCGCGAACTCTGAGTTCCGACCCGACTCCTGCGACTTCACCACGTGGTCAAGCAAGACCACCGCTGCGCCAATCTCCTTCGAGAAGAAACGAGCAGAGCCACGGAACCACATGGCGACCTCTTCATCGGCGTTCGGCGAGATGCCGTCCACGGCGAGAGCTTCACCGGTCGAGTCGAGCGTCACCATCGAGATGTCACGGTCGGCCAGGGCCTCGCGAAGAGCGCGCTCCGCCGACAGCGACCACTTCTCGTTTGGCTGGATGTAGATGAGGTGACGAAGAATCTCTCGCTGCGACACGCCGATCTGCTCCAGGCGGGCAATCGCCGAGTCGGGGGAGTCTTCGTAGTCGACGAGAACGACGTCGTGACCGGCGCGCATCTCCTCGCTCATCACGTAGAGCGCGTACCAGGTCTTACCGCCGCCGCTGTCTCCGAAGATGGTGTTGATACGTCCCGGGTAAAACATGGCGACATCGGAGCCGGCGACGTCACCGATGAGAGGACGCGGCTTTACGTAGTCGGCAGCGAGAACGATCGACAGGTCGACCGGCTTCCAGGAGTCGCCAGGACGAAGACGCTCAGACGTCGCCTTCTTGGTCTCGGCCAGCGCGCCGGTCTCGAGTTCGAACACGTCTGCGGTGCTCATTGCTGGACCTCCTTCTGCACGTCGAGGACAGTTACTGGCCACCACGGACGGCGGCGACCGCCGCGCGTCTTCCGGTGCCAGGTGATCACACCCTCCTCCTCGAGGCGGGCAAGCGTCCACTCGACAGCACGCCGGGTGACGCCGAGCTCGTCGGCGATGCTCTCCGGAATCACGGACGTTGCACCCACCGGGAACGTGGCAAGCACAGCGAGGAGTTCCTCGCGAATCGGCTTCTCTTTCATGGTTCTCTCTCTTTCGTTGCGCCCGATCCGTTGACCGAGCACCCCGCACTGTGCGCGCTATCCGAAACGACGCAACCAGCCATGTGCAGCCAGGAAGCAGCAACCGTTCTAGGTGACGACCTCCGGGGTCTTTCTCCTTTCTTCCCCGGAGGTCGTCGCTTTTTTTGTGGCCAAGTTGCCCACTTCCACGACTTCCCCCCACCTCCCCCCGCACTTGGTCCCGGGGGAAGTGGTCCAACCCTCCACTGACTTCCCCCCACCTCCCCCCACCTCCCCTCTAAGGGGGAGGTGGGGAGGGGGGAGGTCAGGGGGCGGACCCAACCCGGGAGAACTCGCAACGTCTCGGGGGGAGGTCAACGACCTGCACGAACCTCATTGCGTCGTATCCGATAGCGCGCACGGTGATGGTCAGTGCCGGCGCCGTCGGCACAGGACAAGAAAGGAAAAAACATGTCCGACATCACCAAGGCCACGAGTGAGCTGGCCATCCAACCGGGTCAAACCGGATTCACTCAGAAGCAGATCGCCGCGCTACGTCAGCTCGGCGTCGAGAAGGTCAACGAGAGCGATCTTGCGGTCTTCTTCCACCAGTGCGTCCGCACCGGTCTCGATCCCTTCGCTCGCCAGGTCTACCTGGTGGGTCGATGGGACGGACGGTCGCAGGCGACGAAGTACACCATCCAGACGGGCATCGACGGATACCGCCTGATCGCCGAGCGCACCGGTGTGTACGCCGGCAGCGACGAGTCGTGGGTCGAAGGTCCCAACGGACTCCCGACGTCTGCGACGGTCTCCGTGTACAAAGTCATCGGAGGTGTGCGCTGTGCGTTCTCCGCAACAGCTCACTGGTCGGAGTACTGCCAGACGACGAAGGACGGACGCCCGATGGGGCTCTGGGCGAAGATGCCGCATCGCATGCTCGCCAAGTGCGCCGAGGCTCTCGCTCTTCGCAAGGCGTTCCCCCAGGACCTCGCCGGTGTGTACACGTCGGAAGAGATGAGCCAGGCCGACAGCGAGACGCGCGTGACCGCGCCGAACGCGATCGAGTCGCGCGTCGTCGAAGCCGAGGTCATCACCAGTGACGCGGAGACTGCCGAGCCGGTGCGACTCACCGACGAAGCTCTCGTCGAGGACATCGAGCCGAAGCAGCTCAAGCGCATCCAGATCCTCAAGAAGGATGCAGCGCTCACCGACGAGCAGTACCGGGCAGGTCTCGAAAAGGTCGCCGGTGTTGACTCCGCGAAGAAGCTCTCGAAGAGCCAGGCTGTCGACGTCATCGCGGCGCTCGAACGTGCCGTCGCAAAGCGTCAGACGCTCACCGACAACTACTGGAACGGTGACCAGGTCGAGGAGGTCGCTTCATGAGCGACTCCTGGGGCCTAACCGATCGTGAGCGCCCGGCACTCGCCAAGGCAGTGGCCCGGAAACTCGGCACGAGATGCTGGGATCTCGACGTCTGGCAAGTCACCAAAGAAGTTGACGGCCGAGTCGTGATCTACCCGTGGCTGCCCAGGTCCTTCGCTGAGCAGGAACTGGCGGTCATAGAGGAACAGTGGGACAAGATGACCGCCAGCCTGTTTCTCGATCTCGAAGTTCAGGACCACCGCAAGCGCATCGTCAGGACAGTGCCGAGCGCGCTGTAGCACCGACGTGAGTCCAGATTGGACGAGGGCCCCGGGCGAGCTTCACGGCTCCCCGGGGCTTTTCGGTTATGTTGATCCCGCACCTAACGCACACGCCCGTGTGCGACCCCGCTGACCTGCGGCACTGTCAGGCACATGACAACATCAACCGAATGCCAACAGAGTTACGTAGCCGAAGTCGGCACAAAGAACGTGTCGGCCTGGTCACAGGACCTGCTGATACGTTTCCCGACCAGCGACGGCCGGAGTGACGCAGATTGGGTCACCCTTACCTGGAGTGAGTCTTACGGCTACGGAGTTTCCTACGAAGGCGACCACCAGGAACTCGTTGGGTGGCTCGAAGGCGTCCTTGAGAACGACGCCATACACCTCCTCGACTGGTACGCCAACAGAACAGTTGAGCAGGAACGCGACGAGACCGACGAGCAGTTGGCCCGGATGATGGGCGATGACGCCTGAGCGAAATGCGAAAGATCTGTGACCTGATCCAGCAGCTCGCCGGCCGTCCTCCAGGAGAAGAGCCGACGTGGGAACTCGCGTTCGCTGTCGCGCTCCTCACCAGGCTCGTTGACGCCGCCGGCCGCACGCATCTGATCGAGCATCTCAGCCGGCGACTCGAGGAGAACTGGCGAGCCGTTCTAAAGCCAGAAGGCCCCCAGCTCGTCGGCCCGCTCCCGTGCGTATGCGGGGTGCGCGATCAGCTTCACGATTAGGCGTATGGAAACATCAGAACAGGAACCAGGAACCATCCTTGCGGTCGATTGGGCCGAAGATACGGAGTATTCGGCGTGGTCGCGAGAGATCTACGTTGTAGTCGCCACCGTTGGTGAGACGACGGTCGAGAAAATCACACTGCACTGGGACAGCTGGAATGGTTACTCTGCCGACTACAACGGCGCTGACGACGACCTTCGCTGGGAGCTCGAGTGCCTTACTCAAGAAGAACTGTACAAACTTGACGGACTGGCCAACAAGGCCTCATAGGGCGCACCCGCGCGTATGCCACCAGGAGGAACCTCACCACCGTTGAGCCGATGATCACCCTGCTCTTCGCAGCACTGCTCAACCTTGCACCGGCCGCTCCCCCCGGGGAGTGCCCAACCCCACGAGAAGCTCGCCGGCTCACCACCGGGTACGCAAACCGGATCCTCGTAGACCGCACTGTCGAAAACGCACGGGCCTGCGCACATCAGCTGGGCTGGAGATTCCGAGTCGTGCGTCGCAACGACTGCCACCTCCCGCGCACGTTGGACATTCGTCGGGATCGCGTCAACGCCACCGTGGTCGAAGGGACGGTTCGCTACGTCTACGTCGGCTGACCGGCAAGTGGCAAACCTTGCCTCACGTCAGTCGGCGGCAACGGTCGGGGAGCATGACGCTCAAGCCCCAACCCCGACGTCTGCTCGACTGGCTCGCTGCGCACCCGGACGGAACGTCCGCATCGAACACGAAGATCGCTGCTGTGCTCGGCTGCGCGCCGCGAACAGTGTCGCGCTACCTGGCGAACCTCGAAGCAGCCGGCCACATCGTCATCGAACGTCGAAGCCCCAACGCAGCCGGCGTCGGAACCGACCCGACCGGTCGCACCATCCGACTAACAGATTGCCGCTCGACGAACGACAACACCCAGGACATCTAACTCGTGGCGCGGCAACCTGCGGCGCGCAGAACTCCTGTACGTGTATGGCTTCCGCTCCTCTGGGCGCTCTGGCAACTGCGGCGCGCAGAGAAGCGCTACAAGAAGATGCAGAGCAAGATGAAACATAGCGACGACCCGTACTCCATCAAGCCAGGTGGCAACGGTCCGGTTATGGACGACGGCAAGCTGCTGCGCGCGACGACGTGTCTTGTCATGCCCAACGGGTCCGGGTATCCGTTCTGCACAATCGAGCACCTCGCCGCGTTCTGCCTCGCAAACGGGAAGCCCAAGCACAAGGTCGACTGGGTCATCGGGCAGTCAACCGCAAAGGCGCCGTACTGCTCGCACTGCTCCTGGTGCGGTCGCGTCATCCGCACTCCGCACCGGTGCGTCATCCACGACGAACAGCCCTGCCCGAAGTTTCTGTTCAGCGCCACCCGGTCCGCGATCCTCATCATCCAGGACTTCGTCGCCCTTTACGACCGACCGCCGTACGACTCGGAGATGGCGCAGCTCGAGAACGTCTACCTCAAGAACCCTCACCTGACCCCGTTCGAGATCGTGCGCGTCATAGACGTGGAAGACGACGACGGCTTCCCCGACGAGGACTACGAGGACGACATCACTGAATAGACAACGGAGACACAACTCTGCTTCGTCTGCCTTGCACGGGGTTCACCTGCGCGCACTGTGTTACGTACCAACACACGCCCACCCGGGCCGAACCAACACCCCGAAGTCTCGGGGCAGTTGGGCTCCGAACTTCTCTAAAGAAACAGGAGCCGAAATGGCACGCAAGACAAAAGCGCTCGACGATGTCCTCGACATCGCACGCGAGCTCGGAGAGTGGATCGGCAACCAGCTGTATCACGGCTGGGAGATCGAATCCTCCTTCATGTACCGGTGGGAAGAGTTCCTCGACGGCACCTACGCCGAAGAGAGCGGCCTCCCCGAGTACGAACAGGAAATCGCGGAAGCGGCAATGCACGCTCGCCACTGCGCCTTCCACACACACGACGTCGCATCATGCGACCGGCACGTGGCCGAATACGTGATGTCGCAGTTCGACGATGAAGTCGAGTACGCGACCCACTAACGCATCGCGGCCCGGGGACTTCCCGGGCCGCTTTCGTTCACATCAACCCCACAGAAAGGACCCACTCGTGAACAACACATTCAGCATCAACAACACCCAGGCAGTCTTCGCAGAACTCGTCGAACTCGGACGCCCCGACTTCGCAGAGCTCATGCTCGACATCAGCGAACGCTGCAGCAACCTGGCACGCGACTTCGAGGAAAGGATCCACACGGATGCCTAACCAGGACCCGATCACGCATCGCATCCTCGCGTACCGGCTCGCCGGTGCTCTCGAAGCCATCAAAGCCTGCCCGGGCAGATACCACACGTCGATTCTCAACCAGACACAGATGATCACCGAGATCGGCTGGACCGACGGATGGACGATCGAAGTGCGCTACGCCGGCCGCCTATTCAGCTTCCACCACCAGTTCGTCAACACCCGCGCGGACGACGATGAAATCTGGTGGGGGTGTTACCAATCCGACGAATGTCAGTGCCTTGTCCGGCCGAACTTCCTCGGCACGCATCGGCTCATCCTGCCCCCGGCCACCCTTGACCTCGACCAGGCAGAGGTTTACACGCGACTTCGTCTCGACGGTATGACGCCACAAGAAGCTCTCGACATCTCCTTGCTGATCTAACCGGCGCGCGAACGGTTGAGAGCATGAAACTCCCAACCAAGAAACCGAAGCGTCCAGCCGCGCTCGCCAACGCAAAGAACGGGCAGCTGCCCGATCGTCAGCTCGTCGCATGCGGGATTCCCGGGTTCAGGATGGCGCGGCCTGCCGCTCGCGCGATGAAAGCGCTCGTCGCAGCGGCGCGCGAAGCTGGCTTCGAACTCACTGCAACCGGCACGTATCGAAGCCTCGAGCAGCAGGAACGCCTGTTCCGGCAGCGCTACTCAAGGTTCCCGCTCGAGAACGCGCCGACCCGCACCTGGAACGGCAACGTCTGGTATCAGAAGCCGCGCACCGCCGTCGCAGCGGTACCCGGGACGTCGAACCACGGTCTCGGGCTGGCCGCCGATCTCGCCCTCGTGAACAAGAAAGGCCGTGTCGTGTCCCTGCCGGCGAACTGTGTCTGGTTCCTCATCAACGAGGCTCCGAAGTTTGGTTTCCATGCCGAGCTGCAGAGCGAGCCGTGGCACTGGACGTACACCGCCGGTGATGAGACCCCGCAAGCTGTCCTCGACTTCGAGGCGAAGAAGTGAAGCACACCACAGCGCGCATACCTCACCGGCCGAACACGTGGCGTTGCACCTGCGGCGCCCAGTGGGGTGGCGATCGCAAAACGTGTCCAGAGGTACGCATCCGGAACAACCGCCGGCGCCGCCGCCAGCGCGCCGAGAGAGCACAACATGCGGCGTAACCGTTGGATCGTCGTCGCCATCGTGTTGTTGGTGGTCGCTGGTGTCTTCGTTCGAGACACAAGAACACCAGAGGCGCCACCCGTGCCGGCCGTGAAGCGTGAATGCGTCGCCGTTCACATCGACATCGTCACCGGGATAACCAGCGAGACGCCGGTTCCGTGTCGCACAGAAACGTCGTCAGGTTGCACCGGCACGATCACAGCAAAAGTCGAAGACGACGGAACTCTCACCGCCGCCTGTGGCTGACCTTGTGTGCCCGCATTTCGCGCCCACGGTGACACGTAACCAAAGGAGAAACCAATGACCACCATCACCCGAGCCTTCCGAGCGTTCTTCACCCTTCGCCCAGTGCGGCGAGACGTGAGCACTCGCGTCGCAATCACCGGCACGATCGCCATCGTGCTAAGCCAGCTGCTCGATTTCATCACCACCACCATCGGAGTGCAGCTCGGCGCGGTCGAGACGAACCCGATCATGGGTGCGATCGTCAACTCTTGGCCGACGTTCCTCGCCGTGAAAGCGGTCGCCACGACGTTCCTCTGCTGGGTTGCCTGGAAGCGTCCCATCCCGACGCTCATCGTCGCGGCCCTGTACCTGGTCGTTGGGTACAACAACCTGGCTGTTATCTCTCAACTCGTGCGGTAACGGTCGCGGCATGTCCGCGCTCGAGCTCACTTTTGCACGCCCTGGGCGCGCTGTCACCTCGAACGGTCGTTTCCACTGGGCTGAGAAACGTCGACTGCTACTGCCGTGGATTCTCGCAACACGTGCCGCCTGGATACAAGCCGGCCGCCCGACGAATGTCGGCCCGTCGATTGTCGAGATCCGCTTCGGTGTGCTGGATCGGCGCCGGCGCGACCCGTCGAACTTGATGCCAACGCAGAAAGCAATCGTCGACGAGCTCGTCCGCTGCGGTCTCTGGCCCGACGACAACCCTGAGTGGGTGGAGGAGCGCATGCCTCGGTGCTGCCTCGGAGACTTCGTCGTCGTTTGCATCACCCCACGTAGCGAGGGTGAAAGTTCTGCAAGTTTCCCGTAGCAGAAACCCCGCACAGTTGAGTCGATCCGCTTCCACGAACTTCCACAGCAACGGTCGGAACCATGAGCAACATCGGCCGGCGACTCAACCCAGAGGAACGGGAACAGATCATCTCCCTGCGTCTGCAGGGTGTCCCTGTGCGTACCGTCGCCGCGCAGATCAACACGTCGACGAAGACGGTTGTCGCGGTCACGAAGGCGTTCCTCGCTGAGCGCGCCCAGGCGTTCTCTGCGAAGACTGACGCCACCCTGAACAAGCTGATCGGTCGGCACCTCGCCGCCGCCGACGCCGCAGCTGTCGAAGCGGAACGCGCTACCGAGCTCGGCGACCACAACGCCGCTGCCAAGTACCTGGCAGAGGAGCGGGCACGTCTCCAAGAGGTCGCGAAACTGTCCGGTCTCTACATCGAACGTGTCGAGCAGACCGGCGGGTTCACTGTCCTCACCATCACCGAGGAGCAGCCGTGAGCACCCCGCTCAACATCCCAGATAACGACTGGCGGATCGTCCGCCAGATCTGTCGCCGCCACGGTGTCGACCCTCTGCTCATCGTCGCGATTGGCTGGTGTGAAACGCACTGGTTCACCAAAGGTGACGGACTCAAGGGCAACGGTCTCGGTGTCGGTAGCTACGACTCGGGGTCGACCTACCGTTACGCCGGCGTTCGTGCCCAGGTGACGCGGGCGTGCGAAATCCTTCTACGGAACAAGGTGACGTCGATCGTCGACATCGCCGAAGGAAAGCTTCACGCGACCGGCCGATGGAATCGTGAGAAGAATCGGTACGTCGGACCTCCCGGGTCTGTTCGATGGGCGTCCGCGGACACCGCTGATGGAGGACCGCACGGCGGGCCAGCATTCCCGTGGAGTCGAAACGTCATCAAGACGTACGCACGAATAATCCGCGACCTGGCGAAAGCGAGCTGACCGTGAAGCGTGAAGTCACGCTCACCTGGAGACCGCTCCGCCATCAAGTCATCCCGACCGGAGACTGGACGACCGCTGTTCTCTACGGCGGACGTGGCGTCGGCAAAACGTGGAACGGCTGTCGGTGGCTGCTCACCCAGGCGCTCACGTACCCGAACACGATGTGGCTCGCTGTCGGACGAACCTGGTCCGAGGCACTCCGCATCCTCGCCGAAGGCGACGGCGGCTTTCGTTGGCATGTCGTCGGTGACGATGACCGGCCGAGTCTCGAGTTCACTCTCGAGGGCGGATCGTGGGAGACGGCGTTCAAGCGGACACCTGGACAGATGGAGCTCCGTTTCGTGAACGGCTCCCGGATCCGTCTCGCGTCAGCTGACCAGCCAAAGTCGCTCAGAGGAACGAACGCCCACGGCGCGCTCGCAGACGAGGTCGCGTTCTGGGACGAGGAGAGTTACCACATGCTGCGTCTCGCTGTTCGACTGCCGCTACCCGACGGGACACCGGCGCGCGTTCTGTGCGCGACAACACCGAACGGTCGGAACTTCTTCTACTCGCTGTTCCTTGACGTGGAGAAACTCCCGCAGCCAGGTCTCGTCTTCGTCGGTGGTGCAAACGGGGGACAACTGCCGCCGGCACCGCCGCCGTCATCGCTAGACAATCCGCACACCGATGACGCGTGGCGTGCATCGCTTCTCGCAACGTACGAAGGTACCGACCTCGGCCGCCAGGAGATCTACGGCGAGGTGCTCACCCCGGCCGGCTCCGTGTTCAAAGAGCTGTCAGTCGTACGACACACCAGGGCACGCCTCGACAAGTGGCCGTCACCAGTCGAGTTAGAGGAGACGATCGTCGGACTCGACCTCGGTGCGGAGAACCCAACTGCGGCAGTCGTCCTCGCCAAAGCAGGGGACAGATGGCATGTAGTCGCAGAGGCTGTCGCCCCATGTGCGACACCGGAAGCGGTTCGCGACCTGCTCAGCCCGCTCGTCGAACAGTGGCAGCCGCACGTCATCGTCTCGGACACGAACTATCCGCAGACAACCGCGGCGCTTCGCCGATGGGGTCTCCCAATCCAGGACGCGGACAAACGTGCCGGCTCCGTCGTCGACGGGATCCGCGCCGTTCAGTCACTCCTCGCCGGGGACCGTCTCGCCATCGACGAGAACGCCTGCCCAACAATGTGGCGGGAACTGCTCGGCTACCGGTGGGCTGTCGGATCGGACGGTCAGCCGCTCGTCCCGGAACGCCCCGTCAAGAAAGACGACCACACCGTCGATGCGCTCCGCTACGCAGTCGCGTCAACTACTCGTCGCCGCTTCCGACTGACCGTCGTCTGATCGTGCGCGCCCCACAGTTGTACAAACCAGCTAAGAAGACCTCAGCAACCGAGTGCGCAGCGATCTGCGCCGGCGTGCCCGGATTCCTTAGAAACGCCCTCCGCGTCTCAAACGAGAGCCCCGCCAGGATCTCGACACGCCGATCCTCAGACTCCAACTCCGCGACCTCGGCGCGGTAGCGCTCGTCACCCAGTAAGTCCCGCAGATTCACGGGCCCGAACTCGCCTCGCATGCACCAAGTATGCCTGCGCATGCCCGTATGGCATACCGGCACACCTTGCCACGATGACGGCACATGAATACACCCATGGAACAACGTGCCCTCGAGGCATACCAGAAACTGCGTGACCATCACGCCAACCCGTTCGACACGAAGGTCTGCCGGATCTTCATCGTCGACCACGACAGCCACCTGGAAGTCGTCAGCGTCCACAAGGACGTCTACGAAGGCCTCGCCACAATCGGCGACCTCGCGAAGGATCCGGTGATGCACCGTATGCGATTCCTCGGAATCGACACGTGCGGCTGGGCAGCCCCGGTCAGCGATGACGAGGGCGACAAGCCGCCCAGTATCCACCCGCAACGTCGCCGCGTCCGCCTGGTCGCCCTCGTGGACCGCAACCTGGAAGCAGGGTCGGCGCTCGGTTTCAAAGACGAGCCCGACGAAATCATCACCGATGACGGCAACGCGAAAGGAAGCCTCGCCGACTCGCTGAAAGAGGCGATGTCGTGCATCGTTCTCGACCAAATGAAGACAACCTGACGCCGGCTGGCGTGCCTCGCCACCGCCGCAACAGTCGGAGGCATGAAGGCTCTCACCTGGCTGTCACGAAACATCATCCTCGTCGGCGTCGTAGGCGGAACGGGGACAGCGATCCTCGGTGCCGCATTCGCCGCGTTCCACCTCACCGCGTGGTTCGCCGGTAGCGCTGCAGCTTTCGGCGTCGCAGCAACCGTCGCAGGAGCAGCCACGGCCCGCGCTGCACTTGCGTGGTCGCGTCTCGCCGTCGTTGAGGGAGCCACCAAGTGAAAAGAATCGTGAAGCGTCCAGCGGTCGAGACCAGGAACGCAGGCCTGCTGTCCCCGGTGTCGTTCGGTGGGCAGATCGCCTACACACAGCCGTGGGACCGGCACCGCGGCATCAAGTTCGGTCACGACCGTGAAGCCATCGTCGCAGCTCTCACCCAGGCGATCGCATCCGACGTTTCGAACACCGAGCAACTTCCGATCGTCGCCACCGCGCTCGGCACTGGCGACGACGTCACAGACAAGTCGCACTACTGCTACTCGCTCAACATCGCACCTTCGACGTCGATGTCCGCGGTCGCATTCCGTCAGCATCTCGTGAACTGCCTCAACTATTCGGGCGAGGCGTACATCATCGAAGCGAACAAGACGCTCACCCCTCTCGTCGGTGGCCGCGTCGAGATCGTGCCTGCCGGTATCGGCAGTGTGAACAAGGACGGGTCACCGATGCTTGTCGCCGGGTATCGCGTTCTCGACGAGACCGGCCAGCTCCGCGGCACGTACGACGGCACCGGTCGTGCTCTTGGGGACGGTGCGATTGCGAACTCTGTCTTGCATCGCGTCTACATCCCGCACCCAGAGAACCCGTTGCGTGCGAACCCGCCGATCGCCGCAGCCGGTCTCCCGGTCGACATCCTTCACCACCAGCGCCAGGCGACGAAGAGCATCCTCATCAACGACGGCATGCCCGCCGGCGTTCTCTCCATCACCTCACCAGTGGAAGGCGCCGACCTCGGCCAGGAAGAGCTCGAAGATGCGGAACGTCGCATCAACGACAAGGCCGCCGACCAGACCCGCAAGGGCCGCATCTTGGTGTTGAACGCATCGACGAACTACCAGGCGCTCGGCACCCCGGCGCTCACTGACGGCTGGGTTTCCGTCGCGGAGAACGCCCGCAAGGAAATCCTCGCCGTGTGGCGTGCACCGGAATCAGTCCTCGGTATCGGCGGCGCCCGCACGTACGAGAACCAGCGCGTCGAACTCGCCGCGTACTACACGGCGACAGTTCTTCCAATCCTCAACCTGATCTGTGCGACGCTCAACCAGACGGCACGCCGGCTCGGCTACACGTTGTCGGTCGACACTTCGACAGTCTCGGCGCTCAACGAGTCGCTCGACGGCGTCGCCGCACGCGCCGCCGCCCTGGTCGCCGGTGGCATCGTCACCGTGAACGAGGCTCGCGAACTGCTCGGCCTGTCGCCGATCGAGGAACCTGTCGCCCCGGAAGCTCCCGCACCGGCGCTTGACGAAGTGAGGGAGGTTGGCCTGGAGTCCATCCCTTTAGTCGTGAGGGCGAAGCGTCGCCCACTGACCGGCGACGAGTGGTCTGAAAAGCTCGACAACTCGACGGCAAAGTTCGAGGAGCAGCTCGCGGCGTACGCGGAGAAGTTTCACGACCGGATCGCTAAGCAGGTCATCGGTGGGTTGCGTCGCCGAGCCGGTGTGACCAGGGCAACCGGGAAAGAGGTGCCGACCCCTGACGTGTCCGCCCACGAGATGATCGACATTGATGCTCGGAACAAGGAGCTGCTCGAGGATCTGCGTGAGATGTTCGTCGATGCGGCGACCGCGGTCGGTTCGACCGTTGTCGAGAACTTGGATGTGCAGCTCACACCAGCGTTGAAAGATCTCTGGGAGGCGATGGGTGCGGAGAGGTTGAACCGTCTGGTGCTCGGCTCTGGTGAGTATCCAGGTTGGACGCGTCAGCTCGCCGATGATGTGACGGAGGCGATTCGTGCTGCGTACCGGAACGGTGAATCGGTAGACGGTGCGATTGCACGCGTCCAGGGTGTCGTCGGTGCTGAGCGTGCGGAGCGTGTCGCACGCACCGAGTTGTCAGGCTTGATGAACGAGGTGTCGTATCGGCAGATGTCGGATTCGGGTGTCGTGTCGAAGAAGCGCTGGTACTCGGTTGGTGATGGTCGTACCCGGGGGACGCACGCTGCGCTGAACGGGACGACGGTGGCGTTTGATGCGAAGTTCAACGTCGGTGGCGTGATGGCTGACGGACCGCATGATCCGAGGCTGCCAGCGCGCGAGGTTGTGAACTGCCGTTGCCGGCTGATCCCAGTCGTTGACTAGCGCGGCACCGTGTAGGAGTACGTGCCGCAGTCGGGGCACGCCCAGGGGGCAGTCTCGCCTTTCTTCCACTGGTTGTTCGGTGGTATCCACCACATTCGAGGGATTGTCTTGGGGTCGACCGATACAGAGAACTCGCGGCCGCAGCGGGTACATACCCAACCCTTCCCGGGAAGTCGCGCCCGTCCAGCTTTCAGTTCGCTGTCACCGCCGCTGCCGGAGGCCCACACAGCACCGCGTGACCCTTCGTCGGGTGCAGAGTCAGTCGACGTCGCCTTGCGTTTCTTGCGGCGCTGGTACCACCAGTAGCCCAGAGCGAGCAGAACGACCCAGCCGACGAGAGTTTCCATGCGGTGAGCCTAACCAACCGGGGTAGGTTGAGGAGCACGAAACACTCGAGACAAACCGAGAGCACACCCTGGTTCTAGTTTGGTCGTGTGCTCCATGACCTCAAATGCGAAGAATGTGGCAAGGCCTTCCAGAGGAAGAATAAGAGGGGCCGCTTCTGCTCGACCAGATGTGTCGCGGTGAACCGAGAACGTAACCGCACGCCTGAGAGTCGTGAGTACTCACGGCAGCGCAAGCACGAGGACAAGCCTTGCCGCATCTGCGGCAAGACGTTCCGGCCCCGGACGGCAAGGGCGATGTTCTGCTCTCAAGAGTGCGCCCTGGTCGGCAAGCGTCGAGCGCCGCGGGTGAAGACTGCCGCACGCGACTGTGAGGTCTGCGGAAAGAACTATCTGCCGAACCATGCAGACCAGAGGTTCTGCTCACAGCAGTGTTCGGGTAAGGCGATGCTCCCACGCATGGATGAGAACGAGCGGCGCTGCAAGGTCGAGGGCTGCGAGAAGTTCAGGGTGCGGACGGACCCCGGCTACTGCCACAAGCACGACTACAGGTTCAGGTTCTACGGTGACCCGCTCGCCGAGACGTCACGGAGGAAGCGGGACAACAGTCCGATCGACCTGGACGTCGACTGGGAAAGTGTCGAAGAGGCCTACTGGACGAAGAACCCGACGCACTGTCCATCCGGTCACGAATACACGGAAGAGAACACTCAATGGCGCAACATGCGAGACGGGTCGCGTCGACGCCTCTGCCGGACGTGTCGGCGAGAGGCCACCAAACGGCGGTCCCGAGGGGAGAAGTTAGACCGCACTGCGACTTGCCTTACTTGCGGCAAGACATGGGAAGCGTCCAAGTTCGGGACTCTGCCGAGGTTCTGCGAGGAGTGCAAGCTCAGCCGGCACCGAGCAAAGAGCCGCGCCAACCAGGCGAAGAAGCGTGGTCAGACACCGAAAGGTCCGACCTACACGTGTCAGAGCTGTGGGGTCGTGTCACCGACACCCGCGAACCCTGGAATGCCCCCAAAGTTGTGCGACGTGTGCGCTAAGCAGAACAATCTCGATACCAAACGAAGAATCTGGACGAAGAAGAACCTTGACCGCTACTCGATGACGCTCGACCGCTTCAACGCACTTATCGAAGCCCAAGGCCACAAGTGCGCCGTCTGCAGCACGTCCGATCCGGGTGGGGCGGGAAGCCGGTGGCACATCGACCATGACCACAGTTGTTGTGGGCCTGGTGTGTCTTGCGGTAAGTGTGTGCGTGGGTTGATCTGTTCGAGGTGCAACACGGCGCTCGGTCTGTTTGACGATCGGCCCGAGGTCTTGGAGGGAGCGATCCGCTATCTGAAGGACCCACCGGCGCCGAACGTGCCGTGAGTAGGGAGGCGGTGTAGCACCGGCTACTTCGGCAGCAACAGTCGGGCCGATGGACACGTTCTCACTCCAACGCCGAGACGGCCTCGTCCTCGATGCCCGCGCCGCCGTACCAGGAGCGCGCCTCACCGACGACAACCGCCGCATCTACCGAGCCCTCGCCT
>VFQS010002180.1_pt1 | contig 16553 bp, 16 predicted proteins | sample 3512361 | NCBI WGS metagenome assembly VFQS01 (sample SAMN10412375, study PRJNA504923) | tailings metagenome | isolation source: Relicate 1 Philex TSF3 active mining | place: Philippines
GTTCTTGATTGGTCTTTATTTTCTAACATGGATTATTTTTTTGCAAAGATAGGGTTAATGTGTTAATGAGGCAATGTGTCAATGAGGCAATATGTCAATGAGTCAATAATTTTAATTGACACATCTACACATTGGTTAATTGTCTAATTCATTCAGCTTTTGATAAATCAAACTCGTTTCATAGCCTTTTCGGAGTAAAAAATCTACAAATTTTTTATTCTTTTTTTGTCCTTTTCGTTCGGTTATGTTGTCCCAATGTTTTTCAGCTATAGCATGAAAATTTGACAAATAATTTGTTTCTGGAATTTCTTTTAAGGCAATTTCAATAATTTTTGAAGAAATATTTCGGAATTTTAATTCATTAATGATGCGATTTTTACCCCAAAATTTATAATTGTGCTTTCCGCGAACAAAACTTTGAGCAAAACGTTCTTCATTAATGAAATTATTTTCAATAAGATAAGTTAGAATTTCTTCTTTCTCAGCTGAAGTAGCAGCAAAAGAGTATAATTTTTCTTCTACTTCCTTGTAACATCGCTCTTGATAAGCGCAGTAGTATTCCAATTTGGATTGGATTTCATTTTTTGAAAAATTATTCTTTTCTGCTTTCAACGGGTTAGTTTTTAACGTTCTATATATTGAACAGCAAATTTATCAATTTGATTTAACATTTTTTGTATTTTTGAACATTATCAAATAATTACAATGGAAAATATAAAGCAATACGTTCAAGCTAATAAAGAACGTTTTATAAATGAATTAATAGAACTTTTAAAAATACCTTCTGTAAGTGCTGATAGTGCCTATGCTCATGATGTGGTTTTAACAGCCGAAGCGGTAAAAGCAAGTTTAGAAAAAGCAGGTTGCGATTTTGTAGAACTATGCGAAACGCCAGGCTATCCTATTGTTTATGGAGAAAAAATCATCGACAAAAATTTACCAACTGTTTTAGTGTATGGTCATTATGATGTGCAACCACCAGATCCAATGGAGTTATGGACATCACCACCTTTTGAGCCTGTAATTAAAACGACAGCAATTCATCCAGAAGGAGCTATTTTTGCACGTGGTGCTTGCGATGATAAAGGACAAATGTACATGCATGTAAAAGCTTTTGAATACATGATTCAAAATAATTGTTTGCCATGTAACGTGAAATTTATGATTGAAGGTGAAGAAGAAGTTGGGTCAAAAAGTTTGGGTTGGTTTGTAGAACGCAATCAAGAAAAACTGGCAAACGATGTTATTTTGATTTCTGATACCGGAATGATTTCTAATCAACAACCTTCTATTACAACTGGATTAAGAGGTTTAAGCTATGTTGAGGTTGAAGTTACAGGTCCAAATAGAGATTTACACTCAGGATTATATGGTGGAGCAGTGGCAAATCCAATCAATATTTTGGCTAAAATGATTGCTTCTCTTCATGATGAATACAATCATATAACCATTCCTGGATTTTATGATAAAGTTGAAGAATTATCTGTCGCAGAAAGAGCCGAAATGGCAAAAGCACCTTTCTCATTGGACAACTACAAAAAAGCACTAGATATTGACGATGTACATGGCGAAAAGGGGTATGTAACCAATGAACGTAATTCTATTCGTCCAACATTAGACGTCAACGGAATTTGGGGCGGTTATACAGGTGAAGGAGCAAAAACCGTTATTGCAAGTAAGGCATTTGCTAAAATTTCAATGCGATTGGTTCCTAATCAAGATTGGGAGGAAATTACGGAGTTATTCAAAAAACATTTCGAAAGTATTGCGCCAAAATCAGTGAAAGTTGTTGTAAAACCTCATCACGGAGGGCAAGGGTATGTTACGCCAATTGATAGCGTGGGGTATAGAGCAGCCAATAAAGCGTATACCGAAACGTTTGGAGTGCCTGCAATTCCTGTTCGCTCAGGAGGAAGTATACCGATTGTTGCTTTATTTGAGAAGGAATTAAAGTCTAAAACGATTTTAATGGGATTTGGATTGGATTCTGATGCTATTCATTCGCCAAACGAACATTTTGGAGTATTTAATTATCTAAAAGGAATCGAAACTATTCCTTTGTTTTACAAGTATTTTACAGAAATGAATCAATAAAATAGAATCCCGATTAGTTCGGGATTTTTTTATTTTAAGACCCAGGAGTAAGTTCTCTTAGGTAGCTTTTTGAAAATTCTCGGTCTTTATTTAACTGCATTTTAAGTGCGTCAATTGATTCGAATTTTTCTTCAGTTCTAATGAATTTTACAATAGAAACATTGACTATTTTATCATATAAATCTTCGTTTAGGTCAAAAAAATGAACTTCAATGGTTTTGTTATTTTCGCCCACTGTAGGGTTATAGCCTATGTTCATCATTCCATACTCACGTTTATTATTTATTGTGCTATAAACAACATACACCCCGTTTTTTGGAAGAAGTTTATAAGACTCGAGCAAAATAATATTTGCAGTAGGGAAACCAATTGTTCTGCCTAGTTGTTTTCCTTTTATTACTTTGCCAGAAAAAAAGTATTCATAACCTAAATATTGGTTGGCGAGTTCAATTGCTCCGTCTAAAAGTGCCGTTCTAATTTTAGTTGAACTTACGGTAATTTCATTAATTTCTTCGGCGTTAATTTGCGCCACTTCAAAGTTATATTGTTTACCAAAATGAATCAAATCGTTAATATCTGCCGTTCGGTTTACACCAAAACGATGGTCGTATCCAATGATAATTTTATGAATATTTAACTGTTTAACCAAGACTGTTTTCACAAATTCCCCAGCACTTAATTTAGAAAAACTATTGTCAAATGGATGAACGATTAAATGATCAATTCCAAATTTCTCAAATAAAATTGTTTTTTCTTCAATAGTATTTAAAAGATGCATAACATTTTCTTGATTTAAAACCATTCTGGGGTGCGGGTAAAAAGTGAGCACGACACTTTCATAAAGGCCATTTTCTGTAGCTTCGAGTAGTTTGTTAAGAATTGATTGATGGCCCAAATGAACCCCGTCAAACGTACCTAAAGTAACGATGGTTTTTTTAGTGGAAGAAAATGCGTTTATGGATTGGCTGACTTGCAACGTATATTTTTTACAAAAATAAAAAAGGATTGAACGTGTTCAACCCTTTTTTAATAATATTAGTTAAAATAATTAATTCTTAATAAATTTCAACGTTTTGGTTTGTTCACCTATTGTTAAATTTAAGAAATAAACACCATTTGAATAATTAGAAACATTGATGCGTAAATCATTGTCAGAGGCAATTTCTTTCACAGCAATTTGTTGGCCTATGCTGTTATAAATTTCAAGTTTACCAGCTCTTTGAATGTTTTGAGGCAAGTAAATGGTGAAATAGTCATTAGAAGGGTTTGGAAACAAGCTCACGTCTTCTAATGCGTTAAAGTCTTCACTGGAAAGTGCTGCGTTATTTGTAAAATAACTTATTCTAGAAATTGGGGTATTTGGTGGGTTTCCACTTTCAACAAAATCGGTAACATTTACTAATGTTGTACCTCCTGAGGTTACGGTATAGAAACCTTGACCAACACCATCAAATAAGCCATCTCCATAAGAATCATTTACAGTTAAAGTATAACAACCATTAGCTGGTAAATTCCACACTTGATTTGAAACTAATACTTGTGTCCCATCTGCTGCAGCATCTGGATAAGTGCCACCTGTACCACCACTATAAAGTATAGTACCCGCTTGATTTGTTAATTCCCAATTAATTTCGCTACCCCATCTATCTCCAGTTAAATTAAAAGTAAAGGAAGTTGAATTAGCATAAGCAAGTGATCCAGCAGCATTTCCAAAAACCTTAGACGCTGTGTTGTTAGACGCTCTTTGATCGGCAACTCCATTTGCAGAAGTTACAGAAACATTTAAAGTACCATTAACTGTTGAGTTAGTTAATGTTACTAAAGCATATTTATTAGGAGCAAGGTTCCCTGACCAGTTTTGAATTTGATTAGTTCCGCCATTCATGTTGTAGCTAATAACAGCAGATGTCAAGTTAGATGTTCCTCTATTATATAATGAAATCACTTTTGCTGGAGCAGTTGGATTTGGAGTCGTACATGAAGGTTCAACCGTACCACAAGTATTTTCAATTTTTACTTCAGCATCATTTGCAAACAACGGAATTGCTACATCTTTTGTGGAAGTTTTTAATGACAATCTTCTTGGGGAATTATTCATTACAGTAGTTATTCTCAATTTTTGATCATTTGTAAATATGTTCATACAAGCATCATTTGTATAATCCATATAGTTTTGAACCATATCATTACCTGGAGTTGAAGGACAGCTATTTGCATTTGTAGGGCATCCAGAATTTGGAGCACTAGCAGCAGGAGTGTCAGCACAAAAATCTTTATCTTGATCAGTGTTTGAAGTAGGACATGTATTATTATCTCCCCAAATGTGTCTTAGACCTAAAAAATGTCCCACTTCATGAGTCATTGTTCTTCCTTTATCATAAGGAGAACTGAAGGCGCCAGTTGTAATGTCTGAACTTCCAAAATAACGAAATCCAGCTACTACTCCATCAGTATTTGCAGCTCCACCATTTGCATTCAAACCATTTAAAGTGGAGCTACTTGGAAATTGAGCATATCCTAGTAATTGATTGTCGCTAAAATTAACACACCACATATTCATATATTGTGTAGGATCCCAAATAGTCTGAGGTTTTACGATACTGTTTATGTCAGTAGTTGACCATGATGCTTGACATAAATTTACTCTATTAATTCCATTAGTTGGGTTACCATTTGGATCTTCTTTTGCTAAAACAAATTCAATTTGAACATCAGCTCCTACTGCATTTGTATTAAAACCTCTGGTTCCAGCCATTTTTCTGTAATCTTGAGTCAATACTGTAATTTGTGATTGCACTTGCTCGTCTGTAATGTTTTCACTAACTCCGTAGGCATCACCATTATGAATAACGTGAACTACTACTGGGATATAAATGATTCCGCCACTTTGAGAACTAACATTTTGAATTGCATTAGCCTCACTTATTTTTGAAGCCATCCAATTTTCAAATTGTTCTCTACTTTCAAGTTTTGGGTTTTGTAATTTCAAATATTCCTCATATTCATTTGAAGCACATCTTATGTAACCATCAGGTGTAATATTTTCTTGGGCAATAGTTTTACCAAAAACCACTCTGCCTCCTTTAATATTTTGTCCATAAGTAAATATGGAAATTAAAGTTATCAGTATGAAGGTAATTTTTTTCATTTCATTTAAATTAATTAGTAAATTATTTACAAATTTAAATTAAAATTTAATATTTCAAAATTATAGTTTCTTTTTGTTTGTGATGAAATGTTATTTTTGTTAGATTAAATTTTTAGTTCAATCAAATAAGTATAATTTTATTTCCCATTAAAGGTATTCATAGTGTTATTTAACCCAGCTAATGCAAATGATTTTATAATTTCGGCACTTAAAGCTAATCGTTCTTTAAGTTGTTCTTTTTCATCAGCATCCCATTCGCCAAGAACATAATCTACTTGTTTTCCTTTTTTAAAGGCATCACTAATACCAAATCTAAAGCGAGGATATTCTGTTGAATTTAAAAGTAATTGTATGTTTTTTAAACCGTTATGACCACCATCAGTTCCTTTCGTTTTGATGCGTATCGTGCCAAACGCTAAATTCAAATCATCGGTAATAACTAATAGGTTTTCTTTTTCGATTTTTTCTTTTTCTAACCAATATTTCACCGCTTTACCGCTTAAGTTCATATAGGTGTTTGGCTTTAGTAAGAGCAATGTTCTGCCTTTTATTTTGAGTTCTGCCACATCGCCTAACTTCTGGGTTTGAAATGAAATCCCCTCCTGATTGGCAATATAGTCTAATACCTTAAAACCAATATTATGTCTTGTGTTTGCGTATTCTGAGCCTATATTTCCAAGCCCAACAATTAAGAATTTCTTCATTGGAATGTTATCTTCAGGTGTGTTTTTCTTAAATATGTTTATAAACCAATTCATAGTGTAAAAGTACTATAAAGTTTAGAAAATAGGAAACATAAAAAAAGCACCAGTAAACTGATGCTTTTTCGTATAGATTGAAAAGAAATTATTTTTTCTTTTTTGCTCCTTTTTCTGCTTTTGCTGCTTCTTGAGCTGCTTTCATTGCCGCACGAGAAATTCTCACTTGACAAACTACAGTATTATCTGGGTGCATTAATTTAAAATTGTTTGTTTCTAATTTAGTTACATACAATTTATTACCCATTTGTAATTCTGAAATATTTGCTTCAACAAAATCAGGTAAGTTTTTAGGTAATGCTTTAACTTTTAAACGACGTTGGTTTAAACGTAAAACACCTCCTAATAATACCCCTGGTGATGTTCCTGTAATTTTAACAGGTACTTCCATAACGATTTCTTTATCGTCGCTTAATTGGAAGAAGTCAATGTGTAAAATTTTGTCAGAAACTGGGTGAAACTGAATGTCTTGCATAATAACATTGAAAGACGTTCCGTTTAACTCAACTACAACTGTGTGTGCGTTTGGAGTGTAAACTAAATCTTTAAATGCTCTTTCGTCTGCAACAAAATGAACTGGCTGATTTCCTCCGTAGATAACGCAAGGAACCATTCCAGCATCACGTACGGCTTTAGTTGCCTTTTTACCTACGTTTTCTCTTTCTGATCCTTTAATCGTAATTGATTTCATTGTAAAATATATATAATTAATAAATACTTATTAAGGTGGTTGTTCTTAATTACATTAAAAATTTTCCACTAATTGAGTTGTTGTTTTGTACCATGTGCATTACTTCTGCAAATAATGGGGCGCAACTTACAACTTTTATTTTATTTGATTCTTTCTTTAACGGAATAGAATCGGTAACAATTAATTCTACTAATTTAGAATTTTCAATTTTCTCATACGCTTCTCCTGATAAAATAGCATGCGTACAAATAGCTCTAACACTTAAGGCGCCTTTTTCCATCATTACATCAGCAGCTTTTGCTAAGGTTCCTCCGGTGTCAATCATATCGTCTACTAAAATAACATTACGGCCTTTTACATCACCAATCAACTCCATTGTGTCAATTACATTTGCTTTCTTTCTTTGTTTATAACAAACCACTACATCTGATTCTAAAAATTTAGAATACGCATATGCTCTTTTTGAACCTCCCATATCTGGTGATGCGATGGTTAAATTTTCCAAATTTAAACTTTTCACATACGGTAAAAAGATGGTTGATGCAAACAAATGGTCCACTGGTTTTTCAAAGAAACCTTGAATTTGATCGGCATGTAAATCCATGGTCATTATTCGGGTTGCTCCTGCAGTTTCTAATAGTTTTGCAACTAATTTTGCTCCAATTGGCACTCTTGGTTTGTCTTTTCGGTCTTGTCTTGCCCAACCAAAGTAAGGAATAACCGCGGTAATATGTCTGGCTGATGCTCTTTTAGCGGCATCAATCATTAATAATAATTCCATTAAATTGTCTGCACTAGGAAAAGTAGAGCAAACAAGGAATACGCGCAATCCTCTAATTGATTCTTCAAAAGAAGGCTGAAACTCGCCATCACTATAAGTTGAGAACGTAACTTTACCTAACTGAGCGCCATACTTTTCAGCAATTTGCTCCGCTAGATACACACTTTGAGAACATGCAAAAATTTTTGCTTCTGGTTCTTGATACAGCATGTTAATTTATTGTTTAGTAGTTAGTTAGTGTTGTGTTGTGTTAACGAGGTGCAAATTTAGAAATAAATTCGAACTCTGAAAGGATATTTTTAACTATTTTTTTACGAATTGCAGAATTATTTTTTACATTTGCACCCACTTATTGATATAATTATCATTTCTATTGCCCGGATGGCGGAATTGGTAGACGCGCACGACTCAAACTCGTGTACTTAGGTGTGTGGGTTCGATTCCCACTCCGGGTACTGTATGGGACTTATCAAATTTTTCTTGGTAAGTCCTTTTCTTTTTTGATTTGTAATCTATTAAAAAAGAGCTAGTTAAATAAAATAACGCTCCTGTTTTTGAGGTTAGATATTCTCTGTTTTTTACCGAATAACGTAACCCTTCTGGAAACAGCAATTTTTGAAACACTCTTTTTTGATTATATTCTAAACTTTCATAGAATTTACTAGGGTTGACAGCGATTTTTGTAAAATATTTTATAGCTTTATCGTGGTTAGATTTTTTTGTTGGTAAATTTTCAATTTCTACTAATTTTTGATTGTATTGCTCTTTTAATTTTTGATTTTGTCTTTCAAAAATATCTTTTGATATTTCGTTTATTGCAAATCTATATTCCATTAAATCCATTTTATCTCTCAAATCATTTATCTCTGAAGTCAATATTCTTTTCTTATCTATTGAGTGGTCTTTTTCGTGTTCCAATATCGATTTTAACTGTTCAACGAATAATTCTTTCAGCGTATTGTCTAATTTTAGATTGTCAATTATTTTCAAAAATGCTGGATTAATACCATCGTGAATGGAGCTTGACTTTGTTTCTGCATTTGCTGTCTTGTTACAACAATTGCATTTATAATAAAATAAGTTTTTCTTCTTATTTCTATAGGCGGTCATTGTATTATCACAATCACCGCATATTAAATATTTTGGAACTAGTGGCGTTTCTATTTTTCCACTTAACTTTTGAATTCCAATTTTTGTTGTGCCATTAATAATATTTTGTAGCTTTTGAAATTCAGCTTTTGAAATCAATGGTTCCCAATCTCCTTTGATATAGGTGTCGTCTAACAGGGAATTGCATACCCGCCCTGCATAAAATTCATTTCTCCACATGTTGGCTAATGATTGATACGGCATTCTTATTCCTTTTGATGCTAACCAATCAATAATTTGTTTATCAGTGTAGGATTCATATATTTTTCTTCTAAAAGCTTCTTTATAGATAAGTCCTTCCTTATTTACTTTAATTTCTTGTTTAGCTTGAACAAATTCTGGCTTTTTTACTCTTGGGCCATAATGGTCATATCCTTTGGGTGTTCTACCAAACAATTTACCATTGTTTAATGCATTTATCAATCCAGGAATAATAGTATCTTGTCGGTTAAAATTTTCTTTTTGTGCATAGAGTAGTTGTGTAGAAAATTCGTTTTCTGCACGTTCATTAAAAGTATTATGACCTGAACTAACCGAGTATAAGTAAACATTAAACTCCTTTCTTAAACTGACAAATAATTGAATGTGTTCTGCTCCTGCTCTTCCAAATCGACTGGGAGACCAAATTAAAATTATCTTGGGTCTTTTTGAAAAATGTGTCTTTTTTAACTTGTTTATGAGTTCCTTAAGCGTACTTTGGGTATTGATTTTTTTTGAACTTTCATATTCTGCATCAAATTCTTCTGCAATATGAAGCGCATTTTCTTTAGCAAAGTTTTTTATTCTTTTGACTTGAGTTTCTATACTCCCGTTATTCATGAATTGTTCTTTAGTTGAAACTCTGGTATAAGACCATACAGTAGCTCCAAAAAAATCTTTTAATTGAAGGTTTTTAGTTTTCATCTTTTGTTTTCTCTAGTATTATTTTTGTAAATTCATAAAGTTGTATAGAAAGTTCATACAGTGTTTCTTCGTCAACATTTTTTATATACTTTTTTAAAATTTCGGGTGTAAGCAATTGTTCATTGCATCCATCTTGAGTGTATTCTTGGCCCATATCTTGTTAAGGATAAAACGGGCTGAATTATCAGGAACCGAATAAGTTCTACATTATTCATATATTATGCTTTTATTGTTACTTTATAATTTCCTTGACTTCTTTTTTCTATGGTTAATTTTGAACCAGCAGGGAGATTATTAGTCAAGAAAAATTTTGCTAACTCCTCTGCTTTTTTGTGTTTTTCTGTTATTTTAATAATCTTAGGCAAACCGTTTTGTTGTAATTCAATCTCTAACAGCTTAGGTTTATCAAAAAACATCACCCTTCGAATTTGATTTTCTATTGTAGATAAGTACTCTAAATCTGAATTACTTCTTTCGATTTCAATTCCCAATAATTTGGTAAGTAATGGTAAAAAAGGAATTACTATTAATGTTTCGCCATAGTACAGGTTATTCAAATCTGATGTTACTCCAATAGTGTTGTAATTGAAGGTATGATCACCAGTTCTTGGACAGTATACGAATGAAACAATACTCTTTTGAGAGGTTAAACACGATTTAAGAGCATCGGTAAATGGATTAATCTCTTTTCTAAAAACAGTGTTCATTATTAGATCAAATTTTAAGTTTTGTATTAAAATTGCCTTTGTTTTTTCACTTACTTTATTTTCGGAAATAATCCTATTAAACAAATTATCGGCATATTTTTCATAAAAAGGTTTTTCCCAAATGTCATGTGATATTTTTTTTAACCTTTTTGTATCAATACCAATATTTGATAATTCATTAATAATTAATAGCCACAGGGCATGTTGCATATCCATAAACCCTTTTTTTTCTTTTTCAAAAAAAGGTAAAATTTCACGAGTTTTCCAATAGTTAACTTGTCTGGATGAAATGCCTAGATGCTTTTCTGGCAGTAAGTATTTTTCGGAAATTAATGTCCCTAATTGGATTAATTCTTCATCTTTGTTTTGCATAACGTGAAAATTTTTATTTAAAAATGTTTACCAGTTGGTAAATATATAAATAATTTTTTATATTTGAAAAAAAATTAAAAATATGGTTAGAACAAAAAAACAACATAAAAGGATTTCAAACCGAACCTATCCATCAAAATTATGTAAAAAAGAGGAGTGTAAGACGGAATTTATTCCAACAGATAGTCGACAAGTATATTGCTGTTCCCAACACCGAATAGATAGCAATAATGACAAGCGAAAAGTAATCGATAAATTTGAAAGTGAATTTACAAAAAAAGCTAAAAAAAACAGATTTGTTTTAATAAAAATTTCTGCATCTGATTATTATAAAAAGCGTGACTATGTCGAAAAAGGACTTTTATTGTATGAAGGCTATGAATTCCCTATTTACCACAGTAAGGAGCTAGAACATGGGACAAATCGTGATATACTTGTATGTTATGAATATGGCTTGATTTTAATTGATGCTAGTAAAGAAATATATAAAATCGACATTATAGAAAAATAATATTATGATAAAGATACAAAACAGAGTACCCACAACAGCAGAATTATTTCCCATTGCATACCAACAGGATTTAATGAAAAAACAAGCAGAACATTTTGTAGATAAAATTATTACAAATGGAAACGTAGTAAGCGGTTACGAAAATATGCCATTGGAATTTCCAGAAGCAGTGGAAAATTCGTCGCTAATAATTAACACCAAACCCCCACAACTTTACATTGTTAGTTATTTAAAAAATAATTGGAAACCATTATTGTTAGTAGGCGTTAGTGTTGCAGTTTTGGTGACAATTTACCATCATACAAAACAACATAAAGAGAATAAAAAGCGCTTTATAAAAACCCCGAAAAGCAACTAATTTGTAATTAACAAAAAAATCAATGTAAATTATTGTATATCAATAGGTTTCAATAAATTTCAATGCAAATAATTACAAATCAATACGTAACTATTTGCATTTTTTCAAATAAAAATTAACTTTTTACATGCTATTTTTATATAAAAGATAATTGTATTTAACGTTTTGGCGCTTGGCGAAGTTGCGAGATTCGGAACTGATTATTTTCTATAAAAGATAAAATTTCTTGCGAAATGTAAACGTCATTTTACTACAAAATTCGCAATCTTGCCAAACGCTTGTTAGGGGTTGGACCTTAATCAAATAAGCTTATATTCGGTTTCTCTATATCTTCTACTTCAATAAATCTTATTCTTGGTCTTTTTTCAATAATATTACCATCTTTATCAAGTCTGTCAACAAATCCTTTTAAAACACAATTGTTAAATAATTTACTTTTGTGTTGTTTAATATTTCCTGTATCAGGAAAACAGGTTAAAATATGTCCTTGATATAAGAAACCAATAGTGTTAGCTTTTTCATTTCCTCGAGTGATATGACCTTGTAATTCAACATATTCATTATGTCTTAATTCTGGTAAAATTATTTCATCTTCATCTTCTGTCTTTGAAAAGATATACTTGTATTTTGTGGTTATTTTTTCTTCTACGTAATTTTTTCCTTCATCAATACCAATCGTAAGTTCTCTTCCTTCTTCTACAATTTTGGTTAGTTTGTGGAATATTGTTTGTGGACAATTAGAATATAACTCAAGAATTTCGACAGTAACCCACAAATTTTCTCCTTTTTCATTGGTTATTTTGACTAATTCATTGTTGTCACTGAATTCTACATGGTCAAATTTTTTCTTGACTAAAGTTTCTAAATGTTTAGCAAGTTTTATTACTTTTAAAATATTTTCAAAAGCAGTTTTGAAGACAAGTTTTAAACTGACATCTTTAAAGTCATTTTTAGCAATTTCTTCTAATGCACTTCCGGCATATTTTCCAGCCATCCAAAGCCCAAATGCACCGAGAGCATAGCTTTCTATATTTTCTGGAAATATAGCTTCCCAACTTCCTTTTCTAACTCTAACAGGAATTTCAAATTCAAAGTTTTTAACTTCTGGATTTTCTTGATAGATGAAATATCTTAATAACTCATCAATTCCAACTAGAACTTCACCTGATTTTCGGGCGTCAAGATAACCGTCTTTTACAAGTTCGCCTTCATATTTTATATAAGCGAGAATTTCGTTATTCTGCATATTTTCTATTATATTGAGTTTTGTTCTTGCTCCTAAAGTCCCCACGCTAAAAGCAGTTTGGGGCTAAATCAGCGTTATATTTCAGATTTGCCAAATCTACCAAATACAAACCAATTTTACTATTAAGCCTAATGCCCAAATTGCTTGTAGCGTGTGTTGTGCGACGTTTTTTTAGCTGACATACATTTTTGCCATATCCTTTTCATCAATCTCATAATAATCTAATTTAAGCAAACCACTACGAATTGCAGGTTCAAAATCTTTTATTATTCTTTCATCCAGGTTTCCTTTTGTGTCCTCTGGACGGTCAACTAAAATTAAATTTAAATAAACATTAGTCTTTTTTGCTAAGCGATAATAATAAAGTTTTGACAACATTACGTAAAGGCGATCTCTATTAAGCATATACATAGAGCTACGTAATTTTACTGATAAGAAAACTTCAAAATTTTCAGTTTCTACATAACCATCGAAAACTGGGTTGTCTATATTGATAGGATCTAAATCTTTTTGAGGCAATAAAATTTGCGCATCCTCAATAAAGTTATATTTTCTAAAATCTTTGTTATCTATAAATTTTGTAACTCCCCAATTCCTCATTTTTTGAAAATCAAAACGTTTTCTAGGTTTTTTTGGAATTTCTTCTTCTGCAAGTTCATATATTTTCTCTTTTCCGCTTTCTTCTTTTTCTCTAGTTTCTTTGTTTGCTTTAATAACCGAAATAATTGAGCGAGTAAATTCTTCTGTGCTTATACCATTTACGTTAGTTAAAGATTGTTTTTGTGCGAAAGAATTATTTGTAATTACAATATTCAATAGTTTATCATTACTTTCTTTTAAGTCGGTAATTTTTTCTTCTTTCTCTTTAATTGTTCTTTTTAAAGTCAAAAATTGACCTAGTGAAAAACTATCAAAAATTTCACTCAAAAAGATAATAATAAGTAAGCCCAATAGAATAATTATTCCATTTGAAATTTCTGCTTTAGGATCAAAAAAGTAGAATTTTGCAACTATTAAAGATATAATTAAAGTTCCTAATATTCCAATTAAGACTCTTGCAAAAATATTCGGTTTGTTTTGGTTATCAATCATTTTTTTAGTTCAGTTGGTTAAAATGTCGCACAACTTATGTATACACGTAATTGCCTTAAATTATTAAACGGATACAAATACTTGTACTTATTTGAAAATAGTTAGTCGGTTTTATTTCGCAATTTACCATTTCAAAAAATACCATTTTACGGTTTTAGCTGCTAATTTTTACGGTTTTTATTTTTTTTAATCAAAATAGTAGATGCATATGAATTATTTGAAAGTGTTTATAGGTACAATTAACACCAAAAATAAATTTTCAGAATAGAAACCAAAACTGCCTGACTTTTACTAAAGCAAATTGTTTTTCTGTTTAATCTTTTAAGAGCAGTTCTCAACGTTAGATTTTTTCTTTCAATATGATTTGTACCAAATCGCTTTACCGAATGCATTCTCTCATCAATTAAAAATTTATAATTCTTTAATCTGTCTGTGCATATTTTTTTTGCTTCGGAAAGGATTAATGTTTCCACAACACGTCTTAAAGTTTTATTGGTTCGCTTACCCACATTAAAACTTACTATACTTTTTGATTCTTTTTCCAAAGCATAGACTAACCATATAAAATTTCGTTTATGTCTAACATAAGTGTACATTTCATCAACTTCATACGTTTTTCCTTTACTGATAATGGGCTGATGTATGTTTTTAGCAATTGTAATTATTCTCTTTAATAAGGTTGTAGTTGATATCTTTAAAATTCTTGCCGTACTTCTTATTCCAAGGCCTTCTTTTGTAAATTGAATTATGCTTTTGTTTACCCAATGATTATAGGCTTTATAAGTATAAAAATCGATGAATCTCTTTTTGCATGATTTACAAATAAACTGTTGTTTCTTGTTCCCAGTAAAACCATTTTTAATAATTTGATTTGAACTACAACAAGGACAAATTTTGCTATCACTAAATCTGAAACACGAGGTGTCATTTTTTTTCATTTTATTTGATTTAAGCCATTATATAACCTAAAAAGGAGCACAATATTGTACTCCTTTTAAAGGTTTAATTTAAAATTGTTATTGATTTTCAGATTGTTAGTTCATAAAAAAGTAGTTATCACTAAATCTGAAACATTACCCAATTATTTTATTATTCTTTAGTTTTGATTAGTTTTCCCTTTTCAAAGATTTCAACTTTAATCGTATCATTACCTTTAAGATATATCTGTTCTCCGTGTTTTAAACCATTTACGTAAAAAAAATTTATTTCTTGACCATCTTCTTTACTATAAAAATAGCTTATACCTTCCTTTTTGCCATTTTTATAATTATCGGAAAAATTTAATTTCCCGTCTTCATAATAAACAGACATATTTCCTTCAGGTACTTCGTTTTTGTAGTATCCAACACTATAAGTACTCCCGTTAGGATAGTAACTTGTTGTAATACCATCCAATTTACCATTTGTATAATTAGAAACTTTTTCAAGTATGTCATTATTATTAAAAAATTTCCAAACACCATATTTCTGACCATTATTTAATTTACCAATCGCATACCCCTCATTTGTCTCTATTTTTGTTTCATCGGTATGCTTACTTTTTACACAACAAGAAAAAGTTAATGAAATGAAAATGATAATTAAAAATAATGGTAGGTATTTAAAATCTTGGAATTTGATTGCTTGCATTGTTAAATTGATTTGTTAAATTTTGCCAAAATTGGCTCATATTATTCTTTGCACGTTCTATTAGGCTTGGAGCATCTTTTTTAATATCAGTACTTGTATTACCTGTGTATACAGCGGAAGCCAAATCTTTTATACTTGAAAGACCAGGTCCTGAACCAACAGTAAAATAGGTAGATGACATAGTAATTAAGGTCGGTATAAGCCCTACAAACGCCTTTATCGGTCCTCTATCTAATGCTTCATTACCAGAATCTCTCATTCCTTCAACAGTAGTGTACTTTGAATCAAAACCTGTCTCTTGTGCTCTTTCTTTCATTTTATTAAATACAACAGGTTCTTTTGCTATCTCTATAAAAACAGTATTAACTTTATTAATAAATTCATCTGTTTTTCCTGCCCATTCTTTTTTAGTAAATTCATTAGTTACTTGATTTGTTTGGAATAACTTTTCCCCTTTATCATCAAAAAACACATTAAACTTATCATTCGTTAACTTAACAAGTTCCAGTTTCCCTGATTTATTTAATCTCCAATGGTCTACTGGTTTCATTCCGTCGGGGTCTACAAAACGCATAGGATTATCAAAGAAAAAACTGTACGGCGACCATCTACGCATTTCTTCTGATTTTGGGTCTTGCTGAAATGTTCTTACAATATCGGGCATGTAGCCACGAGCGTGAAAATCATAACTATTTAATGATAAATCTGTTTCCCAAGATTTTCCGTTGAATTTTTTGTCGTATGAAGTTTTTAACAACGCTGGTTTTGACTTAATTTTTATGAAATTTTCTTCTTTTATGTACATCATTTGGTCTGAGTTGTAGCCAGTGTGTTTTAAACCAAACGGGTAATAATGGTTTTCTTCTATAACTTTAAGAACGTTTGTGCTTGGGTCTTGGCTGTAGCTTAAGCGTATGTTACCTAAATGATCGGTGTAGTTATACACATAATTAAACGTGTAACTTGTGCCACCTCCAATTAATACATTTTGTGTAGCATTTACATAGCCTTCTGCCTGTGGAAAAAACTGGAGTTCGACAGGCTCACTCGCCGTTTTTTTCTTGTATTGAAAACCACTAAGATAGTCGGTTGTAGTAGTTACGCCTGTTTGTGT
>VFQS010002181.1_pt1 | contig 16553 bp, 27 predicted proteins | sample 3512361 | NCBI WGS metagenome assembly VFQS01 (sample SAMN10412375, study PRJNA504923) | tailings metagenome | isolation source: Relicate 1 Philex TSF3 active mining | place: Philippines
ACGTTTCTCGTCGAGATCTATTGGCTCAAGCTCGATTTGTACTCTCGGACCTGGCATTGAAATCCGTGATTATTGTTTTCGAAGTCAGCTTGCTTATGATCCAAGTCGAAGCGCAGGCGCCTTTGATGCGTCATCATAGAGTTCTATAACCTGAATCAATTTGATTGAGTGTTAGCCTCCCGGTGGAGTCTCGTGATGTGGGATTACGCCAACAAGAGCAATCAGGGCGTCTGGACCATGATGCAGATCAGAACGGGATAGCAATCCGTCAGCATTTTTGTCTAAACCACTGAGGGCAGTTACCCACTCGGTCTTATCGATGAACGTGTCTTTGTTGGTATCGACTTTAGAAACCAGGTTGTCCATCATCTTGCCAATGAGCTCAATTCGACCTTTTGGGTCAATGACCGAAAGCATCTCTTGGGCGCTGACCTTTTGATCAGTGTTTTGATCAAAGCGACCCATCAGTTTGTCCACCACCTGGGCAAGGGTCGGAGCAGCAGGCGCTGCTGATCCTTCAAGTTTGTCACCAAGCGGTTTGGCCGGGGCTGGGTCGACATGATCAGCTGATTTGAGTTCTCTTGCCGCTTCAAGAAATTTGCTGGTGATCGGTCTTGGCATGAACGCTTCCTTATCAAAGGGAGGTTGAGGGTCTGAGGCCACGGGGGCACTGCTTCATTTGCGACTTGTAGCTATTGGATCCTGAAGGGTAAAAGGTTCCCAGGTTCGCTTTTGCGCAGAGTTCCTCCGTGTTTCAGCTCAAGTGGCAGAAAAATGGCTACCAGGTCTGCGGTCCACATCGCGCTACGACAACCCGATGATCATTTGGAAGGACGAAATCGCGATCCGAGTCTTTTGACATTGGGTAGGCTCAGCAAGAATATGGGTTGTTAAGGTATCTTTATAACAACGAGTGGCTTATTAATGAGTCATCTACATGGTTAAGCCAGTTTCTCGCCCTCTCTCTCAGTACAGCTTGGATGCGCTCGCATTATTGGGTCAACTGGTGCGTGAAGTACGTTTGGAGAGGTCCATGACTACGGCCGATCTGGCATCTCGCGCTGGCATTTCACGGGCCTTGCTGCAACGCATCGAGCGCGGCGATTCTGGCCGCTCCATTGGTGTGGTGTTTGAGGTCGCCACCATTGGTGGCTTGTCCCTTTTTGATCAGAGGCAGCGCCAGTTGCCCTTCCAAGGTTTGCCGCGTGCTGTCGGGCAGAAGGGCCCAGGTCAACGCGACAGAACTTATAGCACTCAGGTTCAAGATGATGTCCCGGTACAGCCCAGAGTTGTTCCCCTGACACGTTAGCAATGCCTTGATCCCGATATTTCGAATGGTGCTCGGGCCATCAACGGTAAAAGATAACCCCTCGATGACTTGAAGTCATATTGCAGTAACTGGCTGCAGTATCTGTAGAGCTTTCTGCAGAACGCTCCTTGAAATGATCCATGCACTGCCTGGTTCGGCATCCAAGCCACCCCAAGCAGGATCACTTTCACCTTCAAGGAGAAGACATTGCAACCCGAAGAACCCATCCGTCATCTCAGCCAGCGGGAACTCGCTGAGCGCTGGGATGTGTGCGAGAACACCCTCGAGCGCTGGCGCTGTCAGGGGATTGGTCCCGTTTTTTTAAGACTCCCTGGCTGTGTGCGCTATCGCATCGAGGACGTTGAAGCGTTTGAAACAAAGAGCCTGCGCAAGAGTACCTCAGAGCGTTACGTGGTGCGAGGTGCAGCATGAATGCCTTGGCCAATGATGAGCAGTTGCTGCAAACGCCCGTTGGGGAACTGGCGCAAAGCTCTTCGGCTGAGCTCTTTCACCTGCGAGGCAGCGTAGCGGCGCGTATCGCTAAGGACAAGGCCATTCAATCACACATTGACGCTGCCATTGACTTTCGCCTTGGCGATCGGGTTAACCGACTCCGCCTTGAGCTTGGCCGGGAGAGCGGCGTTATACATCTTGACGATGGTGATGTGCGGGTGACATCTGAACTTAAAAAAGAAGTTCAGTGGGACCAGGCAAAGCTTGCCGAGATTGCAAAACGCATCGCCCAAAGTGGCGAAGACGTCCGCCAGTACATCGATATCAGCTACTCGGTCGCAGAGAGCCGATTCAAGGCATGGCCAGAAACGCTGCGCGCTTCATTTCTTGAAGCTAGAACGGTCAAAACCGGCAGGGCGAGCTATCGCCTCGCACTCATGAAGGAGTAGGGCGATGAGACTACCCATTATTTCGGCCGATGAAAGGCTGCGCGAGAAAAAGGGCGTCAAGCTCGTGCTGCTTGGCAAAAGTGGGATTGGTAAAACAACCCAACTCAAAACGCTCGCAGAGGCAACGACACTTTTTGTCGATTTGGAGGCAGGCGATCTTGCTGTGAAGGACTGGCGTGGCGATTGCGTGCGGCCCTCCACCTGGCCCGAATTTCGTGACCTTGTCGTGTTTCTCTCTGGACCCAATATAGCGCTGCCTGCCGATGCGCCTTACTCCCAAGCGCACTATGAACATGTGTGTGAGCGCTACGGCGATCCCGCACAGCTTGCGAGGTATGACACCTACTTTGTTGACAGCATCACGGTGCTCTCAAGGCTTGCACTGATGTGGGCCAAGACCCAACCGCAGGCGGTTTCGGAGCGCACGGGAAAGCCCGACACCCGAGGTGCCTACGGTTTGCTTGGCACCGAGATGCTTGGAGCGCTCTCACAGTTGCAGCACGCACGCGGCAAACACGTGGTGTTTGTTGCCATTTTGGATGAGCGCATGGATGACTTTAACCGCAAGGTGTTTGTGCCCCAGATTGAAGGGGCAAAGACCGCCGCGGAACTGCCAGGCATCGTCGATGAGGTGGTCACGCTTGCTGAGATCAAGACCGAGGAGGGGGGCTCTTATCGCGCCTTCGTCACCCAGACGATGAACCCCTATGGGTTTCCTGCCAAGGACCGATCGGGGCAGCTCGATCTGCTCGAACCACCGGATTTGCGAGCACTCATTGCCAAGTGCGCAGCCGCAACCAACGCGCCCAAGGGCGCAATCACGCAGCAACCCGTCAACGAGCAGGAGTAGTGCGATGTCTACATGGAATGACTTTAACGATGCCGAGCAGCAACCCTCCTCTGAACTCATCCCCAAGGGGACGATTGCCCCGGTGCGAATGAGCATCAAACCGGGCGGCTTTGATGACCCAGCGCAGGGCTGGGCCGGGGGCTATGCCACACAGAATTTTGACTCAGGTTCGGTTTATCTGTCTTGCGAATTTGTGATCCTCGAGGGCCCCTTTGTGAAGCGCAAGATGTGGTCAAACATTGGTCTCTACAGCGCAAAGGGCCCGAACTGGGCCAATATGGGGCGCACCTTTATACGGGCGGCACTCAATAGCGCGCGCAACATTCGGCCCAACGATAACTCACCGCAGGCAGCTGCCGCGAGACGGATCGCAGGCTTTCACGAGCTCGATGGACTGACTTTTATCGCTCGCATTGATATCGATTCGGATGATCGCAGTGGCTATAAAAACGTGATCAAGCTTGCCATCGAACCTGACCATCCGGATTACGCAAAGTTGCGCGGGATGCTCACAGGGACAGGGGGCGCAGTGATGTTGCCCCAAAGCATAGCTACCCATATTCCCCCGCCCGCACCATCGGGACCCGGTGCAACCCAGGGATCGTTTGCTGGCACCCCGCCACGGGCTGCAGGCGTGGGTAAACCGTCCTGGGCACAGTAGGAAAAGGGGGCGTGAAATGTTGGGTCTGTTTACGACAGGCGCGTGGCTTTGGCCACGCCGACGAGCGCTTCGGGGTGAAAGCCCACGAGCGCTTTCCCACGGACTGGGTGTTTTGCTCACGCCGCTGTCAGAACGCGTTTCATACGCTTTATGGCAATTGGGTGCGCGTCCAACGTGGACTGCCGCCTGGCTCGGAGGTGGTGATGATTGATCCGAGTGCGATTGAACAAAACGCCATGCACCGTTGTCTTAGGTTTTTTGGTGAGGCAGCCGCTGAGATTGGTTTTGAGAAACCCCTTGGGCAGTACTCGGAAGCCGAGGCCCTTGCGATCATCAAAGCGATCGTTTCCGGTTACACCGAGGCCATGGTTGAACACCATGAGGCAAGCAAGTTCCCGCCACAGCGCGCAGCTTCGTCTGGATTTTCGGAAAACTCAGAAACACTATTTAAGCGTTCTGACGGGCAGGACAGTGGACTTACCGCTGATCCGATGGCCGTATCACTTGCTGATATCGAAGACGACCTACCTTGGGAAACCGATAAGCCTGCCTCCAAACACAACTCCCAGGGGGTGCGATGAAAAAAGGTTCCAACAAGCCCCAGGCTCGGGCCATTGAGCGGCGAAATCACCATCCATTAGCTGTGCGCTTGTGGTCTCGCGTCGATATGGACGCAGGCCCTCAAGGTTGCTGGCTGTGGCAGGGGTCGGTCAATGCCTGGGGCTATGGGCAGATTCGCCGAGAACCCGAGGGGCACGCTGTACGCGGTGTGAAGATAAGTGTGCATCGGGCTGCGTGGGAGCTCACCCACGGACCCATCACCAAGGGGCTTCATGTGTGCCATCGCTGCGATAACCCGGGGTGCGTGAATCCATCGCACCTGTGGCTTGGCACGCATGCGGAAAACCTTTACGACATGAAACGAAAAGGGCGTGCGGCTCGAGGCGATCGAAGTGGCACGGCAAGGCTTGACAGCCAACAGGTACAAATACTGAAACGGTTGATGTTTCTTGGGCAGTGCAGTCCGGCAGAACTCGCACGGCTGCTCGGGATGAGTACGACCGCGATTTATGACATCAAACACCAAAAATCATGGAGTCATATCGATGCTTGACTATAACCACAAGCGCAGCTTTAGCGAGGAGGTCTGTGCGCTCATCGATCAGGCCCTGGATGCAGAACGCGCAGGGCAGACACCGCGCAGCTACTTGGGTGCTTCAAGACTTGGAGCACCTTGCGAGCGGGCGCTTCAATACGAATATGCCAAAGCACCTGCAGATGAAGGCAGGGGATTTTCAGGACGAACGCTTCGTGTGTTTGAGGTTGGTCATGTCTTTGAAGACCTTGTGATTCGTTGGCTCAGGCTTGCGGGCTTTGAGCTTCATGACCGCAAAGCGGGTGGCGGACAGTTCGGATTTTCAGTTGCAGGCGGCAGGCTTCAGGGCCATGTCGATGGCGTGATCACAGCGGGGCCTGAAGCGCTTGGGCTCAAGTATCCGATGCTTTTCGAGTGCAAGACCATGGCCGATAAACACTGGCGTGCCTGCGCACGATCGGGGGTGGCAGCAACCAGGCCGATTTATGCGGCACAGGTTGCCACCTACCAGGCCTATATGGAATCGGCCGTTGAGGGCATCAGCCGTAATCCAGCACTTTTTGTAGCGGTAAACAAAGATAACCAGGAGCTGCTGCTTGAGCTTTTGCCCTTTGATGCGGCGCTTGCTCAACGGATGTCGGATCGGGCCATCAAGGTCATCACTGCGACCGAGGCAGACGAGTTGTTGCCCCGTGGCTATGTGGATGCGACCCACTTCGAGTGCCGCATGTGCTCGTGGCAGGACCGTTGCTGGGGCAGGAGTCAGTGACCCCTCGCTTGCGCTTGAGATATCTGGAGGATGGATGCCAATGATTGACTTTAATGAGAGGCCGCAGCCAGCGGTGCAGGACCCTCGAGCCGCCCGCGAGCACATCCGCGCAGGGCTGATCGCAAGGCTCGAATCGGTGCTTGCCGGGATGTTTGCGGCGGGAAAAAAGCGACGGGGCCGTTTTCTTGTAGGCGATGTGCTTGGCAGTCCTGGCGATAGCCTTGAGGTTGTGCTTGAGGGGGAGAAGGCAGGGCTTTGGACCGATCGGGCAACCGGTGAGGGCGGTGATATCTTTGATTTAATCGCAGCCCATCACAGGCTCGACACGCATACTGACTTTCGTCGTGTGCTTGAGATTGCAGGCCAACTTATCGGTTGCACATCGGATCTGCCTAAGCGGAAAAAGGCGCCTGTCCCCTTGGATGATCTGGGGCAGGCAACCGCCAAGTGGGATTACCAGGATGCCTCAGGTAGCCTGATTGCGGTGGTCTATCGCTATGACCCACCAGGGGGCAAAAAGCAGTTTCGCCCCTGGGATGCAAAGCGACGCAGGATGGTACCGCCCGAGCCTCGGCCGCTCTATAACCAGCCAGGCCTCGTGCATGCCTCCGAGGTGGTGTTGGTGGAGGGTGAGAAGTGCGCGCAGGCGCTCATCGATGCGGGCATCGTGGCAACGACAGCCATGAACGGTGCCAATGCGCCGGTGGAGAAAACCGACTGGATGCCGCTTGCCGGTAAGTCGGTGGTGATATGGCCCGATCGTGATAAGCCGGGATGGGAATACGCAGCGCAGGCCGCACAGGCGATCCTCTCAGCCGGTGCTCGTACCTGCCACATCCTCTACCCGCCTGAAGATGCCGTGGAGGGCTGGGATGCTGCCGATGCGATCACGGAAGGGTTTGATGTTGGAAGCTTCCTCGAACATGGTCCGCGGCTACAAATACACGATGTGGCGCTTGAAGACGAACCGGTTGCAGGAACCGACGAGTCTGTGTGGGGCACTGAGGATGCACTGGCGCTTGCTTTCACGCGTCGCTATCACAAGGATTGGCGCTACGTAGCAACCTGGGGTCGCTGGCTGGTTTGGGACGGGAGTCGCTGGCGCACCGAAGATACGCTTGCCGCAACCGATTTGATTCGTAGCGTATGCCGTCATGCGGCGCTTAAGTCGGGTAACCCTAAAGTGGCAGCCAAGCTTGCAAGCGCGAGCACCGTTAGCGGGGTTGAGCGTCTGGCCCGCGCCGATCGGCGCCACGCAGCCAATACCGAGGAGTGGGATGCCGATCCCTGGTTGATCAACACGACTTCGGGTGTCACTGACCTTCGAACCGGACGCGAGCGGGCTCACGATCGCAGCGATCGCATGACCAAGATTGCAACCGCAAGGCCTCGAGGCGAATGCCCCAACTGGCTACAGTTTTTGCATGAAATAACGGGTGAAGACCAATCGCTTCAGGCTTATTTGCAGCGCATGGTGGGCTACGCATTAACGGGCTCCACGCAAGAACACGCTGTTTTTTTTCTCTACGGCACCGGGGCCAATGGGAAGTCTGTGTTTGTAAACACCCTAGCCACGATCCTGGGAGATTACGCAACCAACGCGCCGATGGACACCTTCATGGAAACGCGCAATGAGCGTCATCCGACCGATCTTGCAGGGCTCAGAGGGGCGCGCTTTGTGTCGGCCATTGAGACCGAGCAGGGGCGAAGGTGGGCTGAGTCCAAGATCAAAAACCTCACCGGGGGCGATAAGATCACGGCACGCTTCATGCGGCAGGACTTTTTTGGGTTCTTTCCGCACTTCAAGCTTTTCGTTGCCGGCAACCACAAGCCTGCGATCCGAAACATTGATGAGGCGATGAAGCGTCGCCTGCACCTTGTGCCCTTCACGATCACGGTCCCAGCAGAAAAACGCGACAAACACCTTCAGCAAAAACTTCTGGCCGAGCGCGATGGGATTTTGGCCTGGGCGGTTCAGGGATGCCTTGCCTGGCAGCGACTCGGAAAGCTCGACCCACCGCAACAGGTGCTTGATGCCACCGAGGCTTACTTCGAAGGCGAGGATGCACTGGGGCGCTGGCTTGAAGAGCGCTGCGTGCTGGCAGCGAACGCCAGATCGCTGACTGCGGAGCTTTTCAACGACTGGAAGCTTTGGGCCGATGCGGCCGGTGAATTTGTTGGCTCCCAAAAGCGATTCTCCGATCTCCTGATCAGTCGTGGCATTGAGAAGTGGCGCAACGCGATCGGCCTTCGGGGCTTCCGTGGCCTTGGTCTTAAGGCCCAAACGACACCCTCTTACGCAGCTTTTAACGACCAATGAATCTGATGAAAACCGACAGAACTGACGGATCTGACGATCTTGCTGGTATGTCTCTATACGCGTGCGCGTGCGCGCCTCATGGAGTATTACCAGCAGATCTGTCCGATCCGTCAGGACCGACACCGAAAGGATCTGCACCGATGCGTTCGAACATTCTTGCCCTTGATCTGGGCACCACAACCGGCTGGGCCTTGCGGCTTGCCGATGACTCACTGAACCATGGGTTTGTGCACTTCAAGCCCCAACGCTTTGAAGGGGGCGGGATGCGGTACTTGCGCTTTAAGCGCTGGTTGAGTGAGCTTCGCTTGCTGGCAGGCGAGATTCACGGCGTTTACTTCGAAGAGGTCCGACGCCACCTTGGCGTGGATGCGGCCCATGTCTATGGGGGGCTGCTTGCCACGCTCACCGCCTGGTGCGAGCACCAGCACATTGCCTATCGCGGTGTGCCCGTGGGGACGATCAAGCGACATGCCACGGGCCGTGGTCATGCGAGCAAAGCGCTCGTTCTCGATGCCATGCGTACCTTGGGTCACCCGGTGACCGATGCCAATGAGGCCGATGCCTTAGCGCTCTTGCACTGGGCCATTGATGAGGGAGATGTGTAAGGTGAAAACGAGAACGATCAAATCATTACATCAGCCACGGATCCGCTCCTCGCTCGCATCGGTGCAACCGGTGCACTTCGATGCCGAGGCGATCAAAGAGGAGGGGTGGCGTGAGCACCAGATTCTTGTGATTGCGCAAGAAGATGCCAGGCTCGACCGCTTGGAGCGCGAACTGGTCAGGCAGATTGGCAATCGACTCTATGGTGCTGGGCAGGCGACTTCAAGGACCGCTGCATCAAGGACTGCTGCCAAGGGTGCGCCATGAACCCCGTTGAGATCGAGGATGTGGCATCACGCTTTTTGCACGCACGGCGCACCGCACGGCGCCTGCCAAGGGCCGGTGTGCAGGGGTTTTATAACGTTTGGCCTGCCTTTGCACGGACCGAGTTTGAGCGACTGGCTGCAGACAATAAGCCCATGCTTCGCTTTTATCCCACGCCACGCGACATCGATGAGATGCTTGAAGCCATGCGATGGATTCAGTGGCTGCCGGAAGCCACGCGTCACCTCGTGTGGATGCGAGCCGATCGACACGATTGGGTCAGCATTGGCAAGCGCTTTGGCTGTAGCGGCAAGACCGCCTGGCGGCACTGGCGATACGCGATGATGCACATTGTCATGCAGGTGAATCAGGAGCATCAGCATCAGCAGCTGCAGCATCAGGGCGGGGCCTTGAGGCTAAAAGCCTGAGGAAGATTGCGAAGCGTTACAAGGCGATGCTTATGCGATCGATATCAAAGCGACAGCCGCCAATGAAACGACATTTTTGATGTGTCCTGTTTTCGGGAAATTTGCGCTACATTCTGGCTATGCTTGCGAGAGAAGCGTCTCCCAAGATCTAGAACTTATTTAAACCCGCCCCTCTTGCGATGCTGGCGGGTTTTTCATGCCCTCATGGATCATGCAACAAACCTTATCACTTCAATACAAACCGCTTGAGATGCTCATTCCCTATGCCCGCAATGCCAGGCAGCATTCGGATGCACAGGTGGCGCAGATTGCCGCAAGCATTCGTGAGTTTGGCTGGGCAGCGCCGATTATTGTCGACGCTCAAAGCAATGTGATTGCGGGCCATGGCAGGCTGCTTGCTGCGCGCAAGCTCGGGTTAGCGGAAGTCCCCGTGGTCTCGCTGGATCACCTCTCCGATACCCAGCGCCGTGCCCTGATTCTGGCAGACAACAAGATTGCCGAGAACGCGACCTGGGACGAAGCCGTGTTGGGTGTTGAGCTTGCCGCGCTCAGCGAGGCAGGCTTTGAGTTGGGTCTCACCGGATTTTCCCAGGATGAGTGGGAGCGGCTGATCGAGGGTGATCTGTCGGATGAAAAAGGTCTTACCGATGAGGACGCCGTACCCGAAGTCAGTGAGCACCCTGTGACCAAACCCGGGGACATCTGGATCCTTGGTGATCACAAACTGCTTTGCGGTGATGCCACCAAGGCGGATGACTTTAAGGCGTTGCTTGGCGACGAACTCGTTGATATGACCTTCACTGATCCGCCTTATAACGTCAACTACGCCAATACCGCCAAGGACAAGATGCGGGGCAAAAACCGCCCCATCATGAATGACAATTTGGGCGAAGGGTTCGGCAGCTTCTTGTTCGATGCCTGTGACAACATCCTCGCTCGCACTAAAGGTGCGGTGTACATCGCCATGTCATCGAGCGAACTCGATACCCTGCAGGGCGCCTTTCGGGCTGCTGGGGGGAAGTGGTCCACCTTCATCATCTGGGCCAAGAACACGTTCACGCTTGGGCGTGCCGATTACCAGCGCCAGTACGAGCCGATCCTTTACGGCTGGCGCGATGGTACCGATCATTACTGGTGCGGGGCACGCGATCAGGGTGATGTGTGGCACATCAATAAGCCCCAGAAAAACGATCTGCACCCGACCATGAAACCCGTGGAACTGGTTGAGCGTGCGGTTCGAAACAGCAGCAAGACCCGTGACCTGGTGCTGGACCCCTTTGGCGGCTCAGGCTCGACGCTGATTGCTTGCGAGAAGTCAGGGCGCAGAGCCCGGCTGATCGAACTCGACCCCAAGTACGTGGACGTGATCGTCAAGCGTTGGGAGGCGTTTTCTGGCTGCAAGGCCGTGTTGAATGACGGTCAGCGTGTATGTGGCGAGCAGACCATAGCCTAGGCATCTGTGTGATCAGTGCCCGGTGCGCTTGAGATCGCGATAAAAGTTCTCGTGCGGCCCAACCATCAACAGTTTCAGCGTGTTTTGGTCCAGCAATCGGTAGGCTAGCAGGCACAGCAAGTTACCCATGCGGAACTTGTAGACCTTCACGCCAGTCAGTTCACCGACTTTGGTTTCGCCAGCATCGGGCTGACTTGCAATGACACGCACGGCCTCGTCGAGCACGGTCTTTTGTTGTCGATGCATTTTCTTGACGGCGCGCTCGAAGGTCGGGGTGATGAGGATTCGCATCAGTCGAATTGGTACTCACCCACGGGCTCTTCCTGGTCAGCGATCAGGATGTCCCGGATGACGCTGAAGGGCAGATCGGGGTTCTCTGCGGCAATCTTGCCGATCTGAGACCAGTATTCGATTTGCTTGGGCACCGAGCGGTGTTCGATGGCAGCGTAGCGCTTGGCGGTCTCGACCAAAGCTTCAGGCAGTTTGACATTGATAGCCAAGACGGACTCCTTATGAGGTGGATTAGTGTAGTCCAAAAAGGACCATATCGGACCCTTTGTTCGCTAAGCCAGCTTGCGCCACCATCATTGATCCAGGCCGATTTTGATCCATGTTGGTCAGCCTAGCCAGGTCAGGTGTCTCGGTAAATCCGCAGTCCAGCAGACTCCTTTGTCAAACTGTTCTTCAGATCGATGCTGCGGTGCATGCGACCCACCATCAACGCATCGCTTACGGTAATAAGCGTTTCATCTGGAAGCTTGCCACAGGGGCACCACGCACAAGGTCATCGGTAGATTTGCATGCAAGACGTTACGCCATGCCAAGTGATTACAAGGTTGCGGATAGCCAGTTTCTGCTCCCTTTGACCTACACCCGTCTGCCGATGCCTAAACGTGCGCCAACCCCCTGTCGCCACCCCGGTTGCGCAGCCCTTCTGTTAAAGCCGGGGTTCTGCCCCAACCATCAATCACTTGTGCACAGGGACTATGGTCGCGCACGCAGACTCTTTGATCCTGAGCTTAGGTTTTATCAATCGCCGACATGGCGCAGGCTTCGCAAGCTTGTGTTGAGTCAGGATCCACTTTGTAGAACTTGTAGCATCGCTGGGCGCATCGCACTAGCGACGGTCGTTGACCATATCGTGCCTGTCAAAGCCGGGGGTGCTCGGTTCGACATCGCTAACCTTCAGGGGTTGTGCGTTGCCTGCCACAACCGCAAGACAGCGATCGAGTCAGCCAATACTAGGCAAGTTGCAGCGTTTTGATGGCATCGTAAGTGTTACGCTGGGATAACTCCCACAGATCGAAGGTTTGCTGCATACGTAACCAAATCTGCGGCCCATTACCTAGGGCTTTGCCCAATCGCATGGCCATGTCTGGCGTGACGGTACGCTTTTCATTGACGAGTTCAGAGACGCTTAGCCTTGACACACCGATCCAATCAGCAAAGTCTTTTTGGGTCATCTTGAGCGCAGGCAGGACATCTTCACGAAGCAAGGCGCCAGGATGCGTCGGTCGACGCTTGGGATCGCGCAAGGATTGTGTAGCCATTAGTGATAGTCCTCCAAGTTGACAATGACAACGTCTTCGCCGTCAAAAGCAAACGTGATACGCCAGTTTCCAGACACGGTCATGGCCCATTGTCCCTTCCTGTCACCTTTGAGTGGGTGCAAGAACATGCCGGGAATCTTCAGGTCTTGCGGCTCGCAGGCATCGTCAAGTAAGTCCAAGATGCGTTGAATCCTGCTTTGATGGTGCGCAAGTACGCCCTTAGTCTCGCCGTGACGAAAAAAGCGTTCCAAGCCTTTATGCTGAAAATGTTTGATCACCCCTAAATGTAATGTTTCTCAACGCTTTATGCAATCTTATAGATTACATGAAGGCTTCAAGGAATACCCCCAGGGGGCTCCAATCTCTAGGGGGAAAACCCAGTGATGCGCAGGGGGGCCAAGATTATTGTGGCCGCGAAATTCATGACCCCCTATCGGCTGGCCCTTAGGGTTCGGTAACCGATCGCAAAAAGACAGAAAGACATCATCATGGCAACTCGTGGGCGCAAACCCGCACCGATAGAACTTAAGCTTCTTCGAGGTAATCCTGGCAAGCGCGCTATCAACGCTAAAGCGTCTGTCTTACAGCAGGCAGAGGCGCTCGCAGGCGATGCAACGCCTGGGATGCTTCTTGAGGAAGCCAAACCGTACTGGGAGCATGCCATCGCGCATGCCCCCCGTGGATTGCTGCGCAAACTTGACGTTTATCTGCTGGCAGCCTGGTGCAATGCGGCTTACCGCTATGAGTTCAATATGAGGCTTGCAGCCAAATCCGATGTCATCCCGGTGCGGGGCGTGAAACTTGCCCATCTCGATCCGAAAGATCGACCCGTGATGCACAACCCGTTTTCTACGGCTGCACGAGCCTACCTCAAGGACATGACCATGCTTGCGGCGGAGCTAGGCTTTACGCCAAGCTCACGTGCACGCCTGGGCGCAAAAGACAGCGCCGTGCCCGATGTTGACGATCCCTGGCAGCGAATCGCGGGTTGATCAGTGCGTTTAAGCCTGATCCAGCAACGCGCAGCGGGAGATCTTCTCCAAACGTGCGCCCAGTTGGCGGCGAGCTTTTTGGGTGTCGTGATGGGCCTGCACAGCCAGCCACCAGCCGTCGGATAGGCCAAAGTAGCGACAAAGCAGCAAATCAGTCTCAGCGGTTATGGCGCGCTTGCCCGACACAATGTCGTAGACGCGGGTGGCTGGCACATCAATGTCCTTGGCTACACGGTAGGGGGTCAAACCCAGCGGTTTGAGGAACTCCTCTTGGAGCATCTCACCAGGAGAGACGGGGGCAATGGAGGTCATGGTCTGGTTCCTTCAGTGGTAATCAACGAGTTCAACATCATGGGCACCGTCATCGGCCCACACAAAGCAAACCCGCCATTGATCGTTGATGCGGATACTGTGCTGTCCCTTACGATCGCCCTGCAGCGCCCCTCGTTCGATGTTTGTCCAGCGCGTGACGGGCTTTCCGTGATAAAGCGACTCAGTGTTCGCGCACAGGAAAGATTGGATGGTCACGTCAGAAAGTTACTGTGTAGCGTTGATAACGTCAAACAGGAGTACCTCGGCCTTCAAGGGTATGCGTAGCACCTAAGGGCATCAATCATTTCAGCACCGGGTGCCGATGACCTGGGGACAAATCGCAGGGTGATGCGCGGATTTGACTTAGGCGGTCAACTTGGCGCAGACCAAGCGATTGATGCTTAAACCTTGCTCGGCTGCTTCGGTGGCCAGTGCGCGGTGTACCGACGACGGAATACGCACCATGAAGCGACCACTGAATTTCTTCTCAGCCAGTGCCTCGGGCACTGGCTCACCCGAAGCTTTCATGTCGGCCACCGCATCGGCCACTACCCGGCGTATGCCTGAGAGGGCTTTTTCGGGCGTGGGCGCAAGCCAGGACAGCGAGGGAAATTCCGCGCAAAGCCCAACATGCTCGTTGTCCTCGGCAGACCAAGTAACCCGGTAGGTGTAGTGATTGATGTTCATGCCTATGTTCCTAGACGTTCGATAGCCAGCAGCACCTGCCGGATCTGATAAGCCTTCGCTTTGCCTTTATCGTTTTGAATATTCACCCTCGGGTCCCCCAGCCAGGGAGTCTTATAGACGGCGTGGCTGCTGCTGCGTTGCCTGGGTTTCCCAAAGTACGCCTCGCACACCTTCTGAAGATCGGCAAAGCGAACGTTGGTGGGCGCTTTGCGCATTTGCTCAAGGATTTTTTCGGTGCCGCTCATCATGAAATGGTATCAATAACGATACCATACATCAATTCGCATTAATGCTCGTGCTAAAGATCGACCGAGCGGCTTCCTGCTCGACACCAACATCGTCATCGACGTGTTGAAGCGCCGCCCGCTCGCCATGCTTTCCACCGTCAACGCAAACGCCAGTCGAATAGCTATCTCGTCAATCACGATTGCAGATTTGATGCACGGCGCTGAGAAAAGCCAACGCGTCAATGAGTACCTGGCGGCCATCGAGGACTTCTGCAGCCGCCCGGAAGTACTGCCCTGCGGCGCCAAGGCCGCCCAGCACTACGGTGCCATACGCGCAGCCCTTGAAAAGCTCGGCCAGTCTATCGGAGTGAATGACATGCACATTGCAGGGCACGCCCGCAGCGAAGGCTTGGTGCTGGTCACCAACAACGTTGCGGAGTTCGACCGTGTGCCAGCACTCGAACTTGAGAACTGGGTGGCAGACTGCCAGTAGTTTCGTGTAGCCACCAGCTCCGCACCCGCTCGAGAAGCATATCCTGACGAGCAATTCATCCCCTGCTTCGATGGGGAGTTGTTGAGATTTCTGAGCTGGGTCGCAAGTATGTCCTGCTCAGACTCGGGCTTGGTTGATGCCTTTGAACCCTTTGCTGCGCAGTGCCGGCAGGATTACGACCGATGTGATGAACTCGAAGATGACGATTAACGGCGCGATTATCAAGCAGCTCATTGTTGTCACCTTGGGGCTCCCAGGGCGCTTTTTTTGAACATAGCCTCTCCCGTCTGGGATGTGGTTGTGCGGGTCGATTTTCGGACGGTTTGATCCGACAAACGTCTGGGGGTAACGGCCTGCGCAGAATTAAGATGCTCGATAGCCAAAGAGCCAACCATATGAATAGGGAGTCACGCGCGTGAACAAGGGTGATTTGATCGAGGTGGTATCTCGTGAAGCTGATTTGAGTAAGGCTGCTGCAACACGCGCTGTCGATTCGGTGTTAAAAACAATCGTTAAAACAGTTTCAAAAAAGCAAACTGTTCAACTCATCGGTTTTGGCACATTTCGCGCGATGAAGCGAAACGCCCGCAAAGGCCGAAACCCGTCAACGGGTGAGCCGCTCAATATCCCTTCATCGACCGTTCCAAAATTTACACCGGGTGGCGCGTTTAAGGAAAAGCTTTCCAAACGGTAAAGCGAAGGGGCCTTGCCTTATCGAATAAACCGCCGCTTGGTGTGGGCAAGAACGATCGAAAAGATGGATAGATCTAACGTATGGATAGATCAAATGAATAGACCGATCGTTCGATCAATACGGTGGCGGCATACGTCGTAAAGGATCGACCTCTCCCTCAAGCGGTTCGCGAGGTAAATCTTCCCCCACATTGCGCGTCATGATCACCAGCATGTAGATCAAGATGCCAAGGGCGATCACGCCACCTAAAGCACCCATCAAGGGGTTTTGAGCAAACCATTCGTCCATGTGTAGCGCTCCTTATGGTGGTCGGAGATCGTCACAAGAAATGGGAGAGATTTGCCCTTCGTGGCGAGGGCTAACTCTTGAATCTAGTCCTTACCTGACCGCTACATCAAGACCATTCATCCACTTTAAGTGAGCCGACTAATGGCAAAACAAGCTGTTAAATCGATTTGATCAGGAACGATTTCAGATCAATGGCTAAGCCTATGATTTTGCACATACCGCCGTTGGTCGGCTTCCCGATTGCTGCGTTGCGACACCCCGTTCTCCCTCATTTGGGCGCTTGACCATGGTGAATCGCAGGCCTACATTGAAGCCATCGCGACTCACTAACAAGGAGTCGCGAGAGGCCTCTAAAGAAGACGCCAGTCATCTGAGGAAGGTCAAAGGTCCAAGTCAAGGGGTCATACCTAACACATGGGCTTAAGGCATCGCACTCGTGCTTGTGGGGACGCTCCAAGACACGGATGCGCTTGCCGGGGGTGCCGGTGGGGGAAATCTCCACGGACACCTGACAGAGGTTGGCAGTGGACGCTGAGGGTCTGAGGGTCACACCGAGGAAACAACGCGGACAGGCAAGCACCTCTTGCGCCTTCGTGCACAGGGGCGCACATCGAAGGCCTGGTGGCGAAAGCTTCCGGGTCTTTGTCGTTTGGGG
>VFQS010002182.1_pt1 | contig 16553 bp, 16 predicted proteins | sample 3512361 | NCBI WGS metagenome assembly VFQS01 (sample SAMN10412375, study PRJNA504923) | tailings metagenome | isolation source: Relicate 1 Philex TSF3 active mining | place: Philippines
GCACCAAGGGGCTGAAGGCCGAGGCCGAGAGCGTGAGCTTCGATGCCGCCCGCGTGGATGAGCTGATCGAGCAGTCGCGCCGTCAGCTGGCCACCCTGGTGCCGGTGGAGAAGCGTGCCGCTGAATCCGGCGATGTGGCCGTGATCAACTTCTCCGGCACCTACGTCGACAACGGCGAAGCGATCAGCGGCGGCAGCGCTGATGCGATGGAAGTGGAACTCGAAGACGGCCGCATGATCCCCGGCTTCGTGGAAGGAATCATCGGTATGAAGCCCGGTGACAGCAAAACCGTGGCCTGCCAGTTCCCCGAGGAGTACCCCCAGGAAGACGCCGCCGGCCGCAAGGCCAGCTTTGAGATCACCCTCACCGAGCTGAAGACCCGCGAACTGCCCGCCCTCGACGACGCCTTCGCCCAGCAGGCCAGCGACAAGCAGACCCTGGCTGAACTGCGCGCCGACCTGGAGGAGCGCCTCAAGGAGGACGCCGAGCGCCGCAACCAGTCGAACCGCCACGACGCCCTGCTGGCGGCCCTGGTGGAGCAGCTCGAGGTGGAACTGCCCGAAACCCTGGTGCAGGAGGAGATCATCTCGCTGCTGGAGCAGACCGCCGGTCAGCTCGCCCAGCAGGGCATGGACGTGAAAAAGCTGTTCACCCCTCAGCTGATCCAGAGCCTGCGCGAAACCTCCCGCCCCGAAGCCGAAGAGCGCCTCAAGCGCAGCCTGGCCCTCAAGGCCCTGGCCAGCGCCGAGAAGATCGAGGTGGCCGCCGATGAGATCGAGGCCAAGGTGAAGGAGCTCAGCCGCGGCTTCAGCGACAGCTCCCGCATCGATCCCGCCCGCCTGCGCCAGGCCGTGCAGGAAGACCTGATGCGCGAGAAGCTGATGGGCTGGCTGGAGAGCAACTCCACCATCACCGAGAAGGCCCCTGAGGCCGAGGGCGACCAGCCCAAGAAGGCGGCGGCCAAGAAGAGCAGCGCCAAGAAGGCCAAGGCTGACGCCGACGCCGAGCCCGCTGCCGAAGCCTGATCCCCATAGATTGGCCGGACTGACAACAGTCCGGCCGCGTGATCAACGCCAGCACCCCTCACCCGATCCAGAACCGCTGGCTGGGCACACGCCCGGAAGCCACCATCGCCATGGGTCGTGCAACAGCTCCAGTGGCGGCTCCAGGCGTGCTGCCCACCGTGGTGGAGCAGTCGGGCCGGGGGGAACGGGCTTTCGATATTTATTCGCGCCTGCTGCGCGAGCGGATCATCTTTCTCGGCACCGGCATCGACGACCAGGTGGCCGACGCCCTGGTGGCCCAGCTGCTGTTCCTCGAAGCTGAGGATCCCGAGAAGGACATTCAGATCTACATCAACTCACCGGGTGGCTCGGTGACGGCCGGCCTGGCGATCTACGACACCATGCAGCAGGTGTCGCCTGATGTGGTGACCATTTGCTACGGCCTGGCGGCCTCGATGGGCGCCTTCCTGCTCTCGGGCGGCTGCAAAGGCAAGCGGCTCGCCCTGCCGAACGCTCGGATCATGATTCACCAGCCCCTCGGCGGCGCCCAAGGCCAGGCGGTGGATATCGAGATCCAAGCCAAGGAGATCCTCTACCTCAAGGACACCCTCAACGGCCTGATGGCCGAGCACACCGGCCAGCCGCTCGAGAAGATCGCCGAAGACACCGACCGCGACTACTTCCTTTCCCCGGCGGAAGCGGTTCAATACGGACTGATCGACCGTGTCGTCACTGACGACGCCCCGGTTTGATCCTTAAGGACAGCTGACGAAACGTGGGATCCCGTAGATCCTGGTTTCGGGCCCCTGACCCGCCCCAGCCAGGACGCTCCCGCCGCACCGCCGCTTCTGCTCGATGCCCAAGTTCGATGCCCACCTGAAGTGCTCGTTCTGCGGCAAATCGCAGGACCAGGTGCGCAAGCTGATCGCCGGGCCGGGCGTGTACATCTGCGATGAGTGCATCGACCTCTGCAACGAGATCCTCGATGAGGAGCTCGTGGATGCCCATGGCGGCAGCGCCCGCCAACCCGCGGAGGCCAAGGGCAAGGCCCCGGCCAAGAAGAGCAGCAAGCCCGCCCCCACCCTCGCTGAGATCCCCAAACCACGGGAGATCAAGGCCCACCTCGACGCTCAGGTGGTGGGGCAGGAGGAGGCCAAAAAGGTGCTGTCGGTGGCCGTGTACAACCACTACAAGCGCCTGGCCTGGCAGGGCGACGGCAAGGGCGAGAGCAACGAAACCGCCACCCGCCTGCACAAGAGCAACATTCTGCTGATCGGCCCCACTGGCTGCGGCAAAACGCTGCTGGCCCAAACCCTGGCCGAGTTGCTGGATGTGCCCTTCGCCGTGGCCGATGCCACCACCCTCACCGAAGCGGGCTATGTGGGTGAGGACGTGGAAAATATCCTGCTGCGGCTGCTGCAGAAGGCCGACCTGGATGTGGAGCAGGCCCAGCGCGGCATCATCTACATCGACGAGATCGACAAGATCGCCCGCAAGAGCGAGAACCCCTCGATCACCCGTGATGTGTCGGGGGAGGGGGTGCAGCAGGCGCTGCTCAAGTTGCTGGAAGGCACCGTGGCCAACGTGCCACCCCAGGGCGGCCGCAAGCACCCCTACCAGGACTGCATCCAGATCGACACCAGCCAGATCCTGTTCATCTGTGGTGGCGCCTTCGTGGGCCTGGAGGATGTGGTTCAACGCCGCATGGGCCGCAACGCCATCGGCTTCATCCCCGAAGGAGGCCGCAGCCGTCACCGCCAGGGCAAGGATCAGCAGGCCGCCCACGTGCTGCGCCACCTGGAGCCCGACGACCTGGTGAAGTACGGCCTGATCCCGGAATTCATCGGCCGCCTGCCGGTGAACGCCGTGCTCGAACCGCTCGACAGCCGCGCCCTTGAAGCGATCCTCACCGAGCCGCGCGATGCCCTGGTGAAGCAGTTCCAGACGCTGCTGAGCATGGATGAGGTACGGCTGGAGTTCGAGCCCGGTGCGGTGGAGGCGATCGCCGCCGAAGCCCACCGCCGCAAGACCGGCGCCCGCGCCCTGCGCGGCATCGTGGAGGAGCTGATGCTCGATCTGATGTACGACCTGCCATCCGACAAGAGCACCAAGGCCTTCACCGTGACCCGCGAGCTGGTGGAGGAGCGCACCAAAGCCAAGGTGCTGCCCATGCCCGGCAGCGAGCAGGTGCAGCAGGAAACCGCCTGAGCGAGGGCGGCCATGGCCGTTGCTGATCACCTGCAGGTGCCGCGCCAGCATGGCCTGTTCAATCACCACGGCATCGATCTGGGTGACGGCACCGTGGCCCACTACCTCGAAGGCCGGGAGATCCTGCGCAGCCCCGTGGAGGAGTTCAGCCGCTGCCAGCCCGTCAGCGTGGTGCCTTACCCCGAGGGCAGCTGCTCGGCACCGGGGGTGACTCTGCGCCGGGCCATGGGCCGCCTGGGGGAGCAGAACTACAACCTGCTGTTCAACAACTGCGAGCACTTCGCCCACTGGTGCAAAACCGGCCGCCACCGCAGCGAGCAGGTGGAGAACTGGCTGCACACCGGCAGCCTTGGGGCCCTGGCCCTGGGCCAGTTCGTTCCCGCTGCCGTGCTGAGCGGCGCGCGGATGCTGCTGCGGCAGGGGCTGCGGCTCAACGATGCGCAGCTGGAGCAGGGCAAGGCTGTGGCCCTGCGGAGCATCGAACAGCTCGATGGGCTCAGATTGAAGCTGCAACAGCGGTTGGAACTCGAACTCGCCAAGGCGGAGCAACGCTGGAGTCCGGGCGAGCCGCAGAGCCCAGGCTTTGAAACCCTGCGGCTGGCCGCGCAGAAGCTGGCGGATCAGCTCAGCGAAGTGGAGGAGCTGGAACGACGGCTGGAGCGCATGCTCGAGAACGGCCAGTAGCCTCCAGCCATGCCGGCTGCCTACCAACCCCTCCACCACAAGTACCGCCCGCAGCGCTTCGATCAGCTGGTGGGGCAGGAGGCGATTGCGGCCACCCTCGGCAATGCGTTGCGCTCGGGGCGGATCGCACCGGCCTACCTGTTCAGCGGACCGCGCGGTACCGGCAAAACCTCCAGCGCCCGCATCCTGGCGCGCTCGCTCAACTGCATCGGCTCCGATGGCCCCACGCCTGAGCCCTGCGGCACCTGTGAGCTCTGCACCTCGATCGCCAACGGCAACGCCCTCGATGTGATCGAGATCGACGCCGCCTCCAACACCGGCGTCGACAACATCCGCGAGCTGATCGAGCGCTCCCGCTTTGCGCCGGTACAGGCCCGCTGGAAGGTGTATGTGGTGGACGAGTGCCACATGCTCTCCACTGCGGCGTTCAACGCGCTGCTCAAAACGCTGGAGGAGCCGCCGCCGCGGGTGGTGTTCGTGCTGGCCACCACCGATCCCCAGCGGGTGCTGCCCACCATCCTCAGCCGCTGCCAGCGCTTCGATTTCCGCCGCATCCCCCTCGATGCCCTCGAGCGACATCTGAGCTGGATCGCCCAGCAGGAGGAGATCAGCATCAGCGCCGAGGCCCTGCATGTGGTGGCCCAACGAGCCCAGGGCGGCCTGCGTGACGCCGAAAGCCTGCTGGATCAGCTCAGTCTGCTGCCGGCGCCGGTGGAGCCCCAGGCGGTGTGGGAGCTGCTGGGCGCAGTGCCCGAACAGGAACTGCTGCAGCTGGCCGAATCGATGGCTGCTGGCGAACCGCTAGGCCTGATCGAAGCGATCCGCACCCTGCTGGAGCGCGGCCGGGAACCTTCGGCGGTGCTGCAGGGGCTGGCCGGTTTGCTGCGGGATCTAGTGCTGGCGGGCGTCGCCCCCGACCGGCTGGAGCTCACCAGCTTTTCGCCGCAGTTCCGCAGCGCCCTGCCCGATCTGGCACGGCGCATCGGCAAGGCGCCGCTGCTGCGCTGGCAGGCCCAGCTCAAGGGCAGCGAACAGCAGCTGCGCCAAAGCGTGCAGCCGCGCCTGTGGCTGGAAGTGCTGCTGCTGGGCCTGCTCGCCGAACCCCAACCAGCCCGCGCCGCCGCCACCGGAGCTGCCCCAGCCCCATCGCCTGTGGCGGCGCCAGCACCCCCGGCGCCGGTCGTCCCAACCCCAGCCGTCGCTGCTGCTGCCGCTCCCGCGGTTGTGGCTGCGCCTGCCCCTGCTGCCGCTCCCGCGCCGCCAGCCGGCACCGATTTAGTGGAACTCTGGCAGCAGATCCTCGCCGGCCTGGAGCTTCCCTCCACGCGCATGTTGCTCTCGCAACAAGCCGTGCTGGCCCGACTGGATCAACAGCGTGCCGTGGTGCAGGTGGCCGGCAACTGGATGGCGATGGTGCAGAGCCGCTTGCCTCTGCTCGAGAAGGCGGTGGCCTCAGCCCTGGGCAGCCCGCGCCAGGTGATGCTCGAAGCCGGCGGCGCACCCCCGCCGCCAGCCCCCGCATCAGCAGCACAGGCCCCGATCGCCGTGGCTTCGCCGCAGCCCGTCGCTGTGGTGACTGCACCAACACCCGAGCCCCCGCGAGCCGCAGCACCCGAGCCCCGTTCAGAACCAACCCAACCCGCTGCAGCTCTAGCTGAACGACCCCCAGCTGCAGTGCCGCAGGCTGCAGCTGACACACCCCAAGCACAGCCGGCCCTGATCGACGATCAGGCCAAGCGCCTGGCGGAGTTCTTCAACGGCGAAGTGGTTCAGCTCGATGGCCCCCTGCCCGAACTGGAGGGCAGCAGCGCAGACAGCGAGGCAGCCTGATCGCTCTGGAGGGCGTCAGAGCACCTGGGTGGTGAGATCAGGCTCCTCGGCGTTGTGGCTCTCACCGGATCCCACATGCAAAGTCTTGGCCCACACCAACCGCTTGGGCAGCAGCGCCATCCGCAGGGTGGTGTAAGGAATCACCACGAACCAGTGGCCGAGATAGGCGATCCCCAGGGCCAGATTGAACGGATGCATGCGGGGCAGAGCCGGCCCTTCGTTGCTGCGCAGGCCACCCACCAAGATGGCGCCGCCAGAAAGGCCAAAGGCCACAAACGACAACGGCCACATGAGCGGGGTGCTGCGGCTGAGCAGGCTGGTGAACAGATCCGCCACCGCCATCACCGGCAGGGCGTATTGGAGCAGGAAAAAGCCGCTGAGATCGAGCTTGCGAGCTGCGCTGGTGGCCGGGCCGGTGAGCTCACTCCAGTAATCAAAGAAGCGCTGCAGACCGCCCTCGGCCCAGCGCTGCCGCTGGCGCCACAGGCCCATCACACCGGTCACCGCCTCCTCCTGAATCGGCGGATTCCAGAGCAGGCCCACCGGCTGGCCTTGCACCAGCAGGCGGAAGCTCAGATCGAGATCGTCGGTCACGGTGGCTTCGTTGAAGCCATCGCAGGCGAGCACGGCCTGGCGCTGCAGCAACTGGCCGTTGCCACGCAGCTCCACCACACCGCCACTGTGCAAACGGCCCTGCTGGATCACCGCATCGAGGGCCATCTCCATGGCCTGAGCGCGCGTGAGCAGGTTGTGATCGGCATTCACCACGGCCTTGCGCAGCTGCACCGCCGACCAACCGCCAGCCTCAGCGAAGGCCACCAACCGCTTCAGGCCATCGGGTTGGAACTGGGCGTCGGCATCGAGCACCAGCAGCCAGCGGCCCTGCAATTGCGGCAGCAGCGCATTGAGCGCTCCCGACTTGCCACCACCGGCATCGCGGCTGCGGCGCAGCACCTGCAGCTGCGGGTAGCGGCGCTGGTAGGTTTCCAGCACCTGGGGGGTGCGGTCCTCGCTGCCGTCATCAATCACCCACAGACGCAGCTGCTCAGCGGGATAGTCGAGCTCCGCCAGACGCTCCACCAGGCGACCGATCACCGCCTCTTCATCCCGGGCAGCCACCACCAGATCCACCGGCGGCCAGGTTGCTGGCGGCGGACTCTCCACAGCCGCACCCGCCCCGCGCAGCAGGGGCAGGAACACACTGCGGATGGCGTACGTCCCGAGCAGCAGCGTGAGCGCCAGTGAGGGCCAGAGGCTGCGGCCAGGCGGAAGCGCATGGGGCGCAGCACCGGCCAGGCAACAACCGATCAGAAACAACGAGGCCTGCAGTCGGCGGGCTCCTGTGGCTGTGCCCCCGGCGGCCATGACATGTTCCAGGTCTGACGAACTTTAGAGGGCTCCGCGATGGCCCTCTTCAGGCAGCGACTGAATCGGCACCAGGCGTGCGCCGGGGTAATAGCGGTTGAGGATCTGCTCCACGCTCCAGCCCCGCGCGGCAAACGCAATCGCACCGGCCTGCGAGAGGCCAGCGCCATGGCCGAAGCCACCTCCCTGCACGCTCCAGCTGCCAGCGCCACTGGGGGCCAGCACAAACAACGTGCTGGGCAACTGGCGGTAGGTGCGGCGGATGGCATCGCGCTCCAGCACCACGCGCCCGCCGGGCCCCTCGATCGCCAGTCGCACCACCCGCCCACTGGGCCCGCGCTCCAGCACCACCGGCTTCAGCGGCGAGCCGAGGCTGGCCGCCCTGGTCCCCAGGCCCTTGCGCAAGCTGGCCTGATCGAGCTGGCGGCGCCACCGGAACAAGGGATGGGCGGCACCCACCACGCCGGAGCGACGGGCCAGCAGGCGGCCCACCTCCTGAGCATCGAGCGGCAGGGTCAAGCCCTGGGCTGAAGCCGCATCCAGATCCAGGGAGGGTTCGAGATAACTCAGCTCCGGCAGGGGCCAGGCCTCGTCTTCATCGGCACTCACACCGCCATTGCTCGCGTGATACACGGCGTGGATCGGCTCACCGTTCTGCGCCAGCACCTGGCCAGCCGTGCGGCTCACCGCCTGCCGCACCGCCGATCCGGCCTGGCGAGGATCGCTGTACACCTGGCATTGGGTGTCGGAGCAGAGGTGGTAGCCATCCACCGCAAAGCGATGCCGGTTGCGCAGGGCCCAGGTGCGGGCGAGCACCGCCTGCGCCGCGAGGGCCGCCGGCGGTGAACCCGCACCGATTTCATGGGGCACCACGCCCTGCAGATAGCGCTCGAGCGGCACCTCCTCCACCAGGGTCCAGCTGCCGTAGGCATCGGACTGCAGCCGGAACGGCCCACTGAAGACACCGCCGTTGAAGCGCAGCCCACCAGGGGCCTGAATCTGCACGGGCCCCGCGAAGCTCCGCCAGCCGGAAGCAGTGTTGAGCTGCAGCAACCGCTCCTGGGTGAGCCGCTGCTGTAGCTGGCGCGGAGCCATGCCCTGAGGGGCCGGCGCACCAGCGGGCGCCCACACCTCCCAATCGCGGGGGTGGGCCACCTCAGCTGGCACGCCCAGGGCTCGCCAAGCCAGCGCGACCTGCTCCGCCGCTTCAAAGCTGGCGAAGGGGCCCAAAACGCTGCGGCGGATCTCGATCGGCTCGGGCAGGGTCTGCGCCACCCAGCGCAGCTGCACGCGCCGGGCACTGAACCGTTCGCCGCGGGCATCAACCAGCTGCAGTGGCGCTGAGGCCCCCTCAAGTGCAAGGGGGTGACTACCGAGATGAGCCGCCAACGACACCCAGAGAAGAGGCTTGGTGCCTTGCACCGCAGGGGGCTTAGGCACCGGGAGCCGCGTGAGCGCTTCCGCGTCCGCCCGCTGGCAGCCCGCTGCCAGCAGCGCCAGCGACAGCAGGTCTGTGAGGGCTCGAGCAACAGCCATCGCATCGATCCAGGCGTCGCTCGACCCTAGGGGGGAGTTGGCGGAAGGGACTCCCAGGTCGTACCCTCATCGTTTGTGCCCGAGCGCGTAGACAATGCCGAAGCTCAAGACCCGCAAAGCAGCCGCCAAGCGGTTCAAAGCCACCGGCAGCGGAAAGTTCATGCGCCGCCACGCTTTCCGCAATCACCTGCTCGACCACAAGAGCCCGAAGCGCAAGCGTTTCCTCGGCACCATGGCCGTGGTTGACGAGCGCGACGCGGACAACGTGCGCGCCATGCTCCCCTACAGCTGAATCGCCCGGCTGACCCGCTGTATCACCGTTTTCTGAGAACCATCGATGGCACGCGTTAAGAGGGGCAATGTCGCCCGTAAGCGCCGCAACAAGATTCTTCGCCTAGCCCGCGGCTTCCGCGGCGGCAACGGATCGCTCTTCCGCACCGCCAACCAGCGGGTGATGAAGGCCCTCTGCAACGCCTACCGCGACCGTCGCCGCCGCAAGCGCGACTTCCGTCGCCTGTGGATCGCCCGCATCAACGCAGCTGCTCGCCTGAATGGCCTGAGCTACAGCCGTCTGATCGGTGGTCTCAAGAAGGCCGACGTGCAGCTCAACCGCAAGATGCTGGCCCAGCTGGCCGTTGTTGATCCCAGCAGCTTCACCGCTGTGGTGGGTGCAGCCAAGAGCTGACCGTTAACCTCTGCGATGCCTGATCGGGTTGGTTGATGGATTTTTCGCTTCCTCAGGCCTACCTGATCGGGCTCCTAGTAATTCTTGGCGGTGCCGCTGTTTTGGTGGCACGCCAGATCCTGCGGGTCCGGCGTGACGAAGTTGCGCTGATCCGTCTGGAGCAAGCCAGCAAAGCCGGCGAACAATCGGCAGCTGATCTCTATGAACTGGCCTCCGTGCAGCTGCGTAAGCGGCTCTACGGCCAAGCCATCGACAATCTCAAGCTGGCGAGCAAATGCTCCGGTGCTGAACCCCCCGAAGCCCAGGCGTTGATCGAAAACGCGCTGGGCTTTGCGCTGGCCGCCCAAAGCAACTACGGCGCTGCCATCAAGCACTACCGCGCAGCCCTTAAGGCCAAGGCCGACTATCCGGTGGCCCTCAACAACCTTGCGTTCGCCCTCGAGAAGCAGCAAAAGCCCGAAGAAGCCAGGGAGAACTATCTCAAGGTGCTCGAGCTCGACAGCAGCAACGGCACCGCCAAAAAGCGGCTCAAGCGGCTGGAACGCACAGCCGCTTGAGCGAGTCCGGTCTCACCAGAGACCACGAACGGCAGGCGTTCCAGCAGTTCTCACCGGGTTGAGCACCAGCTGGCCACCAGGGTTGGTGAGCCGCGGAGCACTCCAACCCGACAGCGTGAAGCCCTGCAGGCCAAGGAAACGGCCGCCGTCCTCAAGACCGGCGGCGCTCACATCACCCAGCAGCAACAGGTCGAGCTGATCGGAGCTGGCGTTGAGGTTGCCCTGCACCGGCAGGGTGGTGGAGCCCACGGTCATCCGGCCGCGCAGATCAACCATCTGGCCCATGGCCTGCACGGCCGACACATCGAGCTGCACACTCACCGGGCTTCCACCAGCGAACGGTTGATACGTGCCGCTCCATTGCCGCGGCATGGTGCTGGCCAGATCAGCCGCCCGCGCCACCGGATCAAAGGTGCGCACCGGTGCCTGATGGCCGAAGTTCTCGGAGAGCGGAGTTGACACCGCCGCCGGCTCCTGGAAGGGCACCGCACGACCCACGGGCAGGGGCGTGGCAGCCAGCAGCAACGGAATCACAGCACTCTTGAGCAGTGGACCAAGGCTAAGGGGATCCCGGCCGATCGGTCATGACCGCGCAGTACGTTCGCTGCATGGCCCCAACCGCTGCCGTGACCGCCACTAACAGCCAGCTGAACGACCCCCTGGTGATCGGCGGGCGCAGCTTCAGCAGCCGGCTGATGACCGGCACCGGCAAATACCAGAGCATCCAGGCGATGCAGGCCAGCCTGGCGAACAGCGCCTGCGACATCGTGACTGTGGCGGTGCGGCGCGTGCAGAGCCAGGCCGCCGGCCATGAAGGTCTGATGGAGGCGATCGACTGGCAGCGGATCTGGATGCTGCCCAACACGGCCGGCTGCGCCACAGCCGAGGAGGCAATCCGGGTGGCGCGGCTTGGGCGAGAGCTAGCCAAGCTGGCCGGCCAGGAAGACAACACCTTCGTGAAGCTGGAGGTGATTCCTGACACACGGCACCTGCTACCGGATCCGATCGGCACCCTGGAAGCAGCCGAGCAATTGGTGAAGGAGGGCTTCACCGTGCTGCCTTACATCAATGCAGATCCGCTCTTGGCCAAACGGCTGGAAGAAGTAGGTTGCGCCACCGTGATGCCCCTCGGCTCACCGATCGGCTCCGGCCAGGGCATCCGCAACGCCGCCAACATCGCGCTGATCATCGAAAACGCCCGTGTGCCAGTGGTGGTGGATGCCGGCCTTGGGGTCCCCAGCGAAGCCGCTCAGGCGATGGAAATGGGGGCCGATGCCCTGCTGATTAACAGCGCCATCGCCCTGGCAGGTGATCCCGCTGCCATGGCCCGAGCGATGGCGCTGGCCTGCGAAGCCGGGCGCACAGCGTTTCATGCAGGCCGCCTGCCGGTGCGGGCCGAAGCCAGCCCCAGCTCTCCCACCGCCGGTCGGGTGGGCACGTGAAGCTTCTGAACGGGACAGTGGCAATCCCGGAAACCATCCGTACTGTCGTCTGAAAGACGCGCCAGTGCGATGCAGGTGACCGAAGAGGACGGCGGCAGGCTCAACGCCTTCGCCAAGGAACCCCGGATGGAGGTGATGGAGGTGGGCGAAAGCAGCACCGCCAACAGCAGGCTGCTGCTGATCGGCGGCGCTGTGCTCGTGCTGCTGCTGGTGGGTGTGGCCGCAGGGATCAGCTGAATCCCTGTAGTAGCTTGCCCTGACGGAGCGGATGCCCGATCAGTCGCTCGTCTAACAGGAGTCCAGCGGTGAAGGTGTTCGTTCTCGGCGGTGACGGCTTCTGCGGCTGGCCCTGCGCCGTGAACCTGGCCGACCAGGGCCACGATGTGCTGATCGTGGACAACCTGAGCCGCCGCAAGATCGACATTGATCTGGCGGTGGAATCGCTCACACCGATCGCCACCATGCCCGATCGGCTGCGGGCCTGGGAGCAGACCGGCGGCAAACCCATGCGCTTCGTGCACATGGACATCGCCCACGAATATCAGCGCCTGCTGGATCTGCTGATCGAGGAACGGCCCGACTCGGTGGTGCACTTCGCCGAGCAGCGCGCCGCTCCCTATTCGATGAAGAGCAGCGCCACCAAGCGGTACACCGTTGATAACAACGTCAACGGCACCCACAACCTGCTTGCCGCCATCGTGGAGAGCGGCCTCGATATCCATGTGGTGCACCTGGGCACCATGGGTGTATATGGCTATGGCTCCCACCGCGGCGCCACCATCCCCGAGGGCTACCTGAAGGTGGAGGTGCCCCAGCCCGATGGCAGCCGCTTCGAAGAGGAGATCCTGCACCCCGCCAGCCCGGGCAGCGTCTACCACATGACCAAGACGCTGGATCAGCTGCTCTTCCTCTACTACAACAAAAACGACAAGGTGCGGATCACAGATCTGCACCAAGGCATCGTCTGGGGCACCAACACCGACGCCACCGACCGCGACCCGCGCCTCACCAACCGCTTCGATTACGACGGCGACTACGGCACGGTGCTTAACCGTTTCCTGATGCAGGCGGCCATCGGCTATCCGCTCACAGTGCACGGCACCGGCGGCCAGACCCGCGCCTTCATCCACATCCGCGATTCTGTGAAGTGCGTCCAACTGGCCCTGGAAAACCCGCCCACTGGCGGCGAACGGGTGAAGATCTTCAACCAGATGACCGAAAGTCATCAGGTGGGTGAACTGGCCAAGAAGGTGGCCGCCCTCACTGGCGCCCAGATCAACCATCTGCCCAACCCCCGCAATGAGGCGGTGGAGAACGATCTGATCGTGGACAACCGCTGCTTCATCGAGCTGGGCCTCAACCCCACCACCCTCGACGACGGCCTGCTCAAGGAAGTGGTGGAGATCGCCGGTCGCTACGCCGATCGCTGCGACCGCAGCCGCATCCCCTGCATCTCCGCCTGGACCAAAACCCAGGAAGCTGCCATCCAGGCGACCTGATTCCACCCGGCCTGCTGCCTTGAAGATCGCCCTCTTCACCGAAACCTTCCTGCCGAAGGTGGATGGGATCGTCACCCGTCTCACCAAAACGGTGCAGCATCTGGTGGCGGCCGGCGATGAGGTGCTGATCGTGTGCCCAGAGGGTGCACCCGACACCTACATGGGCGCCCAGGTGCTGGGGGTTCCGGCGATGCCGCTGCCCCTCTATCCCGAGCTGAAGCTGGCCCTGCCGCGACCAATGGTGTCGGATGCGCTGGAAGCCTTCAACCCGGATCTCGTGCACGTGGTGAATCCCGCGGTGCTGGGGTTGGGGGGCATCTGGATCGCCAAGACCAAGGGCTATCCCCTGGTTGCCAGCTACCACACCCATCTGCCCAAATACCTGGAGCACTACGGCCTCGGCATGCTCGAGCCCGTGCTGTGGGAGCTCCTTAAAGCCGCGCACAACCAGGCCCAGCTCAACCTCTGCACCTCCACAGCGATGGTGGCCGAGCTGAGCGAAAAGGGCATCCAGCACACCGCCCTCTGGCAGCGCGGCGTCGACACCGACCTGTTCCGCCCTGAGCTGCGCAGCGAGCCCATGCGGCAGCGCCTGCTGGGGGGCCGCAGCGACACCGGCAAGCTGCTGCTCTACATCGGGCGTTTATCCGCCGAGAAGCAGATTGAGCGGATCCGGCCTGTGCTCGATGCCTTGCCGGATGCGCGCCTGGCCCTGGTGGGCGATGGCCCTTACCGCCAGCAACTTGAAACCCTGTTCGCCGGCAGCGCCGCCACCTTCGTGGGGTATCTGGCTGGCGAAGAACTGGCCAGCGCCTACGCCAGTGCCGATGCTTTTCTCTTCCCCAGCAGCACCGAAACCCTGGGCCTGGTGTTGCTGGAAGCGATGGCGGCCGGCTGCCCGGTGGTGGGAGCCAACCGCGGCGGCATCCCCGACATCGTGACCGACGGCGTGAACGGCTGCCTCTACGAACCCAACGGCCCCGATGGCGGCGCCGGCAGCCTCACCGCTGCAGCCCTGCGCCTGCTCGGTGATCCCAGCCAACGAGAGCAACTGCGCAGCAACGCCCGCCAGGAAGCGGAACGCTGGGGCTGGGCCGGAGCCACCGAACAATTGCGCGGCTATTACCGCCAAGTGCTCAGCAGCAGCACGAAAAACCCTGCCCTGGTGGGCTGATCAGCTCTTGCGCAGCTGCGTCCACACCTCGAGCACCTTGCGGGCCATCGGCAGGGCATGCACCGAGCCACCACCGGGTGTGTTCTGCGCAAAGGCCACCACCACGATCTGGCCGTTGGGATAGGGGGCAAAACAGGCAAACCAGGCGTGATCAGGGCCGCCGGTGCTGTCCTCCGCGGTACCGGTCTTTCCCGCCACAGGTGGCAGGTTGGGCACGTTCATGCCGGCCCCAGTGCCATCCGACACCACCTTGCGCAGACCGCGGGCGACGGTGGCCAGGGTGGCGGGCTTGATATCCACCTTGGTGCGGCGGGGGGGATCGGTCCAATCGAGTCCCTGATCCACAAGATGGGGCGTGATCAGGTAACCGCCATTGGCAAACACCGCATAGGCCCGGGCCAGCTGCAGCGGCGTGATCTGCACCACCGACTGTCCGATCGACATGCTGGCCATGTCTTCCGGGATCCAGGGCGTGCTGCCGGGTTTGGACCAGCCCCTGCCCTGGGCCGCCCAGCGCTCATTGCCCACCAACCCTGGGCTTTCCTCGTAGCCGATCTCAATCCCGGTGGGTTTGGTGAATCCCAGGCTCAAGGCCGCGTTGTAGAGCGGGATCGAGCCCACACCCACACCGATTTGATAAAAGAAGGTGTTGCTGGAGAAGCGCAGGGCGTCCTCATAGCCGATCGTGCCGAAGCCAGCCCCGTTGTGATCCGGGAAGCAATGGCCGCCGTAGGTGATGCAGCCCCGCGTTGCCAGCTTGGTGTTGGGCGGAAACTTGCCGCTCTCCATCCCCGCCATGGCCGTCACCGCCTTCCAGGTGCTGCCGGGGTCGTAGGCGCTCATCGCCCGGCTGAGCAGCGGCTTGAGCGGTGAATTGAACAGAGCGTCGTACTCCTTCTGGGTGGTGACGCTCTTGGAGAAGAAGTTGGGATCGAAGGTGGGCCGACTGGCCAAGGCCAGAATCGCCCCATTGATAGGGTTCAGCGCCACGATCGCACCGCCGGGCTTGTCTTTCAGCACCTGCTCAGCAGCCCGCTGCAGATCCAGATCGAGGGTGGTCTGCAGATCCTTGCCGGCCATCGACGGCTGATCGCCCAGGATCCGCTGGATCTCACCCATGGCATTCACCTCCACCATCTGGCCGCCCCAGGTGCCACGCAGGTGCGACTCAAAGGCCGCCTCGAGGCCAATGCGACCGATGCGATCGCGGATCTGATAGCCCTTCTTGGCCAGGCTCTTGTATTCCTGCTCGGTGATCGGCTGGGTGTAGCCGAGGGCATGGGCTGCCAGGGAGCCGTGCGGGTAGCTGCGCAGTACATCGAGATCCACCTCAGCCCCCTTGAGGCCCGTGCTCTGCTCGCGGAAGCGCAGCACCTGCTGGGGCGTGAGCTCACTGGCCAGCTCGATCCGATAGCGCTGAGCACCAGGGCCATTCCGGCGCTTCTGATCCAGCTGGGCTTCCGGCACGCCCATCAGCTGGCCGAGCTGCGCCCGCAGCGCCGGCCAACTCTGGTCGTTCACCAGCTTGGGCTGCAGGTAGAGGCTGTAGGTGAGCCGGCTCGATACCAGCACCTGACCATTGCGATCGAGGATGCGGCCGCGCACCGGATTGCGCGCCAGCAGCCGGATGCGGTTCTCATCCGCCCGGGCCCGGTTCTCCTCACCGTGCAGCAACTGCAGCCACCCCAGCCGCAGCACCATCGCCGAGGCGAACAGCACCACCAGCCCGAGCAGGATCGCGGGCTGCTGCTGCATGCCGGTGTGGCGTTGCCCGCCCGAGGCCAGCGCCATGGCGTTCAGGCCTCCGGCTGCAGCCGCTGCTCCAGCTGCGTGAGGCGAGAACCGATCCTGGCCAGCGCCTGCTGCAAAGCCTCACGCTCAAGGGCCTCATCAGCCGGCGACGCAACCTCGAGCGGCTCATCAGCCGGCACATCGCGCACCTCCACCTTCATCACGGGATTACCCAGGCCTGGTTGCAGGCGATCCAGGCTCTCGCGCACCTGCCGCGCCGCCGGCTCACCCTCCTGGCGCAGCTGCTCGAGGGTATCGGCCTGAGCACTGAACGCTTCGATCACATCGCGAGGGCCGCCGCGCCGGGCCCGCTCCACCACCGCCAGCCCCACAGGCAACACGTCCTGCATCAGGGTGAGGCGCAAGGCATCGAGGGGATCAGAAGCCATCGGAGCCGAAACGGCAGCGCAGGTCGAACACTCAGTCTGACGTGCTCAGCGCGGGCCCGCCTCCACAGGCGGCTGCACGATCTGCTGACGGCAGAACTGCTGCGAACCCCACCACCAACCGCCACCCACGGCGAGCACCAGCAGCGCGGAGAAGGGCAGCATCGCTTGGCGGGTCACCGGCAACAGCAGCCACTCACTCCAATCGCGCAGCAGGCGTTCGCGATCAAAGCGGCGGCGCTCACTCACCTCCTGCTGCAGGCGGCGCTTGAGCGCCTTCGACACCCAACGCTCGAAGGCCCGTTTCTTGGTGACGGCCATCTTGCGCTCCACCTCCAGCAGCTGGCCGGGGGTGAGCTCGGGGTTGAAGGTGCTGATCAGCTCCAGGCTCT
>VFQS010002184.1_pt1 | contig 16549 bp, 16 predicted proteins | sample 3512361 | NCBI WGS metagenome assembly VFQS01 (sample SAMN10412375, study PRJNA504923) | tailings metagenome | isolation source: Relicate 1 Philex TSF3 active mining | place: Philippines
ATTATCACGTGTTGTCCAGTCCATTTATTATACAATAGAAATTAAGGAAACGATTGTAGCCACTTGGCGACCTCCTGATTGCTGCTAGAACTGAAGAGCGGCTGGACTTTGCCGTCGACGAGCGCCTGAAATGCAGGAATAGCGCGCACACCGCAATAACCGGGCGAGTAATTGTTTTCGTCGACATCACACTTAAACCAAATGGCATCCTGGCGGACCCCCTGGAGGGCCGCGAGGTCGAGGCGCTTGCATGCACCACACCAACGGGCCGTAAAATAGATGATGACTAGGTGGTTCACCTTGGGTGCAAGGGGAGGCTGGACGGTTGATGGGCGGATGATAAGGGACTCGAGGAATTCCTGGCTAGGAAGCGGTTGCATAAGTGTGGTTGACATTTGGGACGGACTATACTATATGGAGTAGATTCCTAAAGTAGGAATAGCCGCAGGCGGCAAATCACTGCGTTCGACACGCGTGCCAATTGCAGGAGGCTTCTCCATGGTTCGCTGGATGGCCGCAGCGAGGGCGTCCTTGCCTTTCATGTAGGCCGCGCCGATGAAAATGAGAGCAAACACCAGACTAATCACGGTGCTCTCGGGCTCATACAGACGGGCTCCTCCCCCGCTTTGCTTGCCTCCGCCCGCCATGGCCGGTGTAGCAGGCTCTTCTGAAGGTGCATTTAGGGATGGTGTCGAGCGAAGCGGGGGAGAGACCGCGGGCTGGCTGGCCGCTTTGGCCGCCGCCTCGTCCAGTTTCCCAGGGACTTGCGCAAGGTTGGCGGCCACACCGATCGCTTCCGCTGCACCATCCTTAACTGCCTCCACCGTCTTTGTCGCAATGTCGACTGCCGCAGCGGCTGCCCCAGCAACCGTGCCAACCACAGGCAAATTCTTCAGGTGAGCCAGCACACCCGACAGCCACGCCAGCAAGGACCCCTTGGATTCATACTTCGGGCATTTAGACGCGTCCTTATTAATAAATGTGGCACCCGTGTAACGCTCATTGAGCCCGACAAATGTAAATGGCGCATAGCGGCTAGTGCCTTCGCATAGCACCCGCTCAGGATGCATAACAAGTTTGTAAATGTTTATTACACCATACACTATACCAAATAGCCAAAATGTCGACAACATTTTCATAACTGCCCCCTTCATATCACCCGCAATTACATAGTCGAGGCCATACGGTAATACGAATACACCGATTGCAAATAGGAGGAACATTAGTGGGCTGGAGTTGTTGCTCACCTCGCCCGTTTTCAAGAAGGACCCTGCACCAATGCCAGCGGGCCCGTAAAAGGGCATGGAGAGGCCGCTCGTTTTCACATAATCAGACTCGGTGGTTGCCTGGATGATGTCGTAGAAATACCAGAAGCCAAGTGTTAACACATTCACGACCGTCTTAAGGACTGCCGTGCCAGGGGAGCGAAGATACAGGTGATCAAGACCGACGAGCCCGCCGATAAAGGTGAGTATCACATAAATCGGATATGACAGCGTGGGGCCTCCCCAGAAGTCGCGCTGGGTGTAGAAATACGGTGGCATCTTGCCGGCCATATTTTTGGGCGACTCGGGGTTAGAAGAGGAAGTCTTCTCATTGGCATTGGCTTCCACAGGAGTCTTCTGGTTGGCTGCTATGGCACCGTCCGTGCTGCTATTAGTCGAGTTTACCGCTTCTGCCGCGGCTTCTATATCAACTGCCGTAGCCGGTGCACCGGCGTCTGTAGTTTTCTGTGGATGTAAAATCGCACACGTATCTATTTTCTCACCGGTCGATGCCGGCACAGACACCGATGATTGCTCACTAGCATTCATCACTAACTGTTGTAATTTGTAGATTAAACTCTGAACAATAACCCGCCAAATCCGTCAATCACACGGAGCACATTGTGGTTCAGCGCATAGACCCGTGTGTGGCACGGTCCACGCTCGGGCTGCGGCGCGACAGGATTGTTTAGCGTCATATTGAGAACGAAACTATTCAAGCGGCTTGCATTTATGGAACCGGACGGCTGCGCCTCCTCGGGCCTAAGTGCAAAACTGTAGCAGTATATGAACGAATTCACGGGGGTTGTTGTATGGCGCTGGTATGGCTGCACTAGCCGGAAATACTTCGCCTCCCGTTCATCAAACCGGTCCTGGCCGTCCACCTGTATAACTGCGCTCGTCAGCAAATCGGTCGGGGCCGCTGTGGTCACATCGCGTGCCGACAACGATGTGTAATTGAAATATTCGTGGCGAGTCGTCATAACATCGCGCTGGATATACCAAATAAGTTCGCGCACAGGGTTATTGAATTCGAGTTTGACTGACATAAAGTTGCCCGTGCCTGGGAAGGACAACACAGGAGTATACTGGACCTGGTCAATTAGATACTCGTGGCTGTTGCTCACAAACCGCCGACTTTCCTCGGTGTCCAAGAATACATAATCGCCCCACATAAGAAAACTAGGGCCGGCCCCAGGCGTAGCCGTCTCGGCCTGCGTCTGACAGTTGAGTTCCCCCAAGTCGGCCGTGTAGAAGATCTGCTGTAGCGTCTTGAGTTTAATGTTAATCCGCACAGGATGATACTGGAGTGCAATTAGGGGAAGATAGTTGCCTGGGTTGTTGCAAAACCAGAATCGGAGCGGGATAATAAGTGAATTGGCCGTTTTGAGGTTGGGTGGAATAATGCCGTCAACGCGCCCAATCATGTTGTTAAGTGCCTCCCGCTGCGACGCCGGTGTGGAAAGTTGCGTCCAGACTTCCATCCATTCTCCGGTCTGGCGATCAATCTCCTGCTCGCCGATTTCCACGGAAATCTCCTCAATGAGGGCGTGCCCGATGGAGTTCACATATGAAATGGGCTCCTTCGTGGTCTGATCGACGATTTGGGGCAGGTCAATCTGGAGAAACACCTGACCGAGCAAGTCTCCACGGCGCGGCACTAAGCATGTAATGCGCTGCCCGAACTGCGGCGTGCCGTCGAAATACATCGGCATGGACTGGATGGCGAAGTTTGTGTGGCGCCGATATACCAATTTAAAAAATGTGATTTGCGGATTACCAGTTAGGTATATATCCTGTTTTCCCTGTGCTACTAATTGCAGTAGACCACCACCGGAAGGCATTCTACGATTACTAGATGGTTTTGTTTATGCGGTGTATTTTTGGCCGCGCGTTATATGGCCCCCAAATGTAGAATGAGCCGTGTAACAACATTTGCCGATATATTTCAGGCAAAACAGTATGTCGGCTATACGACATCCAATACATTCGCCCCGTTAAATTCGATCCTAACTGTGGTTGGAGGTGCAGGGTCAGCCACATTCGTTGATATAGTGAGCACCCTCAGTTCGGCCGGCTACAGCCCTGGAATAGACCCCAGCACACTTCAGTTAATCAGCACAACGGCCGCGGATGTGACAAACTTGTCTACCGGTTTGAGCACCGTCAACGCATACCAGGACAGTCTAATTGAGGCATTATACCAGGTGGTGAGCACAAGTTTCAGCACAATTACGGGTGAGTTTACTCAACTCAGTTCGGCATCAAGTATAGTATATTATTCGGACTTCAGCACACTGCGCGCAGATGTTGACTCTATGTCAAATGTGGTGGGACCACGCATCGGACACCAGCCGGTTTGCCGAGGGGACTTGGCGGCAACGGCGGGTGTTTCCGACGAGCCATTGCAATTCACCAGCACAATTACAAATGGGTGGAATTGGTATCCTGTAGGGGCGGTTGGTGGACAAATATCTAGTATTTACTGTTCCACAGCCGGTATATATGAGGTGTCCGCCCATCTCAATTACGGAACAGCCGCTACAAATGGGGGTCTTATACTGCAATTAAGAAATGGCGTGGGGGCTGTGCTAGATACAACACTTGACCAACTGCCGGCTGCAGGTTCAGCGATTGGTGCAGGGAGTATACGGTTTGTATCACTCCAGCCAGTGACAGCAGGCGGGACCTTGCAGTTGCATTTGTCAACAACTACAGCGCCTCATACGGTTAATGTAGTCGATGGCCAAATCGGCGCAAAACTTGTGTGGGATTCGAATGTGCCGGCGCTTTATTAAGAAGCCACCTCGCCGCGCTGCGCGCTTCTCTAAATGATCAGCAATTTGGTCCTATCATATTAGATATGCCAGGACCAAATCCATATATAATTGATACGGACAGTATCATTATACGAAATGGGTTCTTCATGCTGTCCAATAGTTATATCCCACAAAGCACAAATTTTATTGTGACTGTTGGTGCAAGTGGTGAAATTGCATATACGGATGCCCTAGTGAATCTCAGCACTTACGGCGTGGGCTACTTGCCGTCGGTGTTTTCGACAATGAATGGACAACTTTCCAATTTGAGCACAACTATTTATAATGGCGGTGTAACATATGCTGATTTCAGCACGGCGTGTGAGAGTTTGTCAACCAATATTGTGGATCTGTCTAACTGGACGAAGCCTCAACTGTCGACGCTTTCGACTAGCATTGGAGACTTGTCGAACTTATTCAATACGACCATTTACGCGTCGTCGGTGACCCAGGGGCAACTGTTGTCGACCACGGCATCACTAGAGAGCAGTATTAATGTTAATTCAACACTTACAGGGGAAAGTATTAGCAGCGCATACGCGCTCATGCTAACCAATCCGAGTGGATATGCACTATCAACGACTGTAGTCAGTCTCAGCACATATGTGTATAGCACATTGACTCCGTATGTAGACACAATTAATGAGAATTTGACGGCGACTGCCAGCACACAAGGTGTGAAAATTTCGTCGTTATATGGTGAGTTTTATGAACTCAGTTCGTTTGCTGTGTATCTTTTCTTGAGCACACCCATTGTGGAACTGTCGACGCTGTCGGCTGGACAAAATGTGCTGACGGCGAACTTGTCATCACTGTCTTCATTTACAACATCTCTTGCCAGTTCCGTGTCAACCTCCTATGTGCTGCTGTCGAACTTGTCTAGCGCGCTGTCAACGACAAATAGTGGCTTAGCGACGGTTTCTAGCAGTTTATCGAACTATGCTACGCTTGCCAATTTGTCAACACTGTCAACAAGTATTGGAGATATTAACACCGTGCTAAGCAATTCTGTTACGGGAAACAATATATCGACCCTTTCGACGGCTCTTAGCAGCTATGCTACACTGGCTAATCTGTCTACGCTGTCAACCTCTCTGGAAAACTACGCGACGAAGGCTAGCTTGTCGACCCTTTCAACTTCGCTTAATGGATATGCTACACTGGCTAATTTGTCAACCTTGTCGATTTCCTTAGAGAACTACGCAACAAAATCGAACTTATCCACACTATCAATATCTCTCAATAATTATGCTACAAAAGCGAACTTATCGACCCTTTCTACAGCACTTAGTGGATATGCTACACTGGCTAATTTGTCGACCCTTTCAACTTCCCTGGAGAACTACGCAACAAAAGCGAACTTATCGACCCTTTCTACAGCACTTAGTGGATATGCTACACTGGCTAATTTGTCGACCCTTTCAACTTCCCTGGAGAACTACGCAACAAAAGCGAACTTATCGACCCTTTCTACAGCACTTAGTGGATATGCTACACTGGCTAATTTGTCGACCCTTTCAACTTCCCTGGAGAACTACGCAACAAAAGCGAACTTATCGACCCTTTCAACCGCACTTAGTGGATATGCTACTCTAGCCAACTTATCTACGCTGTCGACTTCCCTGGAAAACTATGCAACAAAAGAAAACTTATCGACCCTTTCAACCGCACTTAGTGGATATGCTACACTGGCTAATTTGTCGACCCTTTCTACAGCACTTAGTGGATATGCTACTCTAGCCAACTTATCTACGCTGTCGACTTCCCTGGAAAACTATGCAACAAAAGAAAACTTATCGACCCTTTCAACTGCCCTTAGCAACTATGCAACACTGGCCAACTTGTCTACACTGTCAACCTCCTTAGAAACCTATGCCACAAAAGCGAACTTGTCAACACTGTCAACTTCTCTGGAAAACTACGCAACAAAGGCAAATTTATCTACTCTGTCAACGGTCCTTAGCAACTATGTCACACTTTCTAATCTGTCATCACTGGCGGTTTCATCAATATCATTTACATACCTAACCGGAACGGGCCCACTGTCAATTGGCTATCTCCCTTCTACCGCTGTGTCAATCCAGGGAAATATCAGCACAACAACTGACACTGTTGATATAACAGGTGGTGTAACAATACATAACCAAGATGCGCCATCACTGACTCTACGCAATGACCTATTAGCGGCATCGGCAACTGGTGTTGAAATTCTCATGTGTAATGCCACAAGTGTTGGGCGGTTTGGTCAAGGGGGTCCAGTTAGAGGGACATATATTAACGTCGCTGCGGGCGATGCAATTACGATGAATTCAAATCGTCATGTTGGTATATACGGGGCATATAATACAAATTTCGGCCTATTTGTAAACGGCAGTTTATACGCATCAACTATAATTGCATCTACTATTACTGCATCCACAATTACAGGTTATGCTACGCTGGCAAATTTATCGACCCTTTCGACCTCCCTGGAGAACTATGCGACGAATGTTAACTTATCAACGTTGTCAACCTCCATGGAGAACTACGCAACTAAAGACAACCTTTCAACCCTTTCAACAGCCCTCAACAGGTATGCTACTCTGGACAACCTGTCAACACTTTCGACTTCTCTTAGTAATTATGTAGCATTCTCTAATTTATCAACACTGGGCGTTTCCACTCTTTTAACAAATTCCGCAATATCATTATATACATTTGCAACATCAACAGTAACAGCATCCACAATTACAATTGGCGGATTTTCTAATACACGTGGTTCAAGCAATCCGTGTTTTGATATGACAGGTGCTGGGCGAATAAAAACATCATCAAACCAAACACTATGGTTAGAATATTTAGGTACGACAGTAAATGTAGGTCCAGAAATAGTATTTAAAACAACTTTATCAGCTGTTGTTCAGGCAATTGGCGCAGAGCGCACAGGAAATCGAGGTATGTTCTTCTATACAGGATTTGGTGATGCAATTAATATTGATATAAATCGCAACGTGTCAATTGATCGCGGTTCAACACAATCTGCATACAAACTGTTTGTCAACGGTAATACATATACATCAACTATCAGCACTTTATATCAGGAGTCACGCTTCCAGTATATCCAATCCACCCTCACAATTAGCACAGGTATGGCCATCGGCACCACATCTACAGCCGGCTATCTTCTCAATGCAAATGGTGGTGATATTAACATTACAAACGGCGTGCTGCGCATAAACAATGCCCAGCAAATCCCTGTATCTGACGAGCGCATCAAGGAAAACATTTCCTCCATTTCCCTCGAAACATGTCTCAGCACCCTCGAAAGCGTCCCCTTACGCACCTACAATTTCCGTGCTGACTATGCGGCCTACGCCGGCATGACAGCCCAGCCTCAGGTTGGTGTGATCGCCCAGGAAATCGCCGACATATTCCCTGGAAGCATCCAGAAGATTCCACAGTATGGTATTGAGGACCTCCACTTCATCAACTATAACCAACTCTACCTAACTGCAGTCGGTGCCACCAAAAAACTGGCCGAGCGCGAGCGCATCCACACATCAACCATTCAGGGCTTGCAGCAACAGATCCAAGCCATCAACAGTTTCCTAATGGCAACTCACTCGGTTCCATCTATCATCTAATGAACCTCCTTGTGAATAAGAGAGCCACTCAACTGCAGGTCGCCTTCCACAATTAGATTGCCGCGCACGACAATATCGCGCGTAATTTCGACCGTGCCACCCACCCAGAGGTTTCCAGAATTTCTCACATCCCCAATTACATGCAACTGCGCCGTTGGACTGGTAGTCCCAAGGCCCATGTGCCCATCTTCTGTAATATGCAGCACCTGCTTATCTTGTCCAATAAACACACGATAAGGACACAGTGTGTGAAAAGTCGATGCATATACGGCCCCTTCCACTGTTAGGCGGTGAAATGCCGTAGCCGTGCTCACATAATGGGTCGCAGATGTGCTCATTGTCATCTGCACAGTTCCCGCTGCACCCGCTTGGAGATTTCCTGAAAGACCATTTATGCCAACAAATGCGCCGCCGGCAAATCCTGACACCAAGCCCGCGCCACCCCCTAACGGACCGTATAAGGATTGCAGTGAAACATTATTGGACAGCGCAAGTGGCGCACCGATGGTAATTGAACCGCCCGCCGTATATGCATTCATAGCATTGATGGAGAGTGTTTGTGTGGCCGGGTCGACAACCGTTTCGATATTTGAGAGACCATTCTGGAGTGCCGATATGCCCGCAACATTGCCACCTGCAGACCCTGCAATAATATCCACATAGTATGCGTTTGGAACCAGCGGCTGTGTTTGATAATACGCCATGCTTGCTATTAGACGGTGTGCTATATTTAGGCGGTGCTTGCTGCTGCCGCTGCAGCCGCCGCAATTGAGGTCGTCGAATTGCCCTCCACGAAAGGTATAATAACAACTTCGCCCGCATGCTCACGCCCCAGCACCTGCTCGGGCTTGTAATCCCCTCCCTTTACAAGTATAGTGGGGCGAAGTTCAGCCAACAGCCGTTCGGGTGTATCTTCGTCAAATATCCGCACTTCATCGACCCACGGAAGAGCAGCCAACATGGCCGCCCGCTTATCCTGTGATTGTATTGGACGACTCGGTCCTTTTAGGCGGCGCGCCGATGCATCACTGTTGAGACCCACAATTAGGTGAGTGCCGAGCGCTTTGGCAGCGGCAAGTAGTGTAAGATGACCTACATGAAGAATATCGAAGCAGCCGTTTGTAAATACAACTTTCGGCGATGGTGGCGTGCGGGGACAAAGTATGCGTTCCAAGTCGCGATCATTGATAATATATGTTCCGTGATGCATAACTGCGGCCCGTCCAAGACCATTTGCAATATCCAGACATGTTTCATAGGAAAGTCCGCGCTCCCATAAAAATGTCATAATGCTGAGCACAACATCACCTGCGCCTGTTACATCAATTACATCAACTGGATCCGTGGAAACCCTGTGAATATAGGCACCATCCTCGCTTCCCAGACTCATCCCGTGTTCTGCCATTGTTATAAGAGACCAGTGGCAATCCACCTGTTCGCGTATGGCTTGGTGGGCTTCTTTTAGGGATTCTCGTGATACTTTAATGCCACCAAGTCGTAAAGTTTCGGCGGCATTCGGTTTTATAAAAGTGCACCCATGGTAAGTCGCTAAAGATCTTTTAGGGTCGACAAAGGTGGCGATGTGTCGTTCTTTACAAACTTTTATGATGCGCTCCAAAAGTGCGCGCGTCAAAGTTCCTTTGGCGTAATCCGAAAATACCACTTTTACTTTACCTTCAACCTTTGTCACAATCGTCATAAAGGCGTCGTAAAGTGCGTCGGCGATTGCGGGCGTGCATTCATCGGTCGATTCATTATCTGCACGGAAAACCAGGGATTTATTCACATAATATCTATGTTTTACAGTGGTGGGGCGCGCATTATCTTTAATAAGTCCATTTGTATTTACACATACATATGCCATGTGGTCATTTAATATAGTTCCTGCATCATCATCACCGCGCAGCCCAATGGGATATACTTGTTCTCCGAGTGCTGCCAGATTTGCACATACATTAGCTGCACCTCCTAAAAGATATGCATCGGTGGTTTCCCAGAAAACCGGAACAGGCGCCTCATTTGCGAGCCCTTTTACGACTCCCTTTGTAATTTTATCGAGCATCATATCACCTATGACAATATATGTATGTGCGTCGGTGAATGCATGTGTGCGCGTTAAATAACTGTATAAACAATCTAGCATATCTACAGTGTTCATGAAAATTTTTTTGGATATAGATAACACAATATGCAATACGGATCAGTCACTGCCTGCCCCGCAAAAGTATGAGTGTGCAGAGCCAATTAGAGAAAGAATTGCGCGTGCCAATACTCTATACGACCAGGGTCATACAATTGTATACTGGACGGCGCGCGGAGGGTCATCCGGACTCGATATGCGCCCATTAACGGAGCAGCAGTTGGCCGAATGGGGGTGTAAATATCATGAACTACGGCTTGATAAACCGTCATTTGACTTGTTTGTAGACGATAAAGCATGTGACTGTGAATCATGGGTGCCGATTACCCAAGATCGGATACGAGTGCCTGTGCGTGTGCCGAAAGGCTGGGGCCACGAATTAATCATTGAAAATAACGAGAAATATTGCGGAAAGGTGCTACATTTTCATACGGGTGGAAAATTTAGCATGCACTACCATTTACTGAAACAAGAAACATGGTATGTGGCAAGTGGACGGTTCCTCTTCAAGTATATTGACACTACAAATGCCACTATACATGAGCGGGTGCTAAACATAGGTGATGTGGTAACCAATTATGTGGGCCAGCCTCACCAGATTATATGCCATGAAGCCGGCGATATATTCGAAGTGTCAACACAACATTTTGATTCGGATAGTTATCGCGTGTTTAAGGGAGATTCTCAGATATAGAAACTATGTATTAGAAATTTATGAATTAATTTTTATATGATTTATAATATCATCCCATGATTTCACATTTGTAATTTTTGGATGGTCCATATATGCAACAACATTGTCAAATACATACATATATTTTATATTATTCATTGTTATTGTATTAAACAATGGCACAACTGGTCCCGAATTTACTGCAATTATATAGCGCGCACGTGTTGATATTGCACCAATTGTTTTTACACTATATTTATGTGCTATTGTGCATGGACACTCGACATTTTGTTCAGGATATGTAATTGCACATTTATACATAGAACTTAATACATTAATATATGGGATCCAATATTCCGATATATATGTATATTGGCCACTTTGGGGGCGCGCGTTAATAATCAAGAAATCCAAATCTTTAAATTCTGGTGCAACAGTTTCATAAATATCATTAAGTTCCGTTCCATCATATAAAAATTCAGTTTTAAATGGGTTTGGCAAAGTTAATATACGCCCAACTCTGTCAAAATGTTTTGCAAGAAATATATGAAAATGTGTGTGATACATATGCTTACCTACATCATTCCATGAATGTGCAATCCATATATTAAATGCATTTGCTGGGCGTTCATTTAGTGGGCGCAGAATAATTGCGGGCGATGAAATAAATTCTTGAAGTTGCTTAATATATGTTGGATTTACATAATAGTGTATACTATAGTGTGATGATTCTAAGTGTGTCTTAATTGTATTAAAATATATAATAGACCATATACTATCTCCTAAGTGATTTTCACTATATACATCTAATACTTGAGAAACAACTGCCGTAGACATATGTATATAAAATTACATTATAATGTTTTGTAAATATTTAGCGCAGTTATAATATGCACTTAGAGTCTCCCGCCACGAATTTTTACCTGTGTAGGTGCATAGCACAGCCATGCACTATGCTAATTTTAAATCCGCAGAGGTCTAAAGATATTTTCGCAAGTATAAACACATATGCTCACGAACTATCTACAATTGTCGAATGGTGTTATAAAACAACTCGCATATAATAAAATTACATATGACTGTGATTATTCTTCAAAATATAATGCTTACGGGGAAAAGGCGAATTATATATCATATTTACGACTCGGCACACTTTTAGGAATTATTAAGGAAACTCCACAGCGGATTCTTGATGTGGGTTACGGTAATGGTGCGTTCTTAAATGCCGCCAAACAATGTATACCGTATTGTGCGGGATGTGATTTATCACCATACCCTGTTCCTGACGGTTGTGAAAAAGTAGATAATTTGACTAGCGCAGCATATGATGTTGTATGCTTTTTTGACAGTTTGGAACATTTTGATGATATTTATGTGATAAAGGAACTAAATACACGCTATGTGTATATTTCCGTTCCATGGTGTCATTATGTATCAGACGAGTGGTTTGAGAACTGGTATCATCGTCGCCCTAATGAGCATCTTTGGCACTTCAGCGAGCCAGCCCTAAAGGCGTTTTTTGATGAATGTGGATACGATTGTATATATACGGGCTGCGTTGAAGATACAATTAGAAAAAGTGCGACAAATTCCACACTGCCAAATATTTTGACTGGTGTATTTAAAAAGCGAAATTAAAAATTATATAGGAAAATGTGCGTCTAAATCAGAGATATTAGATACATGTGTTACATTGGGGTAGGAATAACGATTATTAATATCAAATACAAATATACGTATCACATTCTTTAAAGTATATGCATTAAAACATGCAACAATTGGACCAGTATTTACACAAATCATATATTTGGCGTGTGTAGATATTGCTGCAATATCTTTTAAACTATAGTCATAATCGCGCGTGCAAGGTATATTATCAACCTTTAATGTTGTCACTATTTTATATTTGCGATGGAGTCGACGCACAAGTGCATCCCATTCATTTTTGTTATATACATACTGGCCACTTTTGGGTTCACTGTTAATAATTAATATATCTACATTCTTACATGTATCATTTAGCCTCTCATAGCGCTCCAGCAAATCTGGGTCTTCATATGTAAATTCTTTCATTTTTGGAAAGTTAAACTTTTCGGCAAACACATTGTGTGTGAGCACAAGAACTTCATTAAAATTACCCTTGTTTTCCTGATTAAAATGATGACCAATCCATATATCATATGCATCATCTGGTTTTTCTTCTAGCGGCTTTAATATGATATTAGGAGATGAAATAAACTCTTGCATTTGTTTAATATAATCACGATTAATATAAAAATATATTTTGCGTGGAGAATTGTTTATAAAATCGATTATAGACTGTAAATATACACATGTAAACATGCAATCACCATGGTGAAATTTTTGGAAAATATGTATATCGCCAGAATTATTGCTAAACATCTCATAACTGACTATTTGCCGGGCGTATATGTGTAGATATATTAAATATATTAATAAAAATACTATAACTATACTTGCATATATAGCATATACTGAATGACGCATATTTATAATTTACAAATATTTTTCAACACCAATGTCGTTAAATGTATGATTTGTGTGTGCACGCATGCATGGTCCAATATGATAATAGTAATGGGTTGAACTATTAAATTGAGTGTCACATAGCGTGCACGCATCGTCCTCAAAATATGAGTGTGATTCAGTTGCGTAATGAACGCGGAAGATGTGAATGCGACAATTGCCCTTAGAGAGGGCTTTGAAGTCACATCCGGAAAACGGGCAGCAATGTGTAACCTCAGCTAGGCTACGCTGTTTCATCGCCTCCGCCAAAGTCTTCGGGGGGCCTGCTTTTAAAGGAGCGGTGGCGTGCTTGGCTTGCATGTGGAGTTCGAGGGATTTTTTCTGGAGAAACTGCATCGGACATTCCGCACATTTGTGGGGCAGGTTGTCGGTATGTTTCTTCATATGATAATACATGGTGTTCTGGCGGGCTTTGGTGACCCCACAAGTGGGGCACACAAATTCGCCGGCGGCATTGCGAATATACTCAGTTGGCATGGATGGTCGACCGAGCGGTTGACGGTCGGCCGGCAGTTCAAATTTTTTTGGCGGGGGTGGGGGCACCGTGCCGCAACCTAACGCCGTTGCACTTGTATACCCTAAATGGAGCAAGCGGCACCACGATTCGCAATCCTGACACTGGCAATTGGCGCCGACTTCAAACGGGATCTGCGAGAGTGCCTGGAGTCTAAGCGTGCATATGCTGCTCGCCACGGCTATACATATGTGGAGGCCGGCGAGGAATACTGGGACCGAGAGCGCCCCATCGCATGGTCGAAAGTGCCCTTTTGGCTGGATTTTCTGCGGCGCTGCGGGGCAGACTACGATTATGTGTGGTTAAGCGATGCCGACGTCTACATCACAAATCCAGCCATACCCCTAACTGCAATTAGTGGACTCATGGGTGCCGAGCATGATTTGCTTATGAATGTCGATGCCTGGGGAAATGTGAACTCTGGGAACATGTTGGTGCGCCCTGGGGCATGGGCGATCGACTTTTTCGAGCGGGTGTGGCGGCGGACGGACAGTATATACCATATTTGGTTTGAAAACAAGGCAATTATTGACGAGTATAGTGCTCGCCCCGCCGATGCCGCGCGTATTATGCTGAACAAGGACCACAGGCGATTCAATGCATATTTGAACGGACTTCCTGGGGAACCTCTCTGGTCGCCCGGTGATTTCCTGGTCCATTTTGCAGGCGTCTATGACACCTCTAAAATGGCGGCGGCGGTGGCTGCAATTAAGCGCGGGGAGGTGCCGCGGATTAAGCCTGCAGGTTCTTCCTAAGCGGCGCGACTTTCTCCTGAATGTAGCGATCGAACGCGGCATAGTCATTAGCGGCCTTCAATTCGGCCACGCGCGCCTTCCCTTTACGGATTGCCTCGGTGCGCTCGGGGCCGTCGTGGTAAAGACGGCGGATTTCGCGCTCCCAGCACCCGAGATCTGACTGGGCACATACGGGGGCGGCATTACTGGTGCACTCGCGGAGGCCTGGGGTGTCTCCTACAATTACGGGAATGCCGGCGGCCATCGCCTCCAGGGCCACGCGACCCCAACTTTCGGATTTGCTCGGCATAATGATAACACGGGAGTCGGCATAATATGGAAGGGGGTTGTCGGTATGAGCCAAATACTCCAAGTTCGGGCTATCGCCATCCGTAATCTGGTCCCCGTAGCCTCCCTTAACACCGGCAAACTGCACATCGGGCATCATTGTGGCGAGTGTTTTGAGCACATGCCCGCCCTTATTGGAACCGCAGTTAAGAAGTGTGACCTTTCTTGCAGTGGATGTGTCGATTCCTTCGAACTTCCCATACTCCACATGCGGCCGCACAACAGTCCACTCGTGAATCGTGGGGACAATTTCATGCTGCGTCATGGCGTTATAGACGACAAACACGGGGACATTCCAGCGCTGCTGCAGGATTTCAACCTTCTCAATATCAAGGTGTAGGAAAAAGCAAATAGGTAGGCCGAACTCCTCCGCGATTTTCATGCCCTCCTCGGGGTCCATGTTCTGACACGCCAGCACATCCGTTTCGGCCAGCACGGCACGGCAGCGCTCGTCGAGGGGTGCCTTATACGGCATGCGGACTAGTTCAATACCGTCGAAGTTGTCCCCAGGGCAGTCATATAGGAGGACGCGGACACGCCAGCCAGCGCGCTGAAGATATTTACTCAACTCATGTGCTATTAGTTCAGCACCGGCCTTAATTGTGGCCGCAGACGAGTGCATAATCCATGTGAAGTTTCCCTTAGGGGGCGCGGCGAGTTCAAACATATGCTCCTCGGGGTGCGTCATGGCCGGCGGATCAGTCGGCGCATCCGGCTGGAGGAAGCGCTTATATGCGAGGCCGGCGCAGACGACAATAAGAATCCCGACAATGGCAATTAGGAATTGTGTGCGGGGTGTCATGGGGTGGTCGGTATACTACTGGGGCGCGCGGTTTATTTTCTCCGCTGATTGTATAATATGGCTGGCAACAAGACTATGAAGCGTGTTGGCTCACATGCGGAGGTTTGGCACGGAACTGCGGCGAAGACGGCGGGGGGTCTGGTGCGGAAGGACCTGATGAAGACGAAGAAGGGTCGTATTGTTTCGAAGCGGAAGCACGCGGCCGGCCTGAAGGCGCTCAAGCGTCTGCGGGCGCTCGGCTATGTGGCCAAGAAGGGGACATTCCGTGTGTTCCGTAAGGGGGCCACGACCATGCGTAAGGGGCGTCGTGCGGAGTAAAAAATGAAAGATAATACATGCGGCTCTTAAAGGCATCCAAGCCAAATGAAGTGTTCTATATGCAATGAAGAAGGACATCGCTCAAATAACCGCAAGTATCATCCAGTGAATACAACAACACCAGAAACTGCTGGCAATTCTGGTGTTGTTGTATTGGATGTGAAAAAGTCAGCCACGTGTGTAACAGATGCAGATGCAGAAAAAAGCGCAAGCGAGTGGGCAGGGACAGGTGAATCACTTATGCGCACATGGTTGATTGGTGCAATTAAGGATCGGCGCCAACATCGAGATATTGGTAAGGTATTGGCAAATATTGCAGAACTCCATGTAATTAAAGTCCTTTCCGAAAAATCCGGTCGTATAATAAAGAAGATTGAAGGCGAACCATATGATGCTATTACAACTGATGGAGAGCCGTGTGTTAAAATACAAATAAAGTTTCGCATGGATTCGTGGCATTTTGAAACAACACGCCGCAATAGTCAAAAAAACGCAGACACAAATGGAACTGGTCATATTGCATATAAGAAGGACGAATTTGACATGGTTGCAATATTCAAACCCAGCCCAACATTCGGAATAACAGATTCTTGTATTCGATGCATTCCAACAAGTGCTCTAATACATCCTACAAAACCTGACCAACTTATCACGCAGATTAATGGGGCAATTAGGAGAACGTATGATAATGCAGACAAATCGGATGATGTTATTGCAAAGATGCTTCAAATACAGCCTTTGCTTCTGGATTAATGTCAAATAAGAT
>VFQS010002185.1_pt1 | contig 16546 bp, 12 predicted proteins | sample 3512361 | NCBI WGS metagenome assembly VFQS01 (sample SAMN10412375, study PRJNA504923) | tailings metagenome | isolation source: Relicate 1 Philex TSF3 active mining | place: Philippines
AAAGAGGAGTCGATAAAACTAATAAGAATTCTTTTATCCTCTGTTTTTTTGTTAGAATCTGGAAGAGTTCACATTTACAAAAATAATTAATTATGATTTATGGGAGATTTAACAAATTTTTTTTCGCTTTAAGCCTAATATATTTAATTCAAATTAGTTTTATTACTAACTTGGCGCAGTCTTTCTATTTTTTGTTTTTTTTTGAAAGAAGCTCTCTAATTCCAGTTTTAGGCTTTTCCATTTTTATTTTTCTTTTTTTTTTATTTCTATTTAGCCCCAGATTTCAAAATTCTCTTTTTTCTTTTCTTTTTCATGAAAGCATGTTAGTTTACTGTAGGAAAATTTCGATTTTTTTGACCGAATTTTCTCAAAAACATTCCTTAGTTTTCTTTTTAATCGTTCACTTGTACATCTGTTTTTCTTTTATACACTTTTTATTCTTTTTTCAAGGAATTTGGAATTTACAGCTCGAGTATTGCTACACCTTTTTTAACTTAATTAAGATAGTTTTTTTACCTTTAGCGCTGATCTCTTTTTCTTTTTATTTTTCTCCTTATAGTCTACCTCCTGAAATAAATACTGTACTTAACAAAGAATTAGCAAAAACTATTAAAATGGTTTTTCAAGCTTTAGTGGATTATGGTAACTTTAACAAAAATCCAAAAACCGCAGCATCCTTATATACTGCAACAATTCTTGTTGCAGGTGCAGAAATGCATAGGAATGAGGTAATAAAATCTTACGATTCACTAGTAAATAATTTTCAAGTGAATTTGGCTGAAATTCCTAAATTTTCTACAGTAGATGAATGGAATAATATCGTCTACACTCAAGCTCTTTCTGTCATGGCTCAAGTGAAAGGAGAATCCGCTTTTGAGATGACTGTTCAAGATCTTAAAGCATTTGTAACAGGAGATCAGACTCTTCGTGACAAAATGAAGCAATCTTTTATTGATTTTAAAAAATGCGAAACGGAAGCATTACAAGCTTTACACGCAAAAAAAAGAGCTGAAGAATTGGGTATGTCACCATTAGCTCGTGAGTCTCTAAGTGAAAATGAAGAGCTTTCTACTGAAGTTCTCGTTCCTAAAATCCCATCAGTCAACGAGACATTTTTTTTGTAAAAAATTTTATTTTGTAACTCAATTCGTGCCCATAATCAAATGGGCACCTGGTTTTTATTATATATTTAAAAGTTATGGCTTTTTCAAGCCATAAGGAAATTTTATTTTTTGTTTTTTAACGATCTACTTCGCCAAAAACAATATCCTGTGTTCCTATGATGGTTACAACATCAGCTAACATATGATTTCTGGACATGAAATCAATACCTTGAAGATGTGCAAAACCGGGTGCACGTATTTTCACTCGATAAGGTTTATTTGTTCCGTTACTTACCAGATAAACACCAAATTCTCCTTTTGGTGCTTCAACAGCAGTATATGTTTCTCCTGCAGGAACTACAAATCCTTCTGTATAAAGCTTAAAATGATGAATTAACGATTCCATAGAGTGTTTCATCTGACTTCGAGAAGGTGGAGTTATTTTACGATCATCTACTTTAATCATACCTTGAGGCATTTCATTTAAACATTGCATAATAATACGTAAACTTTGACGCATTTCTTCAATTCGAATCAAATATCGATCATAACAATCACCACGAGTCCCTACTGGCACATCAAAATTCATTCGGTCATAAACATCATAAGGTTGTGTTTTTCTTAAATCCCAACTAATCCCTGACGCTCGTAACATCACTCCAGAAAATCCCCAATCTAATGCTTGATCTGCAGTAACGACACCAACGTCAACTAATCTTTGTTTCCAAATTCTGTTGTTTGTTAACATTTCTTCCATTTCATCAATACGTGAAGCAAATTGATGTGCAAATTTAAAAATATCTTCACTAATTCCTAAAGGAAGATCTTGAGCTACACCGCCAGGACGAACATAAGCTGCGTGCATACGCGCTCCAGAGACTCTTTCATAAAATTCCATAAGTTTTTCACGTTCTTCAAAACCCCAAAGGAATGGTGTAAGAGCTCCTACATCCATAGCATGGCACGTTAATGCTAATAAGTGATTTAAGAGTCGAGTAATTTCACCAAAAAGAACTCGAATATATTGTGCTCGAAGAGGTACTGGTGAATTTAAAAGTTTTTCCACAGCTAAAGAGTAAGCTTGCTCTTGACACATCATAGATACATAATCTAATCGATCAAAATAAGGTAATCCTTGTATATAATTTTTATATTCAAGAAGTTTTTCAGTGCCTCGATGTAACAATCCAATATGTGGATCAGCGCGTTGGACTACTTCCCCATTCATTTCTAAAACTAATCGTAAAACACCATGAGCAGCTGGATGTTGTGGACCAAAATTTATTGTAAAATTTTTTATTTTTTTTGGGCTTAATGCTTTTTCAATAGACATAATTTTTTTCTTTAAAAAATCTTTTAGTTTTACTAAAGAGCTGATTTCAATGACAAATTTTTAGATTTACCAAGGCTTCCTTTTTGTTAACAATTTTGAACAGTAGACAAAAAGGAATGGCACAGTTCTTTATAATAAGAAATCAACAAGTTCTAAAACAAAAGTGTTTTTAGGCTTTGAAATCAAAGAATTCTTTGATTTCAAAGCCTAAAAACACTGCAACTTTTAAAGGGGTGACCCCTTTAGAGTCTTTAAGATCTGGTAATTAAGCACCTCCCCAATAGTAAATACATACAAAAAGGAAAAGCCATACAACGTCAACCATATGCCAATACCAAGCAGCTGCTTCGAAACCGAAGTGATGTTGTTTAGTAAAATGATAATTAATTAAACGGTATAAGCATACACATAAAAAGAGAGTTCCCATGATTACATGGAAACCGTGTAATCCTGTTGACATATAGAATGTAGATCCATAAATACCATCAGAAATAGTAAAAGGGGCTTCAATATATTCATAAGCTTGGAATCCAGTGAAAATAACAGCAAGCACAATTGTAATAATTAATCCATTGATAGCTTGCTGACGATTTCCGGCTAATAAAGCATGATGAGCCCAAGTAACAGATGCTCCAGACGATAATAAAAGAACAGTATTTAAGAAAGGAATTTCCCATGGGTTTAACACTTCGATACCTTTAGGTGGCCAAATTGCACCAATTTCGACTGTTGGTGCTAAGCTAGAATGAAAGAAAGCCCAGAAGAAAGCTAAAAATAATAAAATTTCTGTTAGAATGAATAAAAGCATTCCGTAACGAAGGCCTAATTGTACAGGAGTCGTATGATGTCCTTCGAATGTTGCTTCACGAACAACATCTCTGAACCATACAAATAAAGAATAGACTACCATTAATAAACCTAAACTTAAAACAATCCCACCACCTTGATATGAATGCATATACATAGAAGCACCTACAGTTAATACAAAAGTTGAAAATCCTGTAAACATTGGCCAAGGACTAGGATCTACTAAATGAAATGGATGTTTTCTCATAATAATAATTTTTTTTAACAAAAGTTCTCTAAATTCGGTACCATTTTCAAAATCTTTTCCGAAAGTCTACTTTCGGAAAAGATTTTGAAAATGGAAAAGAGAGAAAAATTAGAACCACTTTTCTTTTTCTATTTTCTTCTCCAATAATAAACTTTTGGAGCTTCTTCCAATTTCTAGAAATTGGAAACAACAGATTCCTAAATGTTGAATGGTTCCAAATTTAAAAATTTGGAAGTGTTTCCTTTTCCTATTTGTATACAAATAGGAACCAGTAAACTTTTGGAACCGGAAAAAAAGAGTTTTGGAAAAGTGAACGAGAAATCAAAAGATTTCTCACTGTTTAAAGGAATGAATAAAAACAAAAAGTAGATTGTCAATGATTCCGTTTTGGTTCCAAAAGTTTACTTTTGGAACCAAAACGGAATCATTGACAAATCTAAAGAATTGGCACCTTTTCCAATTTGTACACAAATTGGAAGCATACCTCATTTGTTTAAATGGAACGACTTTCCTAAAAAAGAATTTATCAAATCTAGTGCAAATAGAATTAAATTTCTTCTAATTTAGTAGAAACCCAAGAAATGTAATCTTCTAGTGAAACAGCTTCAACAACAATCGGCATAAATGCGTGATTAGCTCCGCACAATTCACTACATTGTCCATAAAAAACTCCTTCTCTTTTAATAAAAAGAGGAATTTGATTTAATCTTCCTGGTACTGCATCACATTTCGCTCCTAGTGAAGGAACAGCCCAACTGTGTAAAACGTCAGCTGCAGTAATAATTAATCGAAGATGTGTATTTGCAGGAACAACCATACGATTGTCTACTTCTAATAAACGAAGTTGACCTAATTCTAAATCTTCATCTGGGATCATATAGCTATCAAAGGCAATACTTTGATCATCAGATTGACTGTAATCAGAATATTCATAAGACCAATACCATTGGTGTCCAATTGCTTTAATTGTAACAGCTGGATCTACTACTTCATCTAAACTGTAAAGAAGAGCAAAAGATGGAACTGCAATTAAAACTAAAATTAAACTAGGAGTAATCGTCCATGCAATCTCAATAGCTGTACCATGAATAATTTTTTCTGGAATTGGGTTTCTTTTATAATGAAAGTGATATAATGTTCTTGTAATCATCCATAAAACGAAAACTAAAACTAAAATCATGAAGAATACAATATCGTGATGTAGGTCAATGATTCCTTGCATAATTGGAGTTGCAGGATCTTGAAAACCTAGTTGCCATGCTTCAGGAGCATCTGCTAGAGAAAAAAGAGGCAAGAAGAATAGAAAATAAAAAAATAAATTCATAAGTAATTTTTTTTACTTTTTGTGTTAATTAATCACAAGATTAAATAATCAATCCATTTAAAATTTATTTGTTCCGGTTCCAAAAGTCTACTTTTGGAAACACTTCCAAATTTAAAAATTTGGAAGTGAAAAGAAAAAAAAAATAAATTGTAAATCTTTTCATTTAGTTGTAATTAGATAAATTTTTTTCCTTTGAATCTAGAGTTTTATCAAAAAACAAAACAAAGGCTCTAAATGAAAAGTCAAATGGAATTAGTTACTCTCAAAAAAAAAAAAAGAGAGCTTTTTAGTGTTTTTCATCACCTAAATAGTAATTGGGTAAGGAGGGACTTGAACCCCCGACTTTACGCTTATCAAGCGTATACTCTAACCTACTGAGTTACTTACCCGTTTTTAAAAAACTAAATTTTTAGAGATCAAACATTTAAGAAATTCTTTCACCCAGTTTTCATGCGAGTTTCTCTATATAAGAAACAAGAGGAATTTCCAGAAAAACTCAAGAAACAAAAGATTGGCAGAAATGTTTTTTATATAGAAAGAAAACTTGAATTTTTAGACACTTTTCAAAATCAAAAAATGAGATGACCTTTCATTTTTTATATTCTTCGGTTCTAATTTGTTAACAAATTGAAACAAAAATTATGTTTCTAGGGAAAGTGGCTGAGTGGTTAAAAGCGACAGACTGTAAATCTGTTGAATTGTTTTCTACGTAGGTTCGAATCCTGCCTTTCCCAATGAGTTGAAACTTGTTCTCTTTTCGTTAGAATTCAAGTAAAAGCAGTTCCAATTTGTTTGCTTTTCCAAATTCAAGAATTTGGAACCATTTCCAAAAGTAAACTTTTGGAACCACTTTTGGAAGCAAAATTGGAAACTCGTTTCCACCCTTTTTTCATTCACTAATTCCACTTTAAGTCTATTTTGGTTCCGTTCCAATTTCTTTTCCTTTTCCAATTTCTACACAAATTGGAACCAGTGCCAAATCTAGAGATAAGGCACCAAAAGAACTGGAAACTCTCCAATTTCAAGAAATTCAAACAGGCGACGCTTTTAAAAGAAGAATTGGTTCTCTAATTTTTTTTTTCACCCGGATCTTTTCTCTTTTTCACTCCTCTTTTTTTAAATTCTAATTAATTATGCCACAATTAGACAAAGTCACATTTTTATCACAATTTTTTTGGTTATGCTTCTTTTTTTTAGGCTTTAATTATGTTGTTTTAAAATTCTATTTGCCAAAAATCAGTAGAATTTTAGCATTACGCCGAAAAAAAATGGGATTTTCACAAGAAGGTATGATTTCATTACAACAAGAAAATCTTGAAGTAAAAGAAAATTATGAAATTTTACTATCTAAAGCATTAAAAAATTCAAAAAACCTTTTTACTAATTTTTTTTCACGTACAACAAATTGGTTAGACACTACTGTATCAGAAATTAATAAAACACACTATACTCAAGTAAATAAATCTTTTATGAGTTCCTTAGGAGAATCTTCTCTTTCTCAAAATCTGTTATTTTACCATGCGTCAAAAAATGTACCAGAAAAATTAGCTTTTAAATTTTTAGTACAAAATTTACAAGCACAGAACCCTAAACTAGGAGCACAGAAGGGGACTCCTGAAGCAAAAAAGAAAAAAAAATAGAAAAAGCTAAAAACCAGGATCTTTTCTGGTTTTTGTAAAAGTTTGTTTTAAAAAATCAAAAACCACTTGTTTCGGTTTTCTGATAAAAATCAAGTTCTCTGATCATTTTACTTTTTATTTTCTTGTTCCAATTAAGAAATTGGAACCACTGGTTCCAAATTCAAAAATTTGGAAATGGAACTAAATGGATTTCCATTTCCAAAAGTAAACTTTTAGAACCACTTCCAAATGTAAAAATTAGAAACCATTCCACAATTTGGAACCTGTTGTTTCGAATTTAAGCAAATTAGAATGGTTGACTTTCCAATTGATCTGAATAGGAATTCAAGAAAGGTTGTTCCACTTTTTTCAAAGTAGAATCTCTTTTAGTGAAATTGGAACAACTCAAGAATTTTTGTTCTTCCTTTTTTCAACAAAAAAAATTAATTATGTTTACGAATGAAAAATTAAGACTTTATTTATTTATTTTTTTAGCTTTTGCTGTTTTAAGCTCAAAAAATATTTTAATCTATAACGAAGAAACATTAGTTGCTTTAAGTTTCTTTTGTTTTCTGTTTTTTGTTTTACATTACTTTGGTACTAGTATTAAAGAATCATTAAACGAAAGAAGCCAAGTTATTCGTGAAGAATTACAAAATTTTTTAATTCTTAAAGAAAATTCTTTTCAAGAATTATTGAATCAACATCAAAAAGTTTCCGGGTTACTGAAAGCTCTGAGCGTTTTAAATTCTTTCACAAAAACTGAATTGACTCAATTAAACACGACTGGAGAAAAAGCATTAAAAACTCTGTTTGGTTCTCGAATTCAAAATAAATTAAAAACACTAGTATTTTCTAAATTAATGGTACAACAGAAATTACAATTATTACTATCAGAAAAAATACTTTCAAATGTGTTAGTAGCTTTCCCTAAAAAAGGAAAAGCTAGTGTTAAATTAGGAACTTATCGAACTAAAGCATTAAATAATGCAATTCAGTCTCTTGTAGCAAATGCACAAAAATAACAGCATAAATCTCTAAATTTTTTTCTCTTTGATTGTATTCTTAAAGGAAAAACGCTTTAAGAATACAATCAAAGAGGAGCTCACTTGGTGAAATTGGTAGACACGACAGACTTAAAATCTGTTCCCGTTTTTTCTGGGATCTCGGTTCAAGTCCGAGAGTGAGCACGTAAAAACATTTATTTCCTTTTGGTTCCATTCTGGTTACACTAGTTCTTAATTCTTGAATGGTTCCAAATTTTTAAATTTGGAAGTGTTTCCTTTTCCAATTTGTGTACAAATTGGAAAAGGAAACGAAAAGAAATTGGAAACATAAACGAGGACCAGATTGGAACGACAAATCTCTAGAATTATTGCATTATCTTCTTGTTTTTAAACCAGAAATCCAAACATACAGAATAAAAATTAAGAATCAAAAAAGAAGTAACTAGTGTTGACTCTCTCAGCATGTTTTCCAAGCATTCTTAGCTCAGTTGGAGAGAGCAGCAACCTTCTAAGTTGATGGTCGCAGGTTCGAGTCCTGCAGAGTGCAAATCTTCTTTTGACTCTATGGAGTTTCTCTTTCTAAATTTCAGAATTTAAAAAGAGTATTGGACTCAAATTAAGTCAAAAAGTGATTCTTCTTTTTTGTTTTGATTTCTTAAAACAAGAAAGTGAAAGTCTGTTTCATTTCCAAATTCAAGAATTTGGAACGGTTTCTAATTTGTGGACAAATTAGAACAGGTTCCAATCTAAAAAAAAAATGAAAAGGACGCTTGAGATTTGTTATTCCAATTTAGTACCTTTTCCGAATTCATTAATTTGGAACAGGAAAATAAATTGGAATGTGTTCTAATTTGTGTACAAATTAGAAACCGTTCCAATTTGTATAAATTGGAAATGTGTACAAATTGGAACAAGTGTCACTTTTATTTATTAACAATTTAATTTATTATGTATTTACTTCTAATTCTTTTGCCCTTAGTAGGAAGTTTCTTTTCAGGTCTGTTTGGTCGATTTTTAGGGTATCGAGGAGCCGTTTTACTTACGACAGGCGGTGTTGTATGTAGTTTTTTTCTAAGTTGTCTTGCTTTTTATGAAGTAGCTCTTCAAGGGTCTCCTTGTACAATTGAATTCAGTCCATGGTTTGTTTCTGAATTTTTTGATGCAACATGGGGTTTTTATTTTGATAGTTTAACTGTTGTAATGTGTATCGTGATTACAAGTATTAGTAGTTTAGTTCATATTTATTCAATCGGCTATATGGGACAAGATCCTCATTTACCACGTTTTATGTGTTATCTTTCTATTTTTACATTTTTTATGTTAATGTTGGTAACTGCTGATAATTTTATCCAAATGTTCTTCGGTTGGGAAGGTGTTGGACTTGCTTCTTACTTGTTAATTAATTTTTGGTTTACACGATTACAAGCATCTAAAGCATCAATTAAAGCGATGCTAGTGAATCGAGTAGGTGATTTCGGTTTAGCTTTAGGTATTTTAGCTCTGTTTTCCGTTTTTAAAACTGTAGATTTTTCTACGGTGTTTGCTTGTGCGCCTTATGTGGCTGACACTAGCCTCGTGTTTTGCACTCTGGAATTCCACGCACTTACATGTATTTGTCTTCTTCTCTTTGTTGGAGCCATTGGAAAATCAGCGCAATTAGGGTTACATACTTGGTTACCTGATGCTATGGAGGGACCTACTCCAGTGTCTGCTTTAATTCATGCGGCTACTATGGTAACAGCTGGTGTTTTTATGATTGCTCGCTGTTCTCCCCTTTTTGAGTATGCCCCTAAAGCTCTTGTTGTTGTGAGTTTCTTAGGAGCAATGACATGTTTTTTTGCGGCGAGTACAGGTCTAGTACAAAATGATTTAAAACGAGTAATTGCTTATTCTACAGCAAGTCAGTTAGGATACATGGTTTTTGTTTGTGGTTTATCTCATTATTCTGTTGGAGTTTTTCATTTAATGAATAATGCTTTTTTTAAAGCAATCCTTTTCTTAAGTGCAGGTTCAGTAATCCATGCTCTAGCTGACGAACAAGATATGAGAAAGATGGGTGGTGTTGTACAACTTCTCCCATTTACTTATGCTATGATGTGTATTGGAAGTTTTGCACTTGTAGGATTTCCTTTTTTAACTGGTTTCTATTCAAAAGATGTGATTTTAGAGGTAGCTTATGCTAAATATACCATAAGTGGAAATTTTGCTTATTTGATAGGAAGTCTTTGTGTTTTATTTACTTCCTATTATTCATTTAGACTTTTATTTCTTACTTTTTTAGCACCTCCCGCTAGTTTCAAATCTTCTCTGAAAACAGTTCATGATGCTCCTTTGATTATGGCATTCCCTTTAATGCTCCTAGCATTAGGAAGTCTTTTTGTAGGCTATTTAGCCCGAGATATGATGATAGGCTTAGGAACACCTTTTTGGTCAAATGCTCTTTTTGTTCTTCCAAAAAATAGTGTTTTACTTGAATCTGAATTTATACCCCAAACATACAAATTTTTACCTTTAATTGCAACTCTTTCTGGTGCAGTGATAGCCTATATTTTTAATATTTCTGGTGTTTTCATGAGTTATCGTCTAAAAATGACAACTTTAGGAAAACAACTTTATCGTTTCCTTAACAAACGCTGGTTTTTTGACAAAGTGTATAATGATTTTATTTCAGAAAATGCACTGAAATTTGGGTATAAGGTGTCCTTTAAAACTTTAGATAAAGGGACTTTTGAAATCTTAGGGCCCTCTGGTATTGCACAAAGCTTTTTAAATTTAACTCACTATCTTAGTCGTTTACAAAGTGGATTCCTTTATCACTATGCTGTAGTTATGCTCTTAGGAATTGTTGTTCTGATTAGTTTAATTAGTGTATGGGAATTCTTAGAAATTCTTCTGGATACAAGATTTTATTTTGTTTATCTTCTTAGTTTTCTTTTCTATAACTATTATTCTGTGACCAAAACTCAGTAAAAATTTTTACTTGATTGACTTGGTCAAATTTAGACAAATGGACTTCCACTTGATTCCGATTTGGTTCCTTTTCCTAATTCTTAAATTAGGAAAAGGAACCAAATCGGAATCAAGTGGAAGCTAGTGTTGCTTTTTTTTCAAAAAAAAAGCAACACAGAAATTTTGTACTAAAATGATATACTTGCTTTTTTTATGTCTTTAATTTCTACACTTTTATTTCTCCCACTTGGTGGAGTTATCATTTTATTATTTGTTCCCAATTGGAAAATTCAATTAATAAGAAGGATCGCTTTAAATACCTCACTCCTTACTTTTTTAATTTCTCTCCTGCTCTGGATCGAGTTTGATAGTGGTACTGCACGTTTTCAATTTTTTGAAGCATTTACAGGACCCGCCCAATTTCAAGAATTAGGAACTGTGTCAAATCTTAATGGATTTTCTTTTTCTGGTTTTAATTTTTTATTTGGTATTGACGGTATTTCTCTTTTTTTCGTTCTTTTAACAACCTTTTTAATTCCAGTTTGTCTCCTTGTGAGTTGGACTAGTATTCAAGCATATGTAAAAGAATATTGTATTGCTTTTTTAGTTCTAGAGAGTTTATTGATTGCTGTGTTTTCAGTTTTAGATTTACTTCTTTTTTATGTATTTTTCGAAAGTGTTTTAATCCCAATGTTTGTGATTATTGGTGTTTGGGGATCACGTGAAAGAAAAATCAGAGCAGCATATCAATTCTTTCTCTATACACTTCTAGGTTCTGTGTTTATGTTATTAGCAATCTTGCTTCTTTATTTTCAAACAGGAACAACGGATCTAGAAATTCTTTATTGTTCAAATATAAGTGAAACACGTCAAATTTTTCTCTGGCTCGCTTTCTTTGCAAGTTTTGCTGTAAAAGTCCCTATGGTTCCTGTCCATATTTGGTTGCCTGAAGCTCACGTGGAGGCTCCTACTGCAGGTTCTGTGATTTTAGCAGGAATTCTTTTAAAACTCGGAACTTATGGTTTCTTAAGATTTTCAATTCCTCTGTTTCCATTTGCAACATTCTATTTTACACCTTTAATTTATACTTTAAGTATTTTAGCGATTATTTACACAAGTTTAACAACTTTAAGACAAATTGACCTTAAAAAAATTATCGCCTATTCATCAGTAGCCCACATGAACTTTGTAACTTTAGGGCTCTTTAGTTTAAATACACAAGGAATTGAAGGAAGTATTCTTCTTATGTTAAGTCATGGATTAGTGTCTCCAGCACTCTTTTTATGTATTGGAATTCTCTATGATAGACATAAAACACGTCTACTCCGTTATTATGCGGGATGTGGCAGAACAATGCCTATTTTTGCATTTCTTTTTGTGTTCTTTACTATGGCAAACATCAGTTTACCTGGAACAAGTAGTTTTATTGGTGAATTTTTAGTGTTTGTTGGAACCTATCAAAATAACAGTTTTATTGCACTATTGGCAGCTACTGGAATGGTCTTAGGTGCAGCATATGCTCTTTGGTTATGTAATCGTTTAATTTACGGTGTAATCAAACCTCATTTTATTAATGAATGGAGTGATGTCACACGCCGTGAATTTTGGATGATCATTCCTTTTGTTGTTTCTATTATTTGGATGGGTGTTTATCCAGAACCTTTTTTAGATGCAATTCACTGTTCTGTGAGTAATTTAATTTCACATGGAATGTAAAAACTTTTTGATTTTTTTATAAACAAGCTAGAAGTCTCTTACTTAAACAGCGTAAAAAACATGTTTTTTACGCTGTTTAATTATTATTATATATTTTTATTAGTTTCACTTCCTAGGAAGTGAAACTAACCCCACGGATTCGTTGACAATTCTCTCGATTTCTCAAAAGAACCATGTGATTAATTGAACAATTTAAATCGAATTTTATAAAAAAAAATGTGTAAAAATTCTTTTGATTTTTTCAACAACTCCAAAAGAGTAAAACTCTAATGGAGACGAAATGCTTTGTTCTTTAATAAATTCATTAACACGTCGAGCTTTTTCTTCTTTTGTTACGCTACGCAATGAACTCAATTGATTTAAGGTTGCTGCTTGTTTCGCGAGCAATACAGAATTATCTACCAATTTTTCTTGCTTGTATTCACCAATAAGCTTTCTAGCACCAATTATAGCTGTAGTAGGCCCTGAGTCATTGATCCAATCAACGTGAGCCTCTCTGATTCTTTTGAGTAAAATATCAGCAGTGTCCTTTTCTAAATCAGTTGTAAGGGGACTTTCACTTACTCGTCGTGCATCTTGTTGGGCTAGAGCTAAATTCTGTTTTACTCCTTCATCAGTATTTACCCCAGTAAAAAACACAGTTGCCCCTAGACTACCTGCCACAGTCGCGCCAACTGTTGATTCACTCACTTTCTTTAATGTTGCTGAATTTGGCATATTGCTAGTAGAAACTTTTATAAAACGAAACATATGTCTCTTTATTTCTAAGTTATAATTTTGATTTGAATTAATAAGCCTAAAATGGGGGAAAACTTCTTTTTCAAAAAAATTAAAATTGTTCGGGTTGTCCGATGAAAAAGCAAAATTTAATTTTTCTAATCCTATCGTAGTCTCAAAATCTTTAAGAATCCATTGAAGCATAGCAACTAAACCCAAAAAAGGCAATACAAAAAAATTTCTTAAAAATACTAAACAGGAGTTGAGAAGAAAAAACAATTTAGAATCCGCCATTTCACTTAAAAAAAAAAAAGATACAAAACAACAACCGTAGAAGACTCCTATAGTTCGAGGAAATTGTGTAAGCAGAGAATAACTTTTTTCTAAATAAAATAAAAACGTATTTGACATTTTTGAGAAAAAAAAATTCAAAAATAAATCATAAATTTTAGGAAAAAAAGAAAATAATAAAAAGAGACCTAACCATAAAAAAACACAATAAAAATAAAATGTTTTTTGGGTATGAAACACGATAATTTCAAATGAATTTAGCCACGGAAAAAGAAGACTAAATATTAAAAAAAAACTAACCATAAATTCTTTTGTGATTAATTTTTCAAGACATTTCAAAAATTTTAAATTCATATTAGTTTTAATTTTAATAATAAAGGATTTTTAAGATGAAAAAGTTCAGGGTAGCAGGATGAGTTACCAATTTCTCTTGAAAAAAAAAGGTTTTTTTACTGGTGTAATTTGTAAAACATTGAGGGTATCATATATGGTTTTATCCAATGAGAAAACAATGAGACTTGATTTTTAGAAATATACAATTTAAATCCTTTTTTTTTCTTTTGCTTTGTCAGTTTTATCTGAAATTTTTTCCAAACCACTTGTTGCAACAAATATAAATCTTGGTCATCGAAACAATCTGTATGAAGTACGAGTCCTACACCACTTTTGCCTCCATCATCCATAAACCAAATGGCTAAGGCTTGACGATTTAAAAAATCAAAGATGTTTTTAGGAACTACTTTTTTCCCTCCAGAATAAAAAAGATCAAAAAGCCAGTTTAAGCGGGAAAATGAATAGGTTACAAAATGACAAGAATAAAAGCTTTTACCTTGTTTATTTTTAGAACAACGGATTTTTTGTTTAGTAGGAGAACAATATCCTCGTTTGCTTAAAAATTTGTGAAGCCAAAGAAGATAGTCTTCATGAACTTGTGACATATGTATATGAATACGGGTAGCATTAGACCTTTTTTCGGCGTGCCCATCTCCAAGTAAACTTCCAAAGAGAACAGAAATCACATCTAAATTATGTGGACCTATTCGTTATTTAGTTGGTAGTTTTCTCCAAAAACTACGGTGTTGTGTGAAATTCCAAGAACAAGACTGTTTTTTTTTGTTTTGTGAGAGTGACAACATCATAAAAAGTGTTTATTTCAATGACATTTCAGGGTAGCAGGATTTGAACCTGCGACATCCTGTTCCCAAAACAGGCGCGCTACCGGGCTGCGCTATACCCTGAACTAGAAAAGCGGATAGCGAGAATCGAACTCGCATGATCTGCTTGGAAGGCAGAGAATTTACCATTAATCTATATCCGCACTCTCCTTAACATTGGAGTTGACCCTTTTCATTTACAAATTTAAAAAATTGGAACCAAATTGGAACAGGAATCACTGGTACCAAAAGTTTACTTTTGGAAAAGGAACCATTCCAATTTTTGTTAAAAAGATTCAAAATTTTTATTCTTCTATATAAAAAACATACATCTAAGTCATTTCAAGCTCATCATTCAGACTTTTGTGAGTGCATTGATGTGAGTGCATTGAGTTGGTTTCCAAAATTTACAATGTTGCAACAAAGAGTATCACACTCGATACATGGAAATAAACGAGAAGCTTGTTTGGAATAAAAATTAGAAAAAATTCCTGTTTAAAGACAAAAACTTGAAGAAACAAGAAGAGTGCACTTTAGAGTCCTCTTTTTTAAATGGCGGAAGAAATGGGATTCGAACCCATGGTACAAAAATTTTGTACGCTGATTTAGCAAACCAGTGCCTTAAGCCTCTCAGCCATTCTTCCGTTCTTTTTTCTCGTTTTTTTAGAAAAAATCATTTGTTTATTTTTTTTTTACATTATTTAATTCTATAAATTTTTTTAAAACTCTCTAAATTTATTCTAGATAAAAACAGAGTAAGAATTTTTGCGTGAGAGTTCTTGTAGTCTTTCATTGTCAAAACCTTTTATTTTTTTAGAAATCTCTATATAACAAACAATATGTAATTCTCTTTTTTTTACTGAACTAGTTTAATACCTCATAACAAAACAAACTTGATGAATGTGTAAATTCTTGTAAATTTTGTATCATTATTCCAGAATAATAAGCATAGGTCTTCTTTTGTTACCGGTGGATTATTTTATTCAAAAAAACAAAAAATTAAATTATTATTTTCCTTGTTTTCCACAATTCCTAATTTTTGTTTCCAATTTCTTAATTGGAACGGAAACGCAACAATTTTTTAAAATTATAAACCAACGAGTGTATCGTGATAAAAAACTTACTAAAAGAATTATATAATAAAGTTACTTTCTCGGAACTAGAAAAGGCAGAATAAAATTAATAAAATTATAAAATTTAAATAAAGAGTTGTTAGTGGAATTGGTTAATAAATTGGTTTCCAATTTGCTTCCAAAAGTGGTTCCAAAAGTTTACTTTTGGAAATGGTTCCAATTTGTACACAAATTGGAAAAGGAAAAGAAATTGGAAAGGCTTCCAATCACTTTTCTCAAATTTTTTGACATTTTGTCAAAAAATTTGAGAAAAGTAACTAAAAAAATACCTTTTTTTAGTGTTATTCATTTTTACTTGATAACGACAAATCCATCGTGGAGGATCCTTTAGTGTATTGCACTATAGTAAATGGGGAAGCAGGTGGTTGCTGTCCATTTTTTATAGCTTCTTTAGAAACTTCTTTCCAATCTTCAGAAATTTTCATGTTCTCGTAACTTTGAATAGCTTTATTGCCACACACAATACAAAAAATGCTCGCTACAGGATAAACACTCTTCAATAACGTGCTGATAGTCGAATTATAGTGAAGTTCTTTCATAATTAATTCACCATGTTTGGATTTCATATATTGAGGAATTTTCGTCGAAGACGCCAAAATGGTATTTACTACCACAATATCAAGAAAGAGAAGAAAGATCAAAAGAAACAATTGAAAACCTAAAGGAAAGGTCCACAAAATAACAAAAAATTTAGAAAAGCCGAAAAGTTCAAGTTTAAGCAATAGACTTTGAAATTGTTCATAATAAAAATTGGTCAAGAAGCCAACGAGAAAAATAGTAAATGAGTAACCAACGGAATGAAACAGTAAAAAACTGGTGATTTTACTAGTTTTTTCAAAAAAATGTGACGCTAGACGAAACAAGAATGGACTTTTTTCAAAAATTTTATCACACAATAACCCTAAAATCGAGAAGAATCCTTCAATTTTTTTTTTTAACCAAGACATAAAAGCTCTAATTAATATTTTTAACTACCTGATCTTTCAAAAAAATCAAGAGACACAAAAAGTTTCTTACTTTGCTTGAGAGCAAAGAATACCCAGAAGAAGAATGTTTTTATCAAATAAAAATCTTTTCAATATGTGATGGTTCCCTTTGGTTCCAAAAGTGTTTCCTGTTCTTCTTTGTACAAAGAAGAAACCAAAT
>VFQS010002186.1_pt1 | contig 16535 bp, 19 predicted proteins | sample 3512361 | NCBI WGS metagenome assembly VFQS01 (sample SAMN10412375, study PRJNA504923) | tailings metagenome | isolation source: Relicate 1 Philex TSF3 active mining | place: Philippines
GCTTTGGCTGTTGGGCTTAAATACCGATTTGGCTATGACGATTCACTAGATGTAGTTGGTGTGCATTTAGTGGGCGGATTAGTTGGCACAATTTTAATTGGACTTTTTGGCACAACTAAAGTTAATGAATTAAGTGTCAATGGATTATTTTATGGCGGTGGAATTTCTCAATTAGTAATTCAAATTGAGGCAGCATTAATCGTCATGATTTTCTCTTTTGTACTCACTTATCTAATTGCTAAAATCTTGACAACAACTCTTGGATTTAGAGTTACTAAAGATGAAGAATTAGAAGGTGTTGACATTGCGTTGCAAGCAGAGACTGCTTACGACTTAGTTGATAGTTCTAAAGGTTCAAGCAAAGGAGTAAGCGCATGAAACTAGTAACTGCAATAGTTAAACCATTTAAAGTTGAAGATGTAAAAGCTGCTCTACAGACACAAGGAATAAAAGGAATGACAGTGTCTGATGCTGCAGGTTATGGCAGACAAGGTGGTCACGTTGAGGTTTATCGTGGCGCTGAGTACACCGTTGACTTAGTTCCCAAAGTCAGAATCGAAGCGTTAGTAAACGATTCTGATGTTTCAAAAGTTGTTGATGCAATTATTAATGCAGCAAAAACTGGAAAAATCGGCGATGGAAAAGTTTGGGTAATACCTGTTGAAGATGTCGTAAGAGTTAGAACAGGTGAACACGGTTCCGAAGCAATTTAGTGAACTATTTAGAAGAGAGAAAAGCGTTACGTGCTGCTCCTATTGGAGCAGCACGTCGTTTGCGATTATCACAAATTACAGACGCATTTTTAATCGATCTTTTAAAAAATGCTGTTAGACCAGAAGATTTACAAAAAGTTGCGTTAGTTGGCGTTGGAGCAAATGGTAGACAAGATTTAACTTTTGGCTCAGATTTAGACTTGGTTTTAGTCCACGAAAATGGTTTCAAAATAGATGAAATTGCTGAAAAACTTTGGTATCCCATTTGGGATTTAGGAATAAAACTTGATCATTCAGTTAGAACGCCAGCACAAGTTAGAAACTTAGCAGCAGAAGATATAGCAGTAGTTCTAGGTTGGCTTGATGCAAGAACCATTGCGGGAAATAAAGAAATAGAAAAACAAATTAGTTCATCTATATTGCAAGACTGGCGCGCATTTGCCGATAAACGATTGGGACAACTTTTCGAGCAAGTTATGGACAGAAAAAAGAAATTAGGTGAATTATCACAACTAATTGAACCTAATTTGAAGGAATCTTATGGTGGATTAAGAGATGTCACAATCTTGAAAGCAGTTGCTGCGACTTGGAAAATTGAAATTCCTCGACAAATACTTGAAGAAAATAGCCTAATAATTCAGGATGTTAGAGATGGTTTACACACGGTTTTAGAAAAGTCAACAGATAAATTATTACGACAAGAACAAATAAGTGTTGCGCAATTGCTAAACATAGAAAATGCTGAAACTTTAATTAAGAAAGTAGCCAGTGCGGGCAGGGTTATCGCGCATCATAGTGACGTAATTTGGCACAAAGTAAATTCTTTAACCACAAAAACTGTATTCATTAAAAGACTTAAATCTGTTAAAAGAAAACCTTTAACCGATGGAGTAGTCATCCAAGACGATGAAGTAGTTCTTGCCAAAGATTCAAAGATTCAAATCGATGAAACTCTAGGTTTAAGACTTGCCGCTGCGAGTTCTCAACGTGGACTTTTTATAGCAGAACACACTTTGAAAAGAATTGCCGAAGAATCAAAACAGATGAAGTTTCCTTGGAATGAAGAAGCAAAAAATGCTTTTATATCCTTACTTGGCTCGGGAAGACATTTAATTGCAACGTGGGAATCATTAGATTTTGCAGGTCTAATTGATAATTGGTTTCCAATTTGGAAAAGAGTTAGAAGCTGTCCTCAAAATAGTCAAATTCATTCATTTACAGTAGATAGACATCTTTTAGAAACAGCAATTTTTGCAAACAATTACACCAGGGAAGTTTCTAGACCGGATTTATTATTAGTTGGTTCTTTTTTTCACGATATTGGGAAAGGAGGTGAGAATGATCACTCGTTGGAGGGTGCAGAAATTATGAATCAACTTGCTCCAAATTTAGGTTTTAATAATAAAGATTCAGAAATATTAGTCAAATTAGTTAAATATCATCTTTTACTTCCAGAATTTGCTACTAAAAGAGATTTAGAAGATATTGCAACAATTACAAAAGTTTCTGAAATTGTGGAAAATGAATTGTTCTTGGATTTACTCTATTACTTAACTCTTGCTGACATGTTTGCCACAGGTCCTTTAGCAAGTAGTGAGTGGAGACAGCAATTAATAAAAGAATTAGTTGAAAAAGTTAGAAACCAAATTAGAGGTATTCCACAAGAAATTAATCCACATTTAGATCAAGATAAAAAAGAATTAGTCAAAAGGAATGACGAAATTGTTCTGGAAATGAAAGAATTAAACCAAGTAATATATTTAACAATCGTCACAAACGATCAAACTGGATTACTAGGCACTATTGCAGGTGTTTTATCCCTTGAAAAATTACTTGTTCGAAGTGCGCGAACAGAGACTATTGGTAAAAAAGCTGTGACTACTTGGGTAGTCAATTCTGCATTTGGAGATCCGGTTTCGCCATCTCAAATCACTCAAACATTAAGACTTGCTTTAAGCGGAGGGATTAATGTGGGGGATAAATTGAAAGCTAGAGTCGATTACTTACCTAAGCCATTATTCAATCAAAAAACTAAAATTATCCCTTTAGAAAACGTAAGTAACTCGTCCACAGTGATTGAAGTCAGAGCCCACGATGAACCAGGTTTTTTAAGCAAAGTAGCAAACGTTATCGCAGTTCATAACATCGATATACATGCCGCAATCGTTGAAACTTTAGGTTCAGAAGTGGTAGATGTTTTCTATGTGAGAGAACATTCAGGTGAAGTCTTAAGTCAAGAGCGGATTGCAAGTTTGATAACAGCACTTGACTACGCTTGCAATCATGTTCCAACAGTTATCTGATCGTCTAAATTCAACTTTCAAGTCCTTACGCACTAAAGGACGTTTATCTGAGAAAGATATTGAGGATACTGTAAAAGAAATTAGAACTGCACTTTTGGAAGCTGACGTGGCACTAAGTGTGGCAAATGATTTCTGTGAAAAAATTAAAGTTAAATCTTTAGGTTCTGAAGTTTCACAATCTTTAAACCCAGCACAACAAGTTGTAAAAATTGTTCATCAAGAATTAGTAAATATTTTAGGTGGAGATGCAAGACGTTTAACTTATGCAAAAACAGGGCCAACTGTTTTAATGCTTTTAGGTTTACAAGGTGCTGGTAAAACTACATTAGCGGCAAAACTTGCCAAACATTTAGTAAAAAATGGCCATACTCCTTTATTAGTTGCAGCAGATTTACAAAGACCAAATGCAGTAGATCAATTAAAAATCGTTGGTCAACAAGCAGGTGTTCAAGTATTTGCTCCAGAACCTGGCAATGGAGTTGGAGATCCTGTTTCAGTATCAAAAGAATCAATTAACTTTGCCAATAAAAACTTGCATGACTTTGTCATTATTGATACCGCAGGTCGTCTAGCAATAGATGATGAATTAACAAAACAAGCTCATCAAATAAGAAAAGCAGTTAATCCTCAGGAGACATTGTTAGTGATCGACTCCATGATTGGTCAAGATTCTGTAAACACTGCACAAAACTTTTTAGACAAAGTTGGTTTTGATGGCATCGTTTTGACTAAATTGGATGGAGATGCGAGGGGTGGTGCAGCCCTTTCTTTGAGAGCAATCACTGGAAAACCAGTTATGTTTGCTTCCAATGGTGAGAAATTAGATGATTTTGACATTTTTTATCCAGAAAGACTTGCAAATCGAATCCTTGATATGGGAGACGTTTTAACGTTAATTGAAAAAGCTGAAGAAGCGTTCAATGTTGAACAACGTGAAAGATTTGAAGCTAAATTAACCAGCGGTGAATCATTTACTCTTGACGACTTTTTAGAGCAATTGCAATCAATCAAAAAAATGGGATCAATGTCAAAAATGCTGGGCATGCTTCCTGGAATGGCTCAAGCAAAAAAACAAATTGAAAATTTTGATGATCGAGAAGTCACTAAAATAGAAGCCATAATTCAATCTATGAAACCAGATGAAAGACAAAATCCTAAAACAATTAGCGCGGAACGAAAAGTAAAAATAGCTCAAGGTTCAGGTGTGGAAGTAAAAGACATAAATTCATTAATTAATAGATTCCAAGAAGCACAAAAAATGATGAAACGGGCCCAAGCGGGGGGAGGAATTCCTGGTTTTGGTGGTCCAACATTTGTTAAGCAACAAAAGAAACAAAAACCAGGCAAAGGCGCCAGACGAAGTGGTAATCCTGCAAAGCGAGCGTTAGAAGAAAAAGGAATTAAAGTTAATCAAGAAGATGAAATGGGATCTGGTTTTAATTTATAGTTTTTGTTTGCTAAAATATTTGAGTCGAACAAATACTGTGGCAAATTCAATACTCAACATGAAAGTTATTAATAAAGCACTAAATTCGGCTCTTGTTATATCTCCTTTGGCGTAAACAATACTTCCTAAAACGAAACTAAATTCACCCATCTGACTTAAACCAATACTTAACTGCAGAGGTCTTGCTTTTATTTTGGAAAACTTAGCCATTAAATAAATTGGTAAAGTCTTAAAGCCAAATAAAAGCAGTAAAAGAATCAGTAAGAAGGATAGGGCATTAACAAATTGATTTGGAATAATTAAAGTTCCGATGACAACGAAAAATAAAACTGCAAAAATATCCCTGAATGGTAATAGTAATCGACGAAGTTCCTCAGTGTCTTCTGTTCTATTTATAGCAACTCCTGCCACAAATGCTGCTAAAGCAATTGGAATATTAAATGCAATTGAGCCAAGTCCTGCTAGAGCTAGGCCTGAACCAAATGAAAAAATTAAGAATAAATCTTTTTCTTTTTTCACATAATCGAGAACAAAATGGATGGCTTTGCCATAAAAGAGTGCAATAACAATATAAATTGCTAAATTAGCAATTGACATTGCAGGATTATTAGAAGTGTCAGTATAAATTGCAATTACGATACCTGCGATTATTAAGCCAAAAACATCTTGAACCACACTCCAGATGAGTAATGCATTTTCAGTTTCTTTATTAGTTGTTCTCTTTTTACTTCTTGTGATGTTAACAACAACTACGCTTGAAGAAAGTGCTACAGCGATTGCAATAAGCAGTGATCCTATTAAGGAAATATCGGTGAACTGATAGATGATTAAGGCCCCTGAAATTCCAATCAAAACTTGTAATGGGGCAGTCCAAGTAATTTGCCTTTGTTGTTTAGATATTTTTCTAAATTCAATTTCAATACCAACTTCAAAGAGAAGAATCGCTACACCGATGTCTGCTAGAAGTGATAATTGTTCACTACTTGCGACATAGCCTGGGGTAAAAGGTGAAACGATTAAACCCGCAACTAAATATCCGATAATTGCAGGTAATCCAAGTCTTCGAGAAATGAAACCCATTAATACTGCTAAGAGTAGAACTAGTGCTAAATCAAAAATTAATGGTGCATTGTTTACCATGTTTTGAAATATATCAGAAAAAGTGTCAAACTTTTATTGCTATTTTTAACCAACTTGAGTCATAGTAACTATTAGTGAAGGAATGCTTGGTCCATCCAGACCTGTTGTGATGGTAGGCATTTCCAATCTCAAATCATCAACCGTCCAAATCAATTCAACATATTGATTTGCTTCTAGATAAATTAGAAAATTCCATGCGGCAACTGTTTTTGCTGTGTCTTCATCTCCTGACAATGTAATTTTTGTATTCGTCAGATCTATATTTGAATTCATTTTTCGTAACCAAATTTCAGCATTAACAGTTCCTTTATGACCAATTGTTCTTGCTAACTGTGCTGAAAATTGCAAGTTATAAGTACCAGCATTTGCAACAGTAATCCTGGTTGGTCTTCCTGCATCGTTATTTGTAACAGAAACTCCATTAGTTTCAATTGAAGCTGTTGAATTTAATTCCATGCCTTTAGCGGTGTTAATTGAAGAATGATTTTGTGTACTTGTGTCAAAAAAAGATCCGCGATAACCAAAAGTAGTTACTCCAGGTTCTCCCTTGTCACCTTTTGCACCTGTTGGTCCTACTGCTCCAGTTGGACCTGCTGGACCAACTGGCCCTTGTGGTCCTGTTGCTCCAGTTGCACCTGTTGGTCCAGGACTTCCTGGTGACCCAGAAGAGCCCGTAGCACCTGTTGATCCAGTTTTTCCTGTTTTACCAATTGGTCCTTGTTCACCTTTTTCTCCGGGTTCACCTTTTTCTCCAGTTGGGCCTGCAGGTCCCACCGGACCAATTAAACTTTCAGTAGTTGTAGAAAATTGTTCATCTGAATTACTTGATTCACTTACATTATTTTTTAATTGTTCATCAACAATTTTATTTGTAAATCCGTTAACTCCAAAGGCATAAATTATTATAAAAAATGTTAGAAGTATAAATAAAATATGTACCAAAACTAGTAAAAATTTTAAGTAGTTTTTATTTGCAGTTAGTAGTTGATGTTTTGCTGGCAAGTTAATTAACCAATTGAAGAATTAACAGATTCCTTAAGTTGACTCCACTTCCACATCACAAGCACTGGAATAGCGATGTCAGTAATAAGAAAGATTGGATAGTCAACTAAATAATTAATATAACTTTCTCCCGTTAAATAAATAATTGTTAATTGAGAAAAAATTAGTGAAGCAGGCCACCACATAGCTGTGATTGGGATAAATTTCAAAGATAATCTATTTCCTCCGGAGGCGGAGAATAAAAGGATCGGGGTGGCAACAGATGCAAGTAGCCAACCTATTAAACAAAGCCACAATGAAATTTGCCTCAATGTTTCAGGCGCATCACCTGGTTGAAAAATGAAAAAGTTGGGATAGGTAAAAACCATTAACCAATAAATAATAAAAACCATCAAAGCTGTTGCTCTGATGTGAATACGGTGGGCTTCGTGAATTTCTGAAAGTCTTGCTTGATCAAAATTGTTCATTTAACAATTATCCCAGTAATAACAGGTTTAACCTAAAAATGGATACTCAATCTAAAAGAATTGGAATTCTTTCCCCACGCATAATTGCGTTTACTTCTAAATTGGCACCTAAAGATTCAACATATTTCTTCAAAGTGCTTAATTGAATGTCTGGACCATTCTCAATTGCTGAGACTCTTCTTTGGCTCACCTTTAATTCTTGAGCTAATTCTGCTTGAGTCAGCCGCATGCGTAGACGTAAATTCTCTAAATCAAGGTCCATTTCTCCACTATACAGAACATATAAGTTCTACTGAATAGGACTTATGGGGGTGTTGAAACCTTTGTTCTGCAAGACTAAACCTAAATATAAGGGTTTTAACCCTCCAACACGAAAGATAACTAAGTGGCCGTAAAAATCAAATTAAAACGTCTGGGCAAAATTCACCAACCGATGTATCGTGTGGTCGTGGCAGATTCTCGTACTACTCGCAATGGTCGCGCCATTGAAGAAATTGGGATTTATCAACCAAAAGAAGAACCATCAGTTATAAGAATTGATGCAGATCGTGTGGCTTATTGGCTAAGCGTTGGCGCACAAGCAACAGAACCAGTTGTAGCTCTTTTAAAACTAACTGGAGACTGGCAAAAGTTTAAAGGTGAAAAAGACACTGCAAGCAAAGTAAAAGTTGCTCCTGCAAAAGCTGATCATCATGCAATTTATGAAAAAGCTTTAAAAGAAAATGTTGAAGCCAGAGAAGAAGAAGCAAAGAATCCAAAACCAAAAGTTGAAAAAGTAGAAGTTGCCAAAGAAGAACCAAAGGTTGAAGAAGTAAAGACTGAAGAAGCACCAGTTGAAGCAGTGGTTGAAGAAGTAAAAGCTGAAGAAGCTGTTGCAGAAACTCCTGCTGAAGAAACAAAAACTGAAGAGGCGCAAGCATAAATGATTGAAGATGCATTAGAACATTTAGTAAAAGGAATTGTTGATCATCCAGATGATGTTTCAGTTTCTAATAAAACCACTAAACGTGGTAACACTTTAGAAGTTACCGTAAATGGTGAAGATTTGGGTCGAGTAATTGGTAGAAACGGTAGAACCGCAACTGCTATAAGAACAGTAATCAATGCCTTGCAAGGTGGTAAACCTACCCGTATTGATTTTGTTGACGTAGACGCATAATTCTTTTTACAAAATGGATTTAGTAGTTGGTCGACTTGGTCGACCACATGGAGTCCATGGTGAAATAAGCGTTGAAGTAAGAACTGATGAACCTGAATCAAGATTTGCACCAGGTACAAAATTAAATTTAAAAGAAACTAAATCAGTATTAACAGTTTTATCTTCTAGGTGGCATCAAGAAAAAATGCTTGTCAAATTTGAAGAAATTCTAGATAGAGATCAAGCGAATAGAGTTAAAGGAAAAACTTTAACAATTGAAATTGATCCAAACAATATTGAGATCAAAAATGATCAATATTACGAATTTCAATTAGCAGGTTTAAAAGTAATAAATAAAAACCAAGAAACCTTAGGTGAGATAAAAGAAGTTATTACAGGGCTTGCTCAAGATCTATTAGTTGTAAAAACTGATAATGGTAGAGAAGTTTTGGTTCCATTTGTGAAACAAATTGTGATCAAAGTTGATTTACCAAACAAAATTATTACCATGGACCCTCCAATTGGTTTATTCGATGAAGAAAATGCCATAGATGCAAATTGATCTAATTAGTATTTTTCCTGAGTTTTTTAATAGTCTTAATTTGTCACTTTTAGGTAAAGCGCAAGATTCTGGAATATTAAAAATAAATGTTCATGATTTGAGAGATTTCACAACCGATAAACATAAAACTGTTGATGATGCTCCTTATGGGGGAGGACCAGGCATGGTCATGAAAGCTGACGTGTGGGGTCTAGCTATTGATTCAGTGTTAAAAAAAAGTAAAACAAAACCAGTTTTAGTAGTTCCAACACCTTCAGGAAAAGTTTTTAATCAAAAAATGGCACAAGATTTATCAAACGAAGATCACCTAATTTTTATAAACGGAAGATATGAAGGAATTGATTCAAGAGTTGTTCAGTTTTATCAATCTGATCAAAGAATAAAAGCAGTGAAAGAAATCAGTATCGGTGATTATGTTCTGGCAGGTGGAGAAGTCGCCTCAATTGTGATGCTAGAAGCTATTTCACGATTAATACCTGGAGTTCTAGGTAATGAAGACTCAACCAGTGATGACTCATTTGCCTTAGGTTCGATGGAAAAACTCGTGGAGGGACCAGTTTTTACTAGACCTGAAAACTGGAGAGGCTTATTTGTGCCACCAGTGCTACTGAGTGGAGATCACCAAAAAATAGCCCAATATCGCCTTGAAGAAGCCAAATTACGCACGAAGGCAAATAGACCCGACTTGGGCGAGGACAACTAGTTCTTGGCAGAATAGAAGGTCTGAAACCGGATTGGTTTGTATAAGTATCTCGCCACAGGGAAATACTTAGAGAAAATTAGAAGTTCAAGAAATCCGGCCCCAAACTAGCAAGACTGAACGACCTGTGAGCGTTGCAGATCAAGAGGAAAAAACTCTTATGAATAAATTAGATGCAATTAACAAGAAATCATTAAAGAAATCTGTACCAGATTTTAGAACTGGTGACACAGTAAAAGTTCACGTAAAAGTAGTTGAAGGTAACCGTTCTCGTATTCAGATTTTCCAAGGCGTTGTAATTTCTCGCTCAGGTCATGGTGTTTCTGAAGCTTTCACTGTAAGAAAAGTTTCATTTGGAACCGGTGTTGAAAGAACATTTCCAGTACATGCTCCAACAATTGAAAAAGTCGAAATAGTTTCACGCGGTGATGTACGTCGTGGCAAACTTTATTTCTTAAGAGAATTAAGAGGTAAAGCTTCAAAGATTAAAGAACGTCGTGGAGATTTAGCAGCAGCTGTTGTAACTGAAGAAGATGTAGAAGTTGCAAACGTAGATTCTCCAGCTGAAGAAGTTGTTGAAAAAGTTGAAGCACCCGCAGCAAAAGAGGAAGTTGCTGTAAGTGAAACTCCAGCAGAAACTGCACCTACAGCTGTTGAAGAAACTGCTGAAGTAAAACCTGAAGCAGACAAACAATAACTTTGCGCACACTTTGGGCAGCAGTTAGAGAACTGCTGATCACAGTTGGAATAGCACTAGTTATTTCTTCACTGGTAAGAATTTTTCTATTCCAAGTATTTTATGTTCCATCTGCTTCGATGGAAGATACTTTACTTTTACAGGATCGAATAGTTGCAACCAAAATTACTAAACCATTTACCGATATTAAACGCGGTGAAATTGTTGTTTTTAAAGATCCAGGTGATTGGTTACCCGAATATGAATCAAACAGAAATCTATTTTTACACTTTTTAAGTGTTGTTGGATTATTGCCTTCTGATGCTGGAGATGATCTAGTAAAAAGAGTAATAGGCATTGAAGGCGACAACATTAAATGTTGTTCAGAAAATGGTCGAATCATAGTTAATGGGGTTGAACTTCAAGATCAATCATTTATCAAACCTGAAGTAGAAACTAATCAAGTTGAATTTGATATAACAGTTCCAAAGGACAGAGTATTTGTCATGGGTGACAACAGACCCGATAGTAGAGATTCAAGATTTCATTTAGAAACTGCTTATGGCACAGTACCTGAGAAAAATATTGTGGGAGCAGTTAATTTAAGAATTTGGCCATTCTCAAGATTTTCCACACTTAATATTCCTGAAAGTTTTAAATCAATTCCTGATGCCAAGAACTAAAAAAAATAAAACAAATCTTGATTTAGAGAGATCGCTTTTTTCAAAGGGCGCAAAACTTGTTGCTGGTATGGATGAAGTTGGCAGAGGCTGTTTAGCAGGCCCAGTTTATGTGGGCGTAACAGTATTAAAAGAAGATCAAGCCAAAGATGAATTATTACCACAAGGATTAACTGATTCCAAAGAATTAACTAAAGAGCAAAGAGAAGAATTATTACCAAAAGTTCAATCTTGGGTGTTAGAGCACAGTATTGGTCAAGCAAGTAATGATGAAATCGATGAAATTGGTTTAACCAGAGCTTTGCGAAGAGCTGGACGAAGAGCTTTAAATTCATTAAAAAATAAACCTGATTACTTGATTCTTGACGGCAAACATAATTGGTTAATGCCAGAAAAAGAAACTTTAAATATGTTTGAAGAAGAAGTAGATGATGGACCAATTTCGGCCAGTTTAAAAATTATCAATCTGATAAAAGCTGATTTAATTTGTTCAAGTGTTGCTGCAGCCTCGATTGTGGCAAAAGTTGCACGGGATCAGATCATGAATGAACTAAGTGAAGAATTTCCTGAATATTTGTGGAATGAAAACAAGGGTTATGCCGCTGCTCAACATATTTTGGCTATCAAGCAGCACGGGCCTTCAAAATATCACCGAATCAGCTGGAAAACATTCAACGAGTAAACAATTAAGAAAACATTAAGGTTGGTAATAGAAGCACTCAGATAATTCTGATTAGATGAATTTATGGAAAAAATATTCGATTTATTTTTTGGTTTACCGCTTCACCCACTAATTGATCACGTCGTGGTTATATTCCTACCTGTGTTTTCATTAGCATTGATCGCCTTATACATATTCGAAGGATTAAGGGATAAATATTCAGTAATAGTTCAAATAGGGCTGGCAATTGCATTTGTATCCTCGTTTATCGCTAAAGAGTCAGGTGAAGCTCTTTCCTTAAGAGTTGGCACACCTATCAAGCACGCAAACTTAGGCGAAAAACTTGTCCCGCTAGCGTTTGCTTTGTTTATTGCAAGTTTAATTTGGTTTTATCTATTAAGAAATCCAATAAAAGTAAACAATAACGTTGTAAAAATTGTTGGACTTATTTCAGTACTTTTAGCAGTTGCTGCTCTAATAATGACATATTTAGTGGGTCATTCTGGAGCAGAAGCGACTTGGAAAGATCGAATCGCACCTAAAGAAATAGTTCAAGATACAACTAATAATGAATCAAAAACCGAACTAGGATCTGCTGTTGTTTTAAGTGCAACTGAAGTTTCTAAACACGACAACCAAAATGATTGTTGGACGATAATTAACAACGAAGTTTATGATTTAACTTCCTATATTAATTCTCACCCAGGTGGAGTACCAAATATTTTGAATCTTTGTGGCATTGATGGATCTAGTGCATTTAGCGCCCAACATGGAAGTGATCGAAAACCAGCGCAAGAATTAAGTAGTTTTGTAATTGGTGCAATTGGAGATAGTTTTAGTTCCAGCTCAACGAGTCAAAAAAATTCGCAACCAACTCCGACAAAAAGTTCTAGTCCTAAACCAACTACAACTTTGACTGGTCCAATTACTTTATCGGCAACTGAAGTTGCAAAGCATAATTCAACAAACGATTGTTGGTCCATTGTTAATAATGAGGTCTACAACTTAACTAGTTATGTAAATTCTCATCCAGGTGGCGCTACCAACATCAACAAAATGTGTGGCAAAGATGCATCAACAGCATTTGCAAATCAACACGGAACACAAGCTAAACCAAATACTGTTTTAAGCGGATTTGTTATAGGCGCAGTTGGGCAAACAATTAATTCGATTCCAACGATCGTTTCACCTACTAAAACAAATAATCAAGATGATGATGAAGAAGAAAATGAGGATGAAGAAGAAGGCGATGACGACTAGTTTTAACTAGCTTCTAAATCCCAAATACGAGCACCACCATAAATACCTGCTTTATTACTTACCCTGGTTACTTTTGGTCCTAAATCAATTCCTTTTAAGTGTTTAGCATTGCCACCACCGACATAGCAGTGATCGTAATAAAGAAATTGGTCGTATTTAGCAATTGCTTTAATAACTCTTTTGGTCCATCTTTCAACACCAATTCTTTCTCTTGCCGCATTACCAATTTGTTCTTCAAATTCTTCACTTTGTCTAAATGGAGCATGACCTAGTTCAAGATGGGGAAGAAGTATTCCGTTTTGAAAAAGTGCTGTTCCAACACCTGTTCCTAATGTCATTACAAATTCCAAACCTTTACCAGATATAACTGCTGCACCTTGAATATCTGCATCATTTGCAACTTTGGTTGGAATTGCTAAAGAATTTGCCATTGGAGTTTGTAAATCAAAATTTGCCCATGCTTTTGCTAATTCTGGATCTTTTGGTCCATCTTTAACTCTTCTTGAAAGAGATGGAACCATAACGACCACACCACTTCGCACTAATCCTGGAAAACCAACACTTGCTCTTTGTGCTTTAGGTAAATCTTTAACAAAATCAGCAACTACTTCACTAAAACTTTCTGGATGTGATGGATATGGAGTTTCCATTCGAATACGTTCGCAAATCATTTCGCCATCTTTATTGATGACACTTGCTTTTATTCCTGAGCCACCAATGTCAATGGCCAGCGTTAACGTATCCGCTGGCCAATTGAACATGCCTTAATTATGTCTTATTTACTTCTTTGGTTTAACAACTACGTCGTAAATTAATGCTGCAAGTAATGCACCAACTATTGGACCGACAATCCAGATCCAAAAATTAGCCATTTGACCTGAAGCAACTGCTGGTCCAAACCAACGAGCAGGGTTCATCGCACCACCGGTTAACGGTCCTGAGAATAAAATTCCTGCTGCAACTGTGAAACCAATTGGAATTCCTGCAACACCATTAAAGGTACTTCTGCCATCAACTGCAGTTCCCATGATCACCATCATCAAAATAAAAGTGGTGAAAACTTCAATTACTGCACCATAAACAGGAGCAATTGGTTGAGCAAGAGTTGGAACACCAAGGGTTTGGGCATAACTTCCATAAGCTGCTTTTAAGAAAAATGCGGCAACTAAACCACCTAGAAGTTGAGCAACGATGTAACTTAATGCATCTAGCCAAGGCATTCTTTTTGTTGCCCATAGTGCAATTGTTACTGCTGGATTAAATGCACCACCTGAAATATGTCTAAAGGCTGCAACTGAAATTAAAATTGCAAAACCATTTGCTAATGCAATAGCTGCTAAATCTCCACCACTAAGAACCACACCTGCACCAAATAGAACTAGTGCAAATGTTCCAATAAATTCTGCCATCAATCTAGCTGTGGCATTTTTCATTTAAAACTCCTTTAATTGTTTTTATCCCTTAAGAAAACTTAGATGATAATGCTGGAATGAACTGGGATTGAAGATAGGCGAGTGCGACCATTTAGTGCTGAAATTTCAATAAATACGGCACAATTTGCTACTTTGCCACCAGATTTCTTTACTAATTCAGTAGCAGCCCACATAGTGCCCCCAGTTGCTAAAACATCATCGACTATAAAAACTGAATCTGAATCATTGATTGCATCTGTGTGTACTTCAAGTGAATCAAATCCATATTCAAGTTGATATTGCACTACATGTGTAGATCGCGGAAGTTTTCCTGGTTTTCGAAAAAGAACTAAGCCTAATTTATTTCTAGCAGCTAAGGCAGCTGCAAAAATAAATCCTCTGGATTCAATTCCTGCAACTTTATTTGCACCATTTAAATGTTTTGATAAATCATCTAATACTTGATTGAATGCTTTTACATCTTGTAAAACTGGCGTTATATCTTTAAAAATAATTCCAGGTTTTGGGAAATCTTTAACATCAGCAATTTTTGAGAGGGCATATTCTAGATTTTCGTTAGAGTTCATAATTCCTTATAAATGTTATTTCTTTCATCATATGAAACTTTTTACACGAAAAGGCTCATTTACTTGTTATTTACTAAAAAAACAATAAAGTTTAGAAAGTAAGGACAAATCCCAAAGTAGTTTCAGGGGAAGCTAGTCGGAAGCTAGCGCTGTCCCGCAACCGTGGATCGCACACAAGTTGATTGTGGCCAAGAGAAATTAGCGATAAGTCGGGTTACCTGTCCGGGTTTTGTTTAGTATTTCGCACCGTCGTGGAAAGCGGGGCGGGGTTACGATTTTAGGTAACTTTCGTCCCCTGACATTTATGTCAGGGTTTTTTGTTGCCATTTGTGATTCCGTTCCTCCAACCAGGCCTTAATCGGAGGAAAAAAATGAGAAAGAAAATATCAGTAATAGTTTTAATTTGTTTATTACCTTTTGTTTGGGTAACGCCAAGTAAAGCTGCTCAAGAAAATCATTCAATGAATTTTGATTCATATTGTGCAGACACTGTAAGTACTTACGACACCTTGGTGATTATCGACAATGGCACAACAACCACAACACATTGCACCACCAGTGATGGGACAGATTTAATTACTGCCACTGTAAATGTTGCATCATCGCAATCAGTTGGTGGAAATAGAAATCCAGGCGGTATGGGTTATTACCTAAATGAACTAAATGGAAAATCTTATGATGGAAATTGGTGGCAATTATGGATGAGTGGAAATCTCGCAACTACCACGTCATTTGGGTGTGCTTACTCAAATCCAAAGATATTTTCTAACTGGGAATTATCTGATTGTGGAATAAGTTCTTTTATACCTGCTGACAAAGTTGTCTATGCTTGGAAATTTTCAAGTGGATCTGAAGCCCCTCAAAGAAGATGGACAGAATCTGCTCCAAGCTCTGGAGGTAGCAGTAATTCAAATTCAATACAAACACCAGTTTCTCAACCTGAAATTAAAAATCCAGCATCCATAAGTAGAAATATTATTGGATCCACGACTTTGAAATTGGATTTAGTAAAGACTTATAAGAATACTAATATCACAATTTTTTATGTTGATAAAAATGGGAAAGAAATCAAATTAGGCACTAAAAAAACCAATAAAAAAGGTGATATTTCTTTCAAGACTAAACAAAAATTAAAAGAGGGTGGAAAAATATTATTCAAACTAGGTACTAAACAAGTCGGAGAAGTAGAAGTTAAATAGAAGGCAAAGTTAAGATTTCTGCCCCAGTTTTTGTCACAACGAGAGTGTGTTCAAATTGGGCAGAAATCTTTCTATCTTTAGTTAAGACGGTCCAGCCATCATCCAACATGTCATAGTCGTGAGTACCAAGATTTAACATCGGTTCAATCGTAAAAGTCATACCTTCTTGCATCAATTGATTACTAGTTGGATCATCATAATGAGGAATAACCAGGCCTGAATGAAAATGAGTGTGCACGCCATGGCCGGTGAAATCTCGAACTACTCCGTAATTAAATCTTTTGGCATAACTTTCAATAACTCGACCAATCACATTTATTGGTCGACCAGGAGCCACCGCTTGAATTGCACGATCTAGTGATTCCTTAGTTCTTTCAACAAGAAGTTTTACTTCTTCGTCTACTTCTCCCACTAAAAATGTGTAATTTGTATCGCCATGCACTCCATCTTTGTATGCGGTGACATCAAGATTGATTATGTCTCCTTCTTTAATAACTTGATTAGAAGGAATGCCATGACAGATAACTTCATTTATTGATGTGCAAAGAGATTTGGGAAAACCTCTATAGCCAAGGGTGGAAGGATAAG